>Ga0208938_1000976_pt1 | contig 17950 bp, 25 predicted proteins | sample AD_UKC125_MetaG_FD_184434 | JGI IMG/M metagenome (GOLD analysis project Ga0208938, IMG submission 184434) | Active sludge microbial communities of municipal wastewater-treating anaerobic digesters from USA - AD_UKC125_MetaG (SPAdes) (version 2) | ecosystem: Engineered > Bioreactor > Anaerobic >...
CAGCCGCCTCCGTATTACCATACATTGAACCATAAACTATAATTACACCTTTTTCTTCAGGCTCATAACTACTCCATCTATTATATTTATCAATAATATAATCTAAATTTGTACGCCATACTGGTCCATGTAATGGACAAATATATTTAATGTCTAAATTACTTGTCTTTTCCAGCAAAGTTTGAACCTGAAGGCCGTATTTCCCTACTATATTAGTATAATATCTTCTAGCTGGTACCAAAAACTCCCTATCAAAATCCACTTCATCATTGAACAATCTTCCATCTAATGTGCGAAATGTACCAAAAGCATCTCCTGAAAATAGTACTCCATTCGTAGTGTCAAAAGTTACCATAGTTTCTGGCCAATGAACCATTGGAGCTGATATAAATAAAAATTCATGTCCTCCAAAAGATATAGTATCTCCGTCTTTAACTTCTATGCAATTTTCATTTATTTCAAGACCAAATTGTTTCATAAAATCAAAAGTCTTTTTGTTCCCTATGATTTTTACATCTGGATAGTGGAATACTACTTCTCCTATACATCCTGCATGATCTGGTTCCATATGATGTATTATCATATAATCTAAAGCCCTATCCCCTAAAACATATTTTATATTCTCTATAAATTTATCACATACTGATGGATCTACTGTATCTAAAAGCACTGTTTTCTCATCTAATAATAAATATGAGTTATAGGAAATGCCTTCAGGAATAGGGTGAATATTTTCAAATAGAGCAAGGCGACGATCATTTTCACCAACCCAATATAAATCCTTAGTTACTTCTCTAATATTATGCATTGATAATCCCCCCATTTTTATATATTTTTTTTGTTTTGGTCCTATTGGAAATATTATATTCTAATACCATAATATAATAAAAGCAAAAAGGTATCAAGAAATTCTGTTGATTTGATAAAACGTGAACTACTCGCCACTTACTCACATTCGTTCGTTAAAGTGGGAACTTCTTGGTCAATAGCAGTAATCTGCTAAGTTACCCAAGCTTTAAGGGTAGTTCCTACTCCCATAGTACCAAAACTATATGACTAGTTTCAGCAAGTTTTTTTGTACTGAGCCTGTAGTTAGTAAGCAAAAACTTCATGTTTGTTAAGTATATTGGCAATTCATCTCCCCCTTATATAAGATGGGAGAATTCTTGCCCAGAGAGGTTAAATCTATAAAATCAAAATCCTTGTAGCCCTTTCAGTATATTCTCCTAATATACAGGTGGCTCCTCCTAAAAAATATATGTCAAAAATTCTATCTTCTAATTGTTCCTTTAATTCCATAGTTATCACCCTATATATTAATATAGTAATACTATTATACCATATTGATAGAACCAATTTATATAAAATGGTAAGTTTTGTTTCTAATTCCCTACTAATAACAACTCTTCTAAGTTAAAGGATAATTTGACCTTATTATTTTTCTCTAATACTTGATTTATTGCCCAATAAATCTCCATTTCTTTTTGTCTAAATATATGGTTGTCAATAATTTCCATAGAATTTTGATATGCAAGTTCAGTCAAAGCTTGACAAATTTTAATAATATATTTTGCAATATTATCTGTTATTATTTTGAAGTCTGGAAAGAAAAATTGCTTATTTTTTTCTAAATCCATTAGACTTATATTATCATCCCCGAAAATACCTATATTCTTTCTGATAATATTTTCCATTTCTTTATAGGCAAATTTATTGGCATCCATTTCCATAGGATTTCTCAGGTATAATTCAATACAAAAGTCTTCATCTTGTTTTATTTTATATTGAAATTCTTCATCATTGTTAAAACGATATAGGGTTCCATCGTAGGTAAAATAATAACGAAAACTTCTATAAAAATCATCCATTGGAATATAGCCTTGAAATATCAAGTCCTGATTTTTGTATTGTATGGCATGTCGAATTTCGTGAAATAAGTTCCATATTATAAACAAACTATTTGCTCCAATGTACTCTGGGTTTAAAAAAATAACTTTTTCTTCCTTATCATAATTAGCAAAAGCTGTTTCAAAACCCTCTTTAGGAATAAATAGCAATGTCTTAAGATAGTCATTAAGTTCATATTTTTCTACTAAATTTTCAAACATCCAGATAATACTCTTGAGTCTATGACTCTGATTTAATTTCTGCCAATTAGAAAGTAAATTATGTCCATAACAGAATCCCTTGTAATTTTTATACCATTACAATCAAAAGATTCTATTCCCTTAATATTATGTCTTTGAATAAATTCATTATGTTTTTCTACTCTATATTTCATTATTGAAATACCCCCATTACCTGATAGAAATATTATACCATTAAATAACAATTTATAATAGTTTTCATGACCTATTAATATCTTTATTCAAAACATAGCTTGTCCTACTTATGATAGAATCCACCGTATCGGTTTGGCTTGCAAAACTTATTTTATGTATATTACGCCATAATTTTACATATATAGTTGCATATTAATGCCCATATTATTATAATTATTATTTATCTAATCTTATAATATATTGACAAGTTTTCTTTCGCCCACTTTTATAAAGCTCATGCCACTGTGGCACATCAATAATACCAACTAACTCAGCTCCACAATATTCACAGGTCTTTCTAGATGCAACATTTTCTGGTGAACATGTAATAATAATCTCTTTCATTTTATGTTTCTTTGCTAATAAAAATAACAATTTACAGGCCTTCCCGGCATAATGATTTCCCCTGAAAGATTTATATATTTCATATCCTATATTTCCACCGTATTTTGTATTATCATTGTGCCCAATCCTCAAATCACACTGCCCTATTTCAATATCATCTATACTTCTCATAATTTTAAAATAATATGCAGGAACATATCCCTTTTCTATATTTTCATCAGCAGTTTTATATAAATGTAAGTAAATTTCTTTGTTTTTCAAATCAGTTGTATTAAAAAACATCTTGCACCTCCTTAACATAAATTGTCAATATATTGAATAATACAGATATTATATCATTAAATAAAGATTTATAGAAATGGTTTCTAATGAGCTAATCATTATCCTATAATCCATAGCTTGTCCTACTTATGGTATGGTTCACCGTATCAGTTCTACTAGCAAAATAAATATAATGCATTTAATAGTTAAAATTAAAGCACTAGGTTTCATCACGTAGAACCTAGTGCTTTAATTGCAAGATTATTAAATATAGCCTTTTCTATATGAATTTAGGCTATGACAATTTTCTAAGCTGAATAATTCCTGCACAATGGGATATAGTTGTAAAACTAATATCTTCTTTAGGAAAAAATTCTTTCAATTCATTAAATACAAAATATATTTCTTCATCATCCCAATAATTTTCATACTTTGCTTTACACTGCTCTAGCAATTCCCTTGTTTGGAAAGCTACATCTCCAATAATAATTCTACCATCTCTTGAGATATACTCTTCTAGTTTATTAATCAATTTAATTTTATCTTCATCTTCCAAATGATGCATTGCGTAGGTACTTATAATATAATCAAATTGTATATTTTCAAGTTCTTTAGGTAAACCCTTAAAAAAATCATATTGAAATAGTTTAGCTAAAGGCATTTTTTCTTTTGCTATTGCTATCATTCTTTGTGAAAAATCAATACCATATATTTCATATCCATCATCATATAGTTTTTTCGTCAATACTCCTGTACCAAATCCAATATCTAATATTTTTGCTTTTTCTTTTCTATGAACTATATTGTAAATAGTACCTAAGACATCTTTATATCCTGCAAATGGATATTCATTGTCCTCTTCACTTAGTTGAACACTTTTATCATATCCATCTGCCCATAAATCAAAACCTTTATCATCTAGCATTAAAGAAGTCCTCCTTACTAAGTTCATAATCAACGGCAGTTCTCAGTTGGCCATTTTGGTCTTTCCAATAGCCTTTTCTTATTCCAACTTTCCTGGCTCCAATTTTATTTTCATAAACATACTGAGCCCTCTTATTCTCAAGCATTGTATCCCAGACAATTTTCTCTATTGGAGACTTGGAATTAATAGTTTCATCTGTGAATAAAAATTCAAATAACATCATGATAATTTTAGGTCCATATCCTTGATTTTGATAACTAAAATCACATATTTTCCATCCAGGATATGCTGCATTATCATCTTTAATTCTATAGCTTAATTCTCCTACAGATTTGCCATCAATTTCTATAATACAAAGTTGACTTAATTTGCCTTCCCAACTACTAATATTATTCATAGTATCTTCTAAAGATTCCCCCAAACCATTAGGAAATCCTGCATGTTCCATAACCTTACCATCATTCCACCACTTATTTAATTGAATAGCATCGTCGATAGTAGCACTTCTAACTATAATATTATCCTTCTGAATTCTCATACTTTCCTCCGTTAAATTTATTTGGAGGGTTTATAGGGCGTGAACCCTCCTTACACGCTTAAATGTCATTTTAATCATAACGGCCACTTCCTTTCCTCTAAAAGATATTATGAAATATTAACTCAAATATATTATATCAGAATATACATAATTGTATATTAATACCCATATTATTATAATTATTATTTATCTAATCTTACAATATATTGACAAATTTTCTTTTGCCCACTTTTATAAAGCTCATGCCACTCTGGCACATCAATAATACCAACTAATTCAGCTCCACAGTATTCACAGGTCTTTCTAGATGCAATATTTTCTGGTGAGCATGTAATAATAATGTTTTCCATTTTATGTTTGTTTGCTAACAAAAATAACAATTTACAGGCCTCCCCTGCATAATGATTTCCCTTAAAAGCTGCATAAATTTCATATCCTATATTTTCACCATATTTTGTATTATCATTGTAGCCAATTCTCAAATCGCACTGTCCTATTTCAACATCATCTATGCTTCTCATAATTTTAAAATAATATGCAGGAACATATCCTTTTTCTATATTTTCATCAGCAGTTTTATATAAATGTAAATAGATTTCTTGATTTTTTAAATCAGTTGTATTAAAAAACATCTTGCACCCTCTTAATATAAATTGTCAATATACTGAATAATATACATATTATATCATTTAATTCTACCTTATGATAACCCCTTAAACATCATCCTATAACCCAATAGCTTGTCCTACTTATGATAGGGTTCACCGTATCAGTTATACTAGCAAAACTTATTTGATGATAAGTATATAATAAAAATAAAAACCAGTAGGTTTTCTAACATAATACACCTACTGGTTAATCCCCTACATTTTCTATAGCTATTGTTTCTATATTCTCTTGACTACATACACTTTTTAATTTAATATCATTTGTAATAAAATAATCAACATTCATAGATATGCCTGTAGCTAAAATTATCGCATCTGGAGTTTTTATATTATAATTAGCCCTAAGCCTTGATGCTATATCTGCAATTTTATAATCCACATCAATAATTGATAGATTTGGATAATTGGACAATATTAATTTATACCTATTTTCTAAAAAGACATTATTATATTTTTTAGGTTTTACTAGTATTTCCATAAAAGATATTATTGACATAAAAGCTTCATTTTTACCATCTTGTATCTCTATAAAAATTTTCTCCAATTTATCTGCATAATTAGGATTATCTTCAAAATAATATATAAAACAATTAGTATCCAGTAATATAGTTTCTCTATTGTTTATTCCCATGATTCTCTTTCCTCTTTTATATATTCATTAATGTCAATATTGTTCCATAATTCCTTTCCTAATCCTCTCATAACTTTTGCAAAACTATCTGGCTTTTCCATTAATAAGATTTGCCTAGCTTCTTCGTCATATAACCATATAATTTCAGCACCTGGTCTCAATCCTGCTTTTTTTAATATTTCTTCTGGTATCTTTAAACTTCGGTCCTCATTCAACTTAGAAATAAGACTCATTATTAACACTTCCTTCCTTTTATAGATATCTTAGGAGATATTAACTTACATATATTATATCATTATTTTTTACGCATTGTCTGAATTTGTACTAGTTTTTCTTGCCTTTACTATAATTATAGATTCAATTTGTATTATGAAAGAAACAATTGTTATTAGTACTAAAAGACCAACAGGAGTAAAGGGCTTGAAATACCAGCTCCATACTTCTGATTGTAGCTTTCTTAAAATAAAAAAATATGATGAAATAAAACTTAATATGTTCCCAATAACAAGTATAATAGTATTATGTGTTCTAATGGCAGTTCTACAAAGGGTTCCAAAACCTGCTATCATAGATCCATAGAATATCATTGTTCCAGAAGTAGCATCACCATTCATAGCCAGATATCCATATGGAATACAATAAGCCATAAGCATTAAAAATTTTATTAGTTTTTTATTCATGTACCTTGTTCCCCCAATTTATATTTTATTACACCTAAATCTATTAATGAACATAATATAAATAATGCGTCATTAAATATAATATTTATCATCTTCCCATTTCAATGGATTTGTTTCTATGTAATTCCATATTTCTTGGTATTCTTGTTCATTTCTGATTATATGGTCATAGAATGATTTTTGCCATAATGAAAAGCCAATCTGTTTAGAGATAGAACCTTTAAATTGCTGGATAATAAGAGATATTGTAGGGACGGTCTTTGACCGTCCGTTTCCATTATATAATATAATAATCATATGTATATGATTAGGCATAATAACATATTTATTGATTTCAACATTTTCATAAATAGAATTAATTTTATTTATTTCTAAATCAATAATTTCTCCTATATTTGATAATGGTGGTCTTTCAAACTGGCGACCACAGGTCGCCCCTACTTCCCAAAATAGACTTTTCTTATCCTTGCTACATATAGTTATAAAATAATATCCTGCTTGTGAATAATCATAATTTTTTAATCTAATATTCTTTCTTCGTGGTAATTCATCCATCTAACCACCATCCATCTTGATATTATCCCTATGTCGCATTTTTCTACTTACACGTATTATACCACTTAATTCTAGTTTATGATAACCCCTTAAACATTATCCTATAACCATAGCTTGTCCTATTTATGATAGGGTTCACCGTATCGACTCTACTCGCAAAACTTATTTGATAGTAGATATGCCTAAGAAAAAATAACAGGAGAATCTCCTGTTATTTTATTAGTTCATTAATTTTATTCTTTACCTCATTCATAATATCATCATTAACTTCGCCAAATTTCTTAATAACAATATTTTGAGCTAAAGTATAAATTTTATCCACTCTTATACATGAATCCACTTTTAAATTCCCTTTCAGTAAATCACTATTAGTAATAAATATGCTATAGTCCTTTGATGTAAGATTTGAAGTAATAGCAGCCACTATTATATCCTCTGTTTTAGAATTATAATCATCATTTGACAGTACAAGAACAGGTCTCTTTTTACTGGATGTCAAATCTGTAAATGGTATTGGAATTAGTAATATATCTCTTTACTTATACATTATTCCATACCTCATCATCTATGTCATTATCCCAAAAGTCCATACTACTTTTACTCGCCTCTTCTAACTCTTTAAACATATCTCTCTCATTTTTTATTTTTAAATATCCTATAAAATCTATTATTTCATGTATTTGATTTTCTGGAATTTCGTCTATAAGTTTTAATAAAATTTGTTTAGCAGTATCCATTTTATCACTACCTTTCAAATAATGTAGTATATATTTATTATACCATATTATCTACTTCATATAATAAAAATTATATGCCATAAAACTTTTTCAGATTATGATTAGTGAACTATTTTTCCATCAGTAAAATTGAATTAATATTTTCATATGCTATTTTTCTTTTCTCCTCTTCAGTAAAATCCATTTTATCCAATATAGAACAATATAATTCATATTCCCTTTCTGGATAATCTGTACCAAATATAAGTCGTTCTGCACCAAACATACGAAGAATTCTATTGGTTTGTTCTATGCCATATAATTCTACAAATTCAGGTAATACAAATGAAATATCTACCCAAGTGCAGCCAGACCAAGCATCTAAATATTTCATTCCTCCCATATGGGCCGTAATAAACTGTATATCAGGAAATACCATTATCATTTTGTTAATCTTATCTGGTGCACAATTATCATGAAATCCCATCATACATGGATTCGAATGATACATAACAGGAACTTTTAATTCAGCAGCCTTTCTTAATACTGGTACCAATCTTAAATCATCAGCATCCATAGCTAAATTACTCGGATGTAGCTTTAGACCATGTAAGCCAAGTTCTTTAATAGCATATTCTAATTCATAAGGTGCTTCATCCATTATATAACTTCCGTTGGCATTTATATCTGCAAAGGCTATGAATTTATTAGGATATTTTTTTATAATTTCAGCGTGGAACTCATTTGTTTTACGTGCTGGATAATACATATACATATCATTTGTAGGCTGTAGAATAGCTTTATCTATATTGTATTCATCCATTAAGTTAATATACGTTTCTATATCTGCCTTTGCCCATGTACATTCTTCTCCTTGATATTTTATAAATTCTAACTGTTTTTCTTCAGGTAAAATATGTATATGTGCATCTATCTTTTTAATCTTTTTCCAATCCATATTATGACCTCCTAAATTAATATATGTATATTAACCTATCCATTAATTCTTTATCAACTACCTTTGTGAATTCATAACTTCCTTAAAATAACTTTTGCTTAATTTACTTCTTAATCTTACTTCTATGGGTAATTCACCAAATTTATTAATAATACTAATTCCTTTCTAATTTAAATTGCTTTTTCCATAACTATAATTTCCCAGTTCCTTTCAGGATGAATTGTGCTAAACATTTGTTTTACTACTTTAAATTCCATTCTTGTCCAAAACTCAAATCCATTTTTGTTTTGTTTTAGCACACCCAATCTTAATCTTCGATACCCTTTTTCCCTCATATTTGCTGTGAACTCCTCCATAAATGCCTTTCCATATCCTTGTCTATGAAAATCTCCATTAATCATAAATAATCCTATGTATATTGTATATTCATCTGGATAATTTATTATATAATCTATAATTCCAATATCTTGACCATTTATAGATATTATTTTGTAGTATTTATTCTGGAAATTTGAGCCTGGCGGTATAACATTTTTATCTTCAATAATAGACTCTATTGAAGGCTTTCCATTCATTGAAATTTTAAAATACTCTTCATTTGTCTCGTAAATATTTAAAACATTTTCAAGTAAATCCTCGGTAACTGTCTCTAATATAAACTTGTTTTCAATATATTTCAACTTCATCACCTCAAAATAATTTGTATTTCCATTTCTTCCTTTATTCCCATATTATCTAAAATGGCACAGGAGTTATTTCTTACTATTCTACCATAAACTAGAATAGCTTGTCCTACTTATGATACGGTTCACCTTATCAGCTCGACTCGCAAAACTTATTTATCAATCAAAATATAATGAGAATTAAGATTAAAGTAATAAATATATAAATAAAGCAGTAGATTTAACTACAATAAACCTACTGCTTTTATAATGCATATATATTAATCCTTAAATAAAATTATCATTAACAAAAATAACAAATTTCTTTATATCAATTAAATTATTTTTTAAAATGCTATATATTATTTTTTTATCTATGTTTATATATTCGTGAGACAATATATTTCTAAGGCCTACCATATTCCTATAAACTTTCGTTTCCTCATCGTTTAAATATTTCTCCTTATTTAAGATGTTAAATGCTTCACCTAATGTTTCTGGGCTGCCCATATTATTATCTACCACAATATGAGTTGCTATATCAATCATCATGTTTATTGCTATAAACAAATTATATTCTACCACATCTTGTATAATATCATCCTTTAAAAACTCTTCCAGAGATATTTCCTTAAACCTTTCTATTTTATTTATAGAAGTTGACAATTGATTTAATCTCTGTTTAATTACTTCTACATCAACCATTGGATTCCACCTCTTCTTTTAATCTATCTATAGTTCTATCATAAGATAAATCTAAATATCTTTTCATGTCACTATATTCAAATAATGTTTTCACTTTATATCTGGTTTCTATAGATTTATCACGAGTAAACAACAATATATTATTTTTGTAAATTTGATATTTTAATAGAGGAGTAGCATCATTTAATACAATTAAATCAACTTCTTTTTTACAAGTTTCTGATAAATTCATTTTAATTTCAAGATATGTATCAATATCTATATTTTTCTTCAAATATATAGCAATGTCTATATCACTATTTTCTCTTATACTATTTTGAGCATACGAACCAAAGATATAAGCAAAAATTATATCTTCATATTTTATTAAAATATCTTTACATTTTTTAATAATATCCATCTTATCACTATCCCTTAAATAGTATGTTATATATTTATTATACCCCATTAATAAAAGTTTGCTATATGTTGAACATAATAAAAATGATGTTCAACAACGATTATATTCTTTATAAATTATTAATACCCCTGGTCATCAATTATCCATTCACTATTTTCATTATCTCTTATTAATATCCATTGATAATTTTCATAAGTTGAATCTGGATTTAAAACAGGATTATCCCCTGAATCATTAACATCAAAATTTGATAATAATACAATAACATTTTCAGGCTGAATTTCATTTATAGAACCTCTCCCACTTTCTAAATAAATTTCAGTAAGTCTATTTGACTCCTCTTCCTTGTACCATATTTTTGTTAAAGTAGAGGCTGGGAAATCAAAATTATCCTTTACGATTTTTATTGCATTGCTTATCTCTTCTTCAGTAAATTTAGTAGAATCCCCAATATCTATTATTAACTCCTCTTTAGTTGATTTTTGATTACAAACCACCAGTGAAAATACTAATAATATTGCAAACAATGAAATAACAATCCTTTTCATAAAATCCCCCTTTTAATTAAGCCCTCATAATACTTACTTATCAATTTAATGAACATCTTCTACATACATTATACCACTCATCTATCTACAGCATAACCCCTAAACTCTAACTTACATCCAAAGCTTACATCCAATAGGGCTTATCCACTACTTACGATGATACGGTTCACCTCTAATTATTCTAAACCCTCTATATATTTGCTCTAACAATATAATCCTCATTAACTCATGGGAAAAGGTCGTTTTGGATTTTGTTTTCTACTTCAATAATTTCTATGCTGCAATACCTTGAAAGTCGCTTTATATATTCCTTGACACCAGCTCTTATGTATTTTTCTTTTATCTTACCTACTACAATAATTCTAATCTTCATATTTCCTTCCTAATAGTATAATTCGCTCTATAGTATTGTTTTTTATATAAAATCGCATATATTTACTTTGAAAAACAAAGTTTGGTTCTATATATTCTATTCTATCAATATATAGTATTTGCTCTTCTAAATCCTCTCTAGGAATAATAAGTTTCTCACTTTTAATCATTCCATCACCAAAAGCTTGCTGAAATAAGCTAATTATCCTCTTCTCATAGTCTCTAGGTATTCTATTACCTTTCAATCTATTGCATTTTCTGCAGGACAATACTAAATTAAATACTTCTTTAGTCCCACCTTTTGACTTTGGAATATAATGGTCAAGGGTAATTTGCCTATATTTTAAATTCTTCCCACAATAAAAACACCTTTTCTTTTCTCTTTCATAGATATATATCTTTTCGCTGTTGGGAATATTCATCTACCTTCACCTTTTTCTATAGGATTTATTATAACATTTTTCTATCTAAAGTAAAAAACTTTAGATACTTAAATAGTACCTAAAGCTTTTATGTGAATTTTTATAATCATTTATATCCAGCTTTCAACTTTTTTTAATAGATTAAAATTCGTAAGATCGTAATGCAGTGGAGTTATAGTTACATATCCTTGGGATAAGTAAAACCTATCTGTATCCTCTTCAAATTCTATATCTTTTCTTCCTTGGAGTTTTAATACTTTTTCCCCTTTATTTCCATTGTCTTCCATGAGATAATAATCATAAACTACTCCGCCTATTTTACATACTTTAACGCCTTTAGGCTTTTTCCCATCTAAGTATGGAGTGTTAATACTCAATATAATGTTATTATTAATTAAATCCTTTTTCGATTTTTCTAAAATGTATTTACCATATTCAGCTGCTAGATTATAATCAATATTTCCATCTATCCACTCTGCAGATAAGGCTATAGCAGGTAAATTATATATGTTAGCCTCTATAGCTGCTGACACAGTACCAGAATATAGTATATCCATACCCGCATTTAATCCCATATTTATCCCAGATATGACTACATCTACAGGAAGTTCTGTCAATTTATCTAAGGCTATTCTTACACAATCTGCAGGTGTACCAGATACACTATAAGCTTTAGACTTTATTCCCTCTAGTTCAACTTCCTTCACAATTAAAGCTTTGGATATGGTAATGGCTTGACTTTGAGCACTCTTTTGCTCTTCTGGAGCCACTATAATTATTTCATGATCTTCTTCCAACATCTTAGCTAATATATGTATACCCTCAGAATATATACCATCGTCATTAACTAATAATATCCTCATTTTTCGCCTCCTTAAAATAAATAGTTATAAATAGTATTATATCAAAATACAAAAAAAATAGCATATGAAAACCCTTATCTTTAAGATAAGGGTTTTCATACTTAATATTTTATATTCAATATACCATCATTAGTAATAGAGGTCACTCCTTGCAATACTTGTTCTATAAAGTTAATAGGTACAAAAGTAGTTCCTATTATAAGCTTAGCCTCTTCTCCCAAATATACAAAAGCTTTAGAAAAATAATACTTATCCTGACCTACATAGGCGCCAGCTGATATGGTTCCTTTATTCATATTTGCAACCTTGTTTTCCCCATCCCATGTTACCTTAAAATCTAATGATTCCCCAACCTCTCTAAAGGGGACCATTAGTGTACCTTTTTCAGATTTAAACATGGGTTGATTCAATTTTATTTCTTTGCCATTTATAATAATCTTATTAAAGTTTGCAACTTCATCTTCAATTACTGCTTTTGAATCCTTTAATATATGGGATATACTTTTATTTGGTATTTTAAACTCTGGATGTCCCATATACCAGGGAGTTATCTCATAGGGTTGAAATGTAACCACTATATTCCCATTTTTATCAATATAAAAACTATGTGAATCATCTATGGTTACAAACTTTTCATCATCTGTAAAATACGATTTAGCTTCATCGGCTATCTGTCTATTTATTTCCTTATTTATCTCATCATTTATGATACTTTTAAAATCGCTACCTTTTTTAAATAAATCTGATAATTGAATTATTTGATTCTTATTTATATCGATATTATAGTAATCTCTTCTTGAACTTCCATGGGCTCCACCTGTAAAAATATAGGTATCAACCACAATAGATAATATGTCCTCACTAGACTTAACATCATATCCAACTATCATCTGAGGCTTCCATTCAATATTTAGTTTTTTCAATTCTTTTACATCTTCTTCAAATTCTTTTATATCATTTTCTGTTTGAGTCCTAATAAGATAGTTTAACTCTTTCTGATAATGAGAATCTTTTAATCCTTTAATTACTGGTATCTTTACATCTAACTCTACACCACTGATATTAGGTTTAATAATTTCTGTTTCTACCTTAACTTGATTTCCTTCTAATTCTTTACTTATTAATACTGGACCTGTAAGTTCTTTTTTTATATCAACCTCTGTAACTTTATCTGCCAAAACTATTGACATATTTCCAATTGCTAAGCATCCTGCTAAACCTATTGCTATTAGTTTTTTATTCATCTATAAAACCTCCTTAATTTTTCTTCTAAATATAGATTATCACCTATAGGAAGGTTTTTGGTTACATTAAAGTTACATAGAAGTTACAACTAGTTTAAATCTATCCCTTAACAACTCCTAAAGGTGTTAATTTAACCACCCTTTTTACCAAATCCTTTTGATTATCCATAACTTCTTCTATATCCTTATAAGCCATAGGGGCTTCTGAAAAATCTTTTTTCCAACCCTTATGAACTATATCTCCCATAGATTTATCTGCCATCTCTTTGGTAATAGTTTTATTAGCTTGTCTTCTAGACATTACTCTACCTGCTCCATGGGAACAACTTCTAAAGCTCTCAGGATTTCCTAATCCTTCTACTATATATGAAGGAGTACCCATAGAACCAGGGATAATTCCTAACTCTCCTTTTTCTGCCTTTATAGCTCCTTTCCTATGAACTATAACTTCTTTCCCAAAATGTTCCTCTATTGAAGCATAATTATGGTGGATAGAAACTTTTTTGAGTATTTTTTCAGACTTTGTTTCTTCCCTAAATATATCATAAAATTGTTCTAATAATTGCCTTCTGTTTTCTGCTGCAAATTTTAAAGCATAACTCATAGCATTAAAGTATTCTTTTCCCTCTTTAGAGTCTATATAAAGCCCTGCTAAATCTTGTTTTGGAGGAACTAATTTTATCTTCTCATTTAACTTTATAGCTACATTATTGTAATACTCAGCTATTTTATATCCAAAATTTCTACTTCCAGAATGTACCATTAGCCATATATGTCCATCGCTACCTTTCTCTATACTTAAAAAGTGATTACCTCCTCCTAAAGTTCCTAGTTGGTATCTAGCAGCATCTAATTCTTCCATTACTATCTTTAAATTAGGAGGATTATTGAATCCTTCCCATTTCCTTGGACTCTTATGATGCTTAAATCCCAAAGGTATAGATTTATGAGCCTTGTCCACTATTTTTTCAATAGACCTAATATCTATCTCCTTAATATCAGTTTTTGCTGCAATAATTCCACAACCAATATCCACACCAACAGCATTGGGAATAATCACTCCTAAGGAAGCAAAAACCCCTCCTATAGGCATGCCAAATCCCACATGAGCATCTGCCATCAGTGCAATATGGGAATAGGCAAAGCTTAGATTAGAGAGGTTTACAGCTTGCTGCAAAGCATCTTCCTCCAAATCCGTTGCCCAAGATTTTATAGGTATCTTTCCTAAATTATAAATCTTCATGAATCTCTCCTTTCCTTTAAACCACTAAATATTTAGGTGGTTTTTCACAATAATTACAGCTATGGGGACTAGCCCAGTCGGTAAAAGAAACTTTTTCTAATTCATATATATCTGGGGATTGTTCATAAATTTCTACAAAATCCTCTATTGCATCCTCCAAATGTTCGTTGCAAACTACATACATAATATCAACTCCACATATTTAATAGGCACAAGCTTCTTACTTTTAGTATAAACATTTTCCATAATGTTTATAAAAGCTTGACAATATTGTCAAGCTTTTAAATTGATATTATTTCATTTGATTAAATACAACTGAAACAGACATTTCTTTACCATTTCTAATAATCGTTAAATTAGCTTTATCTCCTTTTTTGTATTTATACAATATTTTTTTCAATTGATTCATACTTTCGATCTCTTGATTATCCATCTTCACTAATATATCTCCTGATCTAAGACCCGCTTTATCAGCTGGACTATTAGCATCAATTTCTAATAATATAACACCTTTATCAACACTTAATTCTACTCCAATTTGTCTTTCATATCTTTCCACTTCTATGCCTGTAACACCTAAATATACAATCTTAAAATCTCCTTCTTCAACTATCTGTTCTATAATAGGCTTTACCACATTAATAGGTATGGCAAATCCTAAACCTTCCGCTGCAGAAGATTTTATCTTTACAGTATTTATACCTATTACTTCTCCTTTATTATTTAACAATGGTCCTCCACTATTTCCAGGATTTATAGAAGCATCAGTTTGTATCAAATTATCTATAATATTATACTCATCTACTCTTATAGATCTATTCAAACCAGATATAATACCTGCAGTAACTGTCCTTTGAAAATCTAATCCTAAAGGATTTCCTATAGCTACAGCCAACTGACCCACCTCTAAAGAATCTGAATCTCCTAAATCAGCAACTGGAAGTCCAGTAGCTTCTACTTTAACTACTGCCAAATCTAATGCTTTATCATACCATAACAACTTTCCTGGAAGCATATCACCATTCTCAAATAAAACACTTATCTTTTTAGCTTTACCATCTCCTACTACATGAGAATTGGTAAGTATATATCCATTAGGATTTACTATAATCCCTGAACCTACTCCTTCTACTTCCCATTCCCATATAAGTTCCCTTTGAACCTGAACAGTAGTTATTCCCACTACAGAACTCATTGCCTTCTTTGCAACTGCTTCCACTGAAGATATGTCCTCTGAAGGTGTAATATTTATTTGTTGTCCTGCATTATATGGGGCTTTTTCATCATAATTCCCTGGTATAGGTAGTACCTTACCATATAGATATGTTGGTGCAATATAAGCACTTATTATTCCTCCAACAATAGCTGCAATTAATGCAACGATAAAATAAGAAAAAAATCTCCTTTTTTTAGGTGGCCTTTCATAATACATTATAATCCCCTCCTATATTTATAGGTTATATACCTTAGTTGGCCTATCTCTATAGGTCAAATCTAAAGTAATGTCTTTTTGTGTATTTATTCCAGATTTTTTAACAAATTTACCTACAGTTTCTTGAGCTAGAGATGGAATATTATTTTCTTGACTTAAATGAGCTAACAATATTATCTCTCCTTTACCTAATAAAACCTGAGACAAAATTTCACCTGCATCATCATTAGATAGATGTCCTTGAGTACTAGATATTCTCTTTTTTAGATACCAAGGATACTTTCCATATTTAAGCATATTCACATCATGATTTGATTCTAATAGATATAAAGAGGAGCCTTTTATTTTATTTCTTATTTCATTGTTTACCCAACCTGTATCAGTCATAATAGTTATTTTTATATCTTTATGATAAAGTATGTATCCTACAGGTTCATAGGCATCATGAAATACTTTAAAAGGAAGTATACCTAAATCTCCAATTTCAAAATCTTTATCTGTTTGTATGATATTTATATTTTTATCCCTTAGCTCCCCTATTTTATTACTCATATTAGTCCAAGTTCCTTCATTAGCAAATATAGGTATATCATATCTTCTAGATAAAACCCCTGCTCCCTTTATGTGATCCCTATGTTCATGAGTTATAAACATACAATCAATTGTAGAAGGGCATACACCTATAGAGGATAACAAGTTTTCTATCCTTTTACCACTAAAACCTGCATCTACCAATACTCTAACCCTATCAGTTTCAATGTATTGACAATTGCCACTACTGCCACTGGATAAGGAACAAAACTTTATTCCCAATATTCTTACCTCCAATTTGTAAAAAATATTCCTATATACTATTATATATTATCACAAAACTAATTTTAAAAAAATAAATTAAAAAAGAAGAACACAATAAGTTCTTCCTAATAATCATCTATAAATACCTTGTATCCATCTTGAAATTGAATCCTCCAAGCTGGAATTGCTTTCCCCTGCTTTGCCTCGCCAGGTTCCTCCAAATAATCGTGTTTTTGAGGATCAAAATAGTAACAAAGGGATATATTCTCTATAGTTTTCCCATATACATCTTCCATATCCAATAAGGCCAATATCGCTTTTGGTGCTGTACTTATATATATTTCAGTTTCACCTAAATCTTCAACTATAAGCCATACCCTTTCGAATCTTTTAACTCCTCTTCCATCTATTTGAAAATTTGTATAAGCCCTTTCTACAAATACACCATTATATAATTTAGAATATTCTATGTAAAATGTATCATTCTCTTCTTTTATAAAAGTTAATTCCATATCTGATGTGTCTATATTTTTTTCTTTTAAAAATTCTTCTGCAATTTGGATGGCCTGATTCCTATCTATATTTTTAAATGTTTTTTCATCATTTTTATTTTCATATAATATTAGTTTATTGTTTATTATAACTACAGATTCTTTTTCCTTGACT
>Ga0208938_1000977_pt1 | contig 17947 bp, 16 predicted proteins | sample AD_UKC125_MetaG_FD_184434 | JGI IMG/M metagenome (GOLD analysis project Ga0208938, IMG submission 184434) | Active sludge microbial communities of municipal wastewater-treating anaerobic digesters from USA - AD_UKC125_MetaG (SPAdes) (version 2) | ecosystem: Engineered > Bioreactor > Anaerobic >...
AAGTCTGCCAAATCTTTTTTCTCTGTTACGAAAGTTTCTATTACTTTTTCAATTTTTCTAAGCCCAAATTCGTTAAAATGTTGTATACTGTTGTACATAGAAGATGATCTCCTTTGTTGATTTTTTTTGAGCGATTATATATTAACAGGATTTCATCTTCTTTTCTATTGTTCTGCCAGATTATCCCTTTAAATTCCCTACAGTAACTTTACGCTAACTGCCAGTCGCCTTATTGTAGCCGCAGGTTTCTCTCCCGCGTCATGCCATCAGGTAGTCGATCACATCTGAAAAACTGATGTGGTCCGGGTCCCATTTCCTTTCAGGGCAGCTGACCACCTCGTATGCCAGCCCCAGGGCGTCGACGAACCGACAGAACTCCTCATCCAGCCACGGCGGGGTCCATGCGCCGGACCTGCAGACATGGACCGCCGTAACTTCGATGCATTTTCCGGCCAGGTCGTCAAGGCTGCAGTACGTTACATTGTAAATGTTGTTGATCGGCCTGAAATGGTCCGGCTTTTCTGTCGTATACGGGCTGTAAAAAATATATGCTTCCCTGACCTGCCCTTCTTTCAGGAGCTTTCCGAGCCAGTTTGAGCAATTCACTTCAAAATTCAACGATGAAAGTCCCCCATAACCCAGGTCGGCGTGGGAATCGAACAGGTAAACCTTTTCACATCCATCCTTCTTCGCTATCTCATATGAAAGGGCATGCGAATCAGAAACGTAAACCCGTGTGTTGGCGGTAATTGCAAAAAACTTCCCGATTTCAGTCCAGAAACCTTCCACTTCCGGTGAAAGCCGGAATGCTTCCCGGATGTCTTCACCCCGTGACCTGGCCTGGATATATCTCTTGTACCAGGAATCTATCAGGCTCCTGTCGTTTTCTATGTACGAACCCCGGTTATCCCGCGTGTAGACGAAATAGTCCCAATCTATCGATAACAGGCACTTTCCCATACCTTAACCTCCTTGCTTCCAGCCGGTCTGTTAAAATATGAGTGCTCTGGCATCAGTTCCGTATAACCGGTCGGGACGACTGTCCCCCGGATACATCAGCAAGATCAGGACCAGGGTTTATCCAAAAGGTCCGTATATGTCAAAAGTATTTCATGGACCGCAGCCTCCCGGTATAAAAATGTCATGTAAATTTTACCACACAGACACATATTTTTAAACAGGCCTTCCGGCGACTGTTCCCGTGCCAGGGCGTACCGCATGCATCACGGCTGCTCTTGGGCAATTTCAATAATAAGGTAGTGCTGTAGGCGGCATTTATTTGCCATTTTTCACATTGACAGCCAAACATGTCCCAGGGTATCATGTGTATATTATAGCAAAGGCGCTGAGGGCGAAAGTCCGCAGCGCCTTTTGTTATATCGGAAATGGTAAAGGTGGTCCCCTGGTGTATGCCGGGTATTTACGAAGCTAAGAAACACGGCCGAAGCTTCACCCGGCGGCCGGTAGACCCGGGAGGATCGCGGGAAGGCGTTCCGGAACCCCCCAGCAAGCGGAACCATTACGGCAATACCAGGCATGATTGGCAAATGTGCCTGCCTTGATCAACGGCAGAGCCTGGTCAGATTTTTGGTAAAACATGATATGACCATGCACAAAGGCGTGTATTTTACCGCAGTGTGTAAAATACACGCCTCAAATTTTAAGGGGGGATCGATAATGGATATCACGATGATAGTCGATACCATCTGGGTGGTGCTTGCAGCCGTCCTGGTGTTCTTCATGAACCTGGGCTTCGCGGCAGTGGAATCCAGACAGCTCTTGACAAGATCGGCATCACCGGGCTGACAGTCACGAACGTCCTCGGATACGGGATGCAGAAAGGCCACACGGAATACTTCCGCGGCGCTCCTGTGAAAACGAGGCTCCTTCCCAAGGTCCAGGTCGACATCGTCGTGTGCAGGATCCCCGTCGAGACTGTCGTCGACACGGTGAAGAAAGCCCTGTACACTGGACATGCGGGCGACGGCAAGATATTTGTTTACGATGTCGAGAACGTGATCAGGATCAGGACAGGCGAAGAAGGATACGATGCATTGCAGGACGAAGAGGAAAAGTAAACCCTCAGGGAGCATGCCAGGCTTGTCCTGCATGCTCCCGCCTCCTGTCATGCCACACCTGGTGCGTTTCGGTAAAGTACATCAAGTATCTTAACGTCCGTTGCTGCGGACACCTTGCCTGGTGCTTAAGGTGCTGCCTAATGCTGCGGATATTTCAGACCCAGCTTATCAGAAATGAGGTACTGCAAACCTTTCATCGGGCTGGGTATCGGTATGTCGAGAGCATACATCAGCCCCAGTGCAAAGCCGATGGCATACAGGACTAAAAAAGCGACGAGTTCTTTCCGCTCCTTTCTCTTTACAAGCCCGGGGACGTTGACCAGAAAGATAAATGCATAGACCAGCAAAAGGTAAATCATTTCCCCTTACTCCTTTCAATTTTCGGCAAGCCGCGGATTTTCGCAATCAGCAGAGTCAAAGGCGGCAATACATAAATAAGGGGAGCAGAATAAATAATGCCGGCATTTTGAGTGATTTCCGCGTGATCTACAGGAGACTGGAAAACAGTGGCGGCGATTATCACCTCGATGCCGGCTACAGGCAGAACCAGCGGCTTGTATGACTTTAAACCGAATAATTGTGAAAGTGCAGTTGTAAGTGCGTAAAGGAAAATGCTGCACTTAAAGAATATCAGCATCGTCTGCGCTATGCCTATCAGGAAATCCATCCTTGTCAGTACGGTTCCGATATCGATCAGACGGATCGACTGGAACGACGGGGAAGTCCAGATGGTCTGTGTCCTGCCAAGGACCGCCGTATTTCTTACGGAAACGATGAGAAGGCTCGCGGCTCCTACAAGCACCCCGAAAAATGAATACCTTGCAGGCCCTTTGGTATCGTTCATGTGTTCCATGATCATGAGAAAAGCTATCGTTTCACCAAATGGGATGATCGACATGATATGGATGCCCTGTAACAGCTTTATGAACGGCAGTTCGAAAAGGGGCTGGAAACGGGTGAAATCCATCTGGTCGACCAGGAGGAGGGATGTGCTGATCGTCACGAACAAGCTGGTAGCAACAAACAGGTGGCTCACCTTTGCAAGGGCTTCTATGCCTTTATAGACGGCATATGCGATAACTGCGGCAAAAACCGACAGCAGGAAAAAAAAAGGTGTGTCGGGCATCAGGAAATTTACATACAGTTCACCCACATCAAGAATGTTAAAAGACAAAGTCATCGATAAAAAGAAAATGTAATACAGGGACAAAGCCTTGCCAATAAAACGGCCATACACCATATCATTGATCCGGACCAGGTCATTTCCCGGGAACCTCTTTGCAAGCGCTGCATAGGAAAGTATAAAAGGGATCGTCACGATCAGGCCTGCCAGTATGACCATCCATGTCTGGTGTTCAGTTATTCCTACAGTAAAATCTATCAATAATGCCGAACCCTGGATAAAACCGGCGAACATGAACATTAATTGCCTGCCGCTGATTTTCCCTTTTTCGATGCTCATGTCATTCCCCCCCTTCGTCTGGCGATGCCGGGCGTCTCAGCAAATCATTCGATACTATCCTCGAATCGACATGAATGTCCAGTTCTATAGTCGGATATATATCATCCCAATTATGTTCCATAATTTTCCACTCATTTTTGTACTTTTTGTGCAGCATCTCGCCAAAACCAAAAATATCCAGCCTAAGTTCTTTGGACCTTTCAAAAGCCGCCATTATCTCCTGGCGGACGACCTTTCCCGCAGCCTCCTGTACTTTCCCAAACCCCGGGACAGTTGCCAGGTTCTCGCGAGTAGTCTGCTCTGAAAGGCTCAGCTCCTCCTCGATCTTTATATGGAATATTATCCTGCCGTCTTTTATTTCCGGCTTAACTTTGCTTTTTACATTCACGATTTCCAAAACGGCTTTTCCTTTTCCATCGGGCGAAGGAACTATTACCACGCCGCTTTCCACTTTGCCTAGCACCCATAGAACGCCCCGGACTTCATCGTGGCTGAGCTTGCCAACCATTTTTCCGTTTTTGAAGACAGCCATGCCCGGAACATACACATCCTTGTTCTCTCCCTCATGCGCAACAGTGATCAGTGGCGCAAAAGCAGCTGAAGTGCCGCTCATCAGGCATGTAGCAAAATCTTTCATATTGACTTTATACAAATGGGACGTAAAGCCGTAGGTCTTGACCAGTTTAGTTATATTCATTGCAGGAAACCTCTCGGTTTCAGGTTTGGCGTCCATAATATCCGAAGCCCGGCCTTCGGCAACGAGGATCAACGTGGTAGGCCTCATTTCATGTGCACGCAGGAAAAAGTCGATATATTTCTGCAGGCCTTCCGCAGCCACATCATGACCGAAAATCACTACCTGGTTATGCGATACGAAAAGCCTGTTTCCTGTTTTGTGTGTAATCTGTCTGGCAGCATCAAAGATCGATTTCCCAATGCTGTTGACATTCCAGTACGCCTTGCCGCCGCCTCCTCCGCCTTCTCCTGACGCACCTCCCGCCTCCTTCTCATTGACTATCTGCGCTGTAAGCAAAATGTCCCCTGTATCCTTATCCTTGTCGATCCCCATCCCTATCACTATCTCCAGGTCATTGATCTCTCTTCCGCCCAGGCAGCCGGACAAGGCAACCAGCATAATAAAGCACAGGATAAATACATAAATCTTTTTATACAGTATCATTTCCGCCTCCTTTGTTCGGTGAGGGCATCAGGTCCGGACCCTGGCTCCGGGTATTGCCATCGCTCCGGACAATAGCCTGTGGGCGCCGCGACAGCATCCACAGCGGCATCCTTATCAGGAAATCCCTCAGACCTGCAATGTTCAGCGGTGCGATCGGCCAAAGATACGGTGTTCCAAAGGATCTCAGGGACACAAGATGAAGCAGCGTCACAAGAAGGCCAAGGATAACTCCGAAACCACCGGCGATCCCGGCAAGTGCAAGGAATATGTACCGCAGTATCGTCCCGGAATCAGTCTGCGCAGGGACAGCAAAGCTTGCGATTGCCGTCGCGGATACGACGATCACCATGATCGGGCTTATAAGGCCGGCCTGGACGGATGCCTCGCCCAGCACGATGGCTCCGACGATGCCTACTGTCTGTCCTACCGGTTTCGGAAGCCGTACTCCTGCTTCCCTCAATATTTCAAAAGCGAATATCATCAGGAAGGCCTCCAGTATCGCCGGGAAAGGCACCCTCTCTCGTCCTTCCGCTATGGATATCAGCAACTGGGTGGGTATCAGTTCCTGGTGGAACACTGTGAGCGCCACATAAGCCGCAGGTCCCAGGGTACTGATTATGTAAGACAGAAACCTTACCATCCGCATGATGCTCGCAAGGAAAGGCCTGGTATAATAGTCCTCCACGCTCTGGAAACTTTCAATGAACAGCATTGGTACCACCAGGGCAAAAGGCGTGCCGTCAGCGAGTATGGCGACACGGCCTTCGAGTATCTTTGCCGCGACCTTATCGGGTTTTTCAGTGTTTGAAACAGTGGGAAAAATGGACCAGGGATCATCCTCGATAAACTGCTCGATGTAGCCTGATTCCAGGATCGCATCAGTCTTTATCCTGTCCAGCCGCTTCCTGACCTCTTCTATCAGTTTCGGGTCAGCCACGCTTTTTACATAGACTATATATACATCCGTTTTTGATTTCTCTCCGATCACGAGTTTTTCGACGCACAGGTCCGGAGATTTGATCTTTTGGCGGATAAGGGCAATGCTTGTGTTTACGTTTTCATTGAATCCTTCTCTCGGACCACGTACGACTGCCTCCGTTGCCGGTTCGTCTATGGAACGGGATTCCCGTTTGCCGGTTCTGACAGCCAAAGCCTCTTTCGAACCGTCCACAAGCAGGATGACAGCCCCTGCAAGCAAACTGTCGAGCAGTTCATACAGCAGTGCCACTTTACGGCTGTCCGTTACCGGGACCAGGTTCCTTGCCACATTGTCTATCTTTGTATAATCGATATCTGCATCGCTGCTGATCAGCAACGAACCGAACATCAGGGGCTGCAGTATGTTTTTGTTTATCTCATCCTTATCCGCCATGTCACTGATAAAAACTATGGCTCCCCTGTATCTCCTGTCACGTCCGAAGTTGAACTCATGGACTGCCAGATCGCTGCTCGTGCGCAGAGCGTCCCTTATTGCCTCCAGGTTCCTTTCCAGGCAAGGCAATAATGGTTCGCTGGATTTCTTTTCAGACACATTACCCTGCTTACTGCCGTCATTTTCATTTTTCAGGGATGAACAGCGGATCCTCCTGAAAATATACCTGAACATAATCGATTCTTCCCGGCTGGTTTTTACTTAGTTTCTGCATATAGCGGTGATTTATTCATACAGCGGGAACTGCGGAAAGTGCCAGGAGCATCCTGTGACTTTGGATCGACCTGCTTTTCAGGTTTCGGCCCGGCGGGCGCCCCGGCCTGTTACCTTTCAAACTGGCTGTTGTACAGATCGGCATAGAAACCGCCTTTTTCCAGCAGTTCATTATGGGTCCCCTGTTCAACGATCTTCCCTTTGTTCATGACCAGGATGCAGTCCGCTTCCCTGATGGTCGAAAGCCTGTGGGCAACGATAAAGCTTGTGCGCCCTTCCATCATTTTTTCAAAGGCTTTCTGGATCCTGATCTCGGTCCTGGTGTCTATCGAAGAAGTAGCTTCGTCAAGGATGAGCATAGGCGGCAATGTCAGCATGACCCTCGCTATGGAAAGCAGCTGTTTTTCTCCCTGCGAGATGTTTTCTCCCTCCTCCGACACCGGGGTGTCATAGCCCTGGGAGAGGCGCATGATGAAGCCGTGGGCGTGCGCTGCCTTCGCCGCTTCCACGATTTCTTCGAATGTGGCGTCAGGCCTGCCGTACGCGATATTCTCCCGGATGGTACCCGTCTTCAGCCACGTGTCCTGCAGCACCATCCCGAACATCGACCGCAGGCTGTCCCGTTTCACTTCCTTTATGGGATGGCCGCTGACCGTGATCTCACCGGCGTCCACGTCATAAAACCTCATGAGCAGGTTCATCAGGGTCGTTTTGCCGCTGCCGGTCGGACCCACGATGGCGATCCTTTGTCCCGGTCTGACCGTGAGATCCAGGTTTTTGATCAGTTCGACATCCGGGCTGTATGAAAAATCCACGTCCCTGAAACTGACGCTCCCGTCCGCTTCAGTCAGTTCGACGGCACCGGGCGCGTCAGGCGTTTCGGGTTCCTGGTCGATGATTTCGAATACCCTGGCAGCAGATGCAAATGCGCTTTGCAGTTCGGTAACCACGCCAGATATCTCGTTGAACGGTTTCGTATACTGGTTTGCATAGCTCAGAACGGCCGAAAGCTGTCCGACGGAAATTCTTCCGCTGATGGCAAGCAGGGCGCCGGTGATCCCCGCAGAAGTAAATACCAGTCCGTTAACAAAACGCGTGGCTGGATTTGTCGTGGATGAGAAAAATGTCGCGTTCAGGCCATGTTTCTGCAGGCGGGCATTGATTTCCTCAAACCGCGCCTGGGCTTCCTTTTCATAGCCAAATGCCTTTACGACCTTCTGGTTCGCGATCATCTCCTCCACCAGCGACGTCAGCTCACCCCTCGTTTCAGACTGCAGCCTGAACATGCTGTAAGTCCGCTTTGCAATAAAGCCTGCGACAAACAGCGAAAGAGGCGTAAGCAAAACCACGATGGCCGTGATCCTGAAATCTATGGAAAACATGAAGCCAATGGTGCCGGCAATAGTGATCACTCCTGTAAAAAGTTGTGTAAATCCCATCAGCAGGCCATCTGAAACCTGGTCCACATCCGAGATCACCCTGCTAAAGATATCGCCATGCTGGTTGGAATCTATAAACCTTAGGGGAACGGTCTGCAGACGTTCAAAAGCCTTTATCCGTATATCCCTTGCAGCATTATAGACGACCCTGTTGTTGCAAAGTCCCATGAGCCACTGGGAAGCCGCCGCAACAGCGATAACGGCGCCCAGGCGTCTCAAAACGGGAACCAGTCCCTGAAAATCGACATTTCCCTCTGACAGGATAAGATCGACTCCTTTTCCGACCAGTACCGGGGTATAAAGCGTGGCTGCAACATGTATGACAGCCAGGGCAAGCGAAAAAGCCAGGTAAATCATATAAGGCTTTGTGTATTCAAGTATGCGTTTTATTATATGGCCATTGTTCCTGCTCAATTCATCACCACCTCTTCTTCGGGGAGCTGCGACAGGCAGATTTCCCTGTAGACCTCACAGGATCGGAGCAGTTCTTCATGTGTCCCGATCCCGGCCATCCGTCCGTTGTCAAGTACGATTATCCTGTCCGCATGTTTTATGGACGATACCCTTTGTGAAACCACAAAAACAGTCATATCCCTGGACTCAGCCTGGGCCGCGACGGCCTTCCTCAGCCTGGCTTCGGTGGCAAAGTCCAGCGCTGACGAGCTGTCGTCAAGGATCAATACCTGCGGACAAGCCACCAGGGCCCGTGCAATGGTAAGTCTCTGTCTCTGCCCTCCGGAAAGGTTTTTCCCGCCTTCCATGACCATCGTGTCAAGGCCGTCCGGCATGGCGTCGACAAACTCCCTTGCCTGGGCGGTATCCAGCGCCTTATATATCTCTTCGTCGGTTGCATCCTTTTTGCCCAATTGCATGTTCTGCCTGACGGTCCCTCTGAAAAGTGAAGCCTTCTGAGGCACCACGGCCACCTTTTTCCTGAGTTCCGGGAAAGGATAGTCCTTCACATTTGCCCCGTCAACCAGGATCTCCCCTTCGTCCGCATCATAAAACCTCGGTATCAGGCTGGCCAGCGTCGATTTTCCCGAACCCGTGCCGCCGATTATCCCCACAGTTTCACCGCTTTCTGCGCGGAAGGAAATATTCGTAAGGGCCATTTCGCCGGACCGGCTGTAGGAAAATGAAACATTCCTGAACTCGACCTTCGGGATTCCTGATGATACTGGCGTGCCCGGCAGCTCCTGAGCGTCTGGTGATCCCTGGGCATCGGAAGCCTTCAGGACTCCCGGAGTCCCCGGCGCGCCGTTATTCTCCTCCGGCACAGCGGCACTGCCTTCCGTCATCGAAGGTTTTACAGCGAAGACTTCACTGATCCTGGCAGCCGAGGCGGAAGCCCTCGTTATCGAGATGACCAGGTTCGACAGTGCAAGCAGCGCCAGGAGGATCTGCGACATGTAATTGATCAGCGCAATGACCTCGCCCTGCGAAATATCACCGTGATACACGGTGATGCCGCCAAACCACAGGACTGCAGCTATCCCGGCGTTCAGGACAAGCCAGGTCGCCGGGTTGAGCAGGGCCGATATCCTGCCCACCAGGAGCTGGGTGCCTGTCAGATCGGCGTGGGACTGCACGAACCGTGCTATTTCGTCTTCCTGCCTCGAAAAAGCGCGGATCACTCTCACACCAGAAAGGTTTTCCCTGGTGATCAGAGACACCCTGTCGAGTTTGCTTTGGGCACTCTTGTAATGCGGAACGGAACGTGTCATGATGAGATATATCACCAGCGAAATAATCAGCGTCACGGCGAGGAAAATAAGGGCCAGTTCCGCATCGATCGTGAAAGACATGATGACCGCGCCCGCGACGATGAACGGAGAGCGCAGCAGGAGCCTCAGCACCAGGTTGACGCCGGTCTGTACCTGGTTTATGTCGCCGGTGAGCCTCGTGATCAGAGTCGATGTCCCTATTTTGTCGATCTCGGAAAGAGAAAGGCTGTTCACGTGGGCGAACAGGTCGTTCCTGAGGGCAGTGCCGAACCCCAGGGCCGCTTTTGCGGCAAAGTATTGGGCAGTCAGAGAGCACACCAGTCCCAGGGCGCCAAGCAGCACCATGACGCCGCCCATTTTCAGGATATAGGCACTGTCGCCGTTCCTTATGCCCACATCGATGATATTCGCCATCACCAGCGGCACTACCAGTTCGAAGCAGGCCTCGAGCAGCTTGAAAAGCGGCCCGATGACGCTCTCCTTTATGTAGCCTTTCAGGTATTTCACGAGCTTTGACATATCTTACATCACCTTAAGTGCCACGCATCGACACAGCCATCCCCGTTTTACGATGCCTTAAGTGCGGTGTCGGAAACCATGTTCTGGGCCCAATGCCCGTGTTTCAGGATGATTATCCCGATTATGCACTTGATGACGTCTGCAAGGTAACATACCGGGTAAAGCACGATATGTCAAGGGACGTAAAATGTGTCAGCACATATGAGTACGGTATGAACACGAACCACGTGTAAACACTGTCGAAAAGGAACGTCACAAAGGTCCTGCCGCCTGACCGGATGGCGAAGTATGCACAGTGGGTCACCGCATTGAATAGCATGAATACGGCACTTGCGGTCATAAACCGGGTGGCCAGCATGCGCACCTCTTCGGTGGTATTGTATATATACGGTATATATGGCGCCGATGCTGCAAGCGCACTGCCGAAAACCACGCAGATGCAGATGTTCAGGAAAATGAGCCTCCATGTGGTCCGCTTCGCTCCAGGGATGTCACCGGCCCCGAGAGCCTGTCCGACCATGACGGCAACTGCCATGCCCATGGAAAACACGACTACGTTGAACAGGTTCATCGACGTGCTGGCTATGTTGAGGCCTGCGATCACATTCAGCCCCCGCGTCGAGAATATCTGCGTCATCGTGGTCATTCCCAGTGCCCACAGCAGTTCATTCATCAGCAGCGGCGTACCCTTTTTGACTATACTGACGGCAAGCCTGCGCGGGATCCTTGCCGACCTATAGAGTCCATTGACAAAGAGGAACCTACCCTGATGCCTGTGGACATACACGACGATAATGGCAAATTCGACAAAGCGCGCTGCAACTGTTGCAATGGCGGCCCCGTCCACGCCCAGGGCAGGGAATCCGATCTTTCCGAATATAAGTACATAGTTCAGGCAAAGATTCGTGAAGACACCTGCCAGGCTGGCCGTCATCGGAAGTATCGTCTCCCCGGTCTCACGGAGCGTCCCTGCATATACATGGGAAACCGCAAACGGCGCCAGTCCCCAGAGCATTATCCGGAGATAACTGCTGCCGAATGCAAGGATGGCGGCGCGTTCCGCATCGTCCCCTTCGCCTGTCAGGTACAACGAGATCAGTTGGTCTCCAAATGCCAGGAACACTATGACCCCGACCACGAAAACGCCGACGGCGGTCAGGAGCTTGAACCGCATCGTGTACCGCACGCCTTCATAGTCCCCCGCACCGTAAAACTGTGCGCTGAATATCCCGGGACCGGAAAGGGTACCGAAAACGGCCAGCATGAAGACGAAGATGAGCTGGTTGGCTATGGCAACGCCTGACATCTGGGGCGTTCCCACCTGCCCGATCATGATGTTGTCAAGAAGGTTGACGAAATTTGAGATGGCGTTCTGCACGATTATTGGCAGCAGTAAAGTGAATACTGCTGCATAAAACCCGCGGTCGCCTATGAATGTTCTCCGTATTTTGCTGAAAGTGCCTGCTGATGCGTTCTGTTCCATACAATGGCCCTCCGTTTTGCCGACAGAAGCCATTGTATCACAAAAACAACACCATAGTCCAGGCAAAGTTCCAGTCGATCATTTGCCGATCCCCTAATCGATGATCCCTATCGCACTATCCACCGGCAGGGAAAAACAGATACCGGTCCCGGCGGTGTTCAGCCCAACTTCATGCATGATACTTTCCATAATGGCCAGCTTCCTGTCTCTCGGCGCCAGGATCAAAACCAGGTCTTTTTCCGGCTGTATCGTTATGCCAAGGTATTTCATAGCCTCCTTAGAGCCGAGGCCACGGGCATGGACTACGGTGCCGCCGGTGGCTCCCGCCTTTTTTGCCGCTGACATGACCTGGTCGAAGAATCCGCTGTTTACTATGGTGACTATAAGATGATAAGGCTCTTTTGATGTTGAAGGCATATCCTCACTTCCCATCCCTGAATTCTCCTCTGCCTGGATGCATATCCTGGAAAAAACTCCGCTGATGCTGCTTACATTTATTGAGAAAGCGATCCCGGTCCCGGGTTTGTCAAAGTCGATGTTGTCCCCTAATTGCTTCAGTATATGATTCGTCATGGCTTTCGTCTGGATGCTGACAGCAACGGTTTTTTTCCGCCCTTCATATCCAAGGACTTCATATACGACTGACTTGGCTGTGCCTCTTCCATGGGTCAGCAGCAGTATGGGCATTTTGTTGTTCTTGTATGTGTTCGTCAAAATATCCTCCAGGCGGTGATCCACTACCGTGAACAAAGCATCCAGCCTGGCATCTGAGTGACTGACCATCATTCCCCTCCGTTCAACTTCAATTGCACATGTCAATTTCTATTTTAATCCCTGGGCACCGCAATGTCCATGCCCGTATCCGGCACCGCATCCCCCTCACCGGTATCCGGGCGGGCTTTGGCTTTTGATGCCACATTTTCTGCAGATCCTTCATCTTCCTGCTCCTGCGCCGGATAGTCCAGCTCTACGATAATATCCTCCGATTCAGGTACGACCATAGCTTTCTTTGCAAGCCTCGATTTTATGGAATATACCAGGCCGAATACCTGGAGAGTTATCACCGGAGTCAGGGCTACAAGAGCCACGATCCCGAATGCATCGGTATATATGTTCCCGCCTCCCGCTTCTGATGCTCCAATGGCAAGAGGGAGCATGAACGTCGCTGCCAGGGGACCCGATGCCACCGCTCCGGAGTCGAAAGCAATCGAAGTGAAAAGGTGCGGTACGACAAATGTGAGCAACAGGGCAAACACATAGCCGGGAATGATGAAATACAGCAGCGACAGCCCTGTAATGACCCGCAGCATGGCCAACCCCACCGATACCGCCACACCTATGGATAACCCTATCCCCATCGCTCTTGCTGAGATGGCCCCGCTGGTGACCTCCTCCACCTGTCTCTTGAGCACGAAAACCGCCGGTTCAGCAGCAACGACGAAATATCCGGTCACCATGCCCACCAGGATCAGTACCATGGCGCTGTTGTTCTCATACAGGACACTGCCGAGCTGATATCCCACCGGTGAAAAACCCACGTTCACGCTGGTCAGAAACAGCACCAGGCCTGCGTAAGTATAGACCGTCCCTACACTGATTTTCAGGATATCTTTAAGCTTGAGGCGCAGCCTTGCAACCTGGAAAATGGCAAACGTTATGATCATAGGTGCCAGTGCCACTGCCACCTGTTTCATATACTCCGGCAGATTACGGATGTAAAGCGATGCGATGCCTGAAACCGATTGCAGATCTGGTACCGTCATCGCGCTGCCCCCGGAAGGATTGAAAAACATACCAAGGATCAATACAGTGATTATGGGCCCGATCAGGCAAAGGGAGACAAGACCGAAATTATCCTCTTCAGATGTTTTGTCTGCCCGTATAGATGCCAGACCCAGTCCCAGTGCCATCACGAAAGGCACCATTATCGGTCCCGTCGAAACACCGCCCGATTCCCACGCAACGGAAATGAAATCCCTGCCTGTAAAGAAGGACAGGATAAAGGCCAGACCATAGCAGCCGATCAGTATGAAAGAAAGCGGCACCTGGAACAATATCCTCAAAAATGCTCCTACCAACGCAAGACTGACGCCTAATGAAACGCTGAGTATGATAACAGCATCAGGCACCCCGTTTATTTGCCCGGCCAGGACTATCAGATCCGGTTCCGCCATCGTGATAAAGATACCAATGAGAAATGTCAGAATGATGATAATCGGCAGTTTCCTGGTTTTCACCAGTCCTGATCCAATATGTTTACCTATCGGTATAAGTGACATATCCACCCCGAGGTTGAACAGTGCTATTCCCATGATTATTACAAAAGCACTGATCAGAAACAGTATGAGGTTCCACGATGGTATCGACGCTATGGTCAGATCCAGGAGCACAACCAGTATGGCGATCGGAATTACAGAAAAAGATGATTCCTTCAGCTTCTCCAACAACAACCTAAATATCTTATTCAACCCCTTCTATATCTGTCATTTGTCAATTATCACAGTCCGGCGCAGCATCGATGCTGCATGGTACGAAATCGGCGCAGCCGGTACCTATTATAACGTATAAGACAAATTAATCAAAGCCCTGACAGCAGCCGTTGTTATTTATGCATACCCGCTATACGACCGGGATTTCGATCTCAATGTATTCCTTTTTCTTTTCGCTCGGTAATATGACTCCGGCAATGCCCGGCTGAAGGGTAAAGCTCTGCGACATATCCGTGTGTTTCATCATCTTTAACCCGCATTATAATACAGCCTGCACATCTCCTCAACCATCGCGGCAGATCCGGCAGACCGGGCTATCTGTCGGTATATTGACAAACCGGATGATCATATGATATTATTAGACCGTATGGTTTAGACCAGTCGGTCTAATGTAATGGTGTTATGACTCAACAAGGCGATGATAACGACTTTATAATGCGATCGATTTTAGGGTGTCCTGTATGAAAAAACGCAGTTTCAACTACTATGCGCTAATTGGAAATAATAACCCGCTGCTGGGCTATCCCGAACTGAAAGAAGCAGCCATCGACGAATTTTCCGCCAGGAGATACGCAGATGCATCCCTCAATGATATCCTCAGGAAGGCCGGCATGAGCAAAGGCAGCTTCTATCATCACTTCGGCGACAAGTTCGGGCTTTACCTGGCCATGATGGACATACTGGTGCAAAAAAAGCTCTCCTTCTTCTATCCGCTTATGCAGGAAAACTTCAGCACCGATGACTTTTTCGGCATGCTCAAGAAAATGATGCGGGCAACCGCGGAATTCATGATGTCCGACGAACGGATGCACCGTATATCCAACATGCTGATGGAAGAAGATGATGGATTCCGAAACCGGCTCTTCGGCTTCTTTGGATTCGACTACTACAAATCCTCCAGCGAATGGGTTTACCAGGCCGTTCAGTCCGGACAGATCGACAGCAGTTACCCGCCAGGGTTCGTTGTCAAACTGATAGAAGTCCTTTTTGCCAACATCGACAAGCTGGTTTCCGGCGGAAATCCCGAAAACCTGCTTGAAACAGCCTTCCAGGTCATAGATGTCATACAGTACGGGATATCCCGGAAGCAGCCATCTACCGACGACCGCCGGAGCAGCAGGGATAACAGGCAAGTCAAAAGAAAGGGGTAAGGCCATGGGAACTGTTTTCAGTGTCAGAGACCTGCACTTCAGGTATCCGGCCTCTGGTGAAGATACCATCAAAGGCATCACATTTGACGTGCATGAAGGTGAGATCTTCGGGCTTTTGGGCCCATCCGGGGCCGGGAAATCCACTACCCAGAAAATACTGGTCAAGTTGCTTGACAGATACAGGGGCAGTGTGAGATATTTCGGCAGGGACCTCAGGGAAATCGATAACTCCTATTATGAAGAAATCGGCGTCGGCTTTGAGATGCCGGTACATTTCACCAGGTTGACCGCACTGGAAAACATGCAGTTTTTCGCAGGCTTTTACAAAAACACCGCTGATATCCGGGAACTGATGGAAAGGGTTGGCCTGTGGGAATACCGCGATATAAAAGTCGGCGAATATTCCAAGGGCATCGCAGCAGTCATGTCCGTTTTGCTGTTGGGTGCATCTCACCACCTGGAAAAGCAGGACGGCACCATCCGCACCATGATGGTGATGCCGGTATCCCTGGGACAGATCATCACGGCCAAGACAGTCGCATCCATGTTCCTCGCCGTGGAGTCCGCCTTTATCACGTCCCTTGCCATGTTCCTCATACACAGGATCACTTTCAACTACGCATGGCTGTTCCTGTTCGTTGCCATTTCCGGTGCTGCCCATGCGGCGATCGGCTTCGTCCTTTCCCTGGTCAGCAGGGATTTTTCCTCCATGCTGGGGTTGCTGGCAGCATACATGTTTATCTTTACCGTACCTTCGATCCTGTTCAGCTTTCAGGTCATCGACGCCAGGTACGAATGGCTGATTATGATTTCACCTTCCCACTCGGCAAACCATCTCATTGCCGCAGCCGTCAATGGAGTGGATAAGCCCGGCCTGGTCATCGCCGGATGCCTGTACCTTGTAATACTTGCCGGAGTGCTGTTCAAATTTGCCGTTTATCCGAAATTCAGGGACAATGCGGTAAGGGGGTAACAAGATGGGCAAATACCTGTCATTGCTGAAATACGAAGCCAAAAACATCATTCGCGATCCCATGAACGCCTATATGTGTTCTTTCCCGGTAATCATCCTGGCTTTATCGGCCTTTGTCTTTCCGATGATCTTCGAATCCATCGACCCCGCGAAAGGGGCAGTGCTCAGGGTGACGATGCTCCTGCTGATCTTTATCATCCTTGCTTTCGGACCCTTTTTCCTGGCAGCCGTGGCTACCTTCCTTTTGCTGGAGCATAAGGATGAACACACATTGAGCACCATTGCCGTCACTCCTGCGGGCACATCCGGCTACATCAGGTTCAAACTGGCATATATCTACCTGATGTCGGTCATCGGCAACATCATAGTCCTTGCAGGGACCATGATCCTTGCCGGCGACAGGTATTCCGTGATGGACTTTTCTCTTTTTGACGGCATCGGGCCCTGGCATATCATTTCCTTCTCACTGGTCAACGGGCTTTTGACCCCCGTATTGGGCCTGCTGCAGGGCGCCTGGGCCAAAAACAAGGTAGAAGGCTTCGCCATGATCAAGGGCACCGGGATACTAGCCCTGGTCCCGGCATTGATGATCCTTGAAACCTTCCAGGGAAAAATGCAGTACCTGCTGGGTATTTTTCCGAATTTCTGGTGCATCAGGGGCATGCTGTTCGAGTTCATGCCGGTAAAGACGGGCTCCGACCTTAGCTTTCCGGCTTATCTTCTGATCGGTACCGCATACAACCTGGCGCTTCTGTTTTTCGCCTACAGGTATTTCCTCAGGAAAGCCGAATACTAGGCCGGACAGCAGCATCGCCGACTCTAAGGATACACCACGGCCACCGTTCCCGGACTAGTTGTCCAGGTGTACCGCTTCAGCCGCCGATGCATTTTTCCAAGACTTAATGCTTTCTTTTATTCGCTTTCCGTAGAAAACGAGGATGATCGGCACGGCAAAAGCCAGTGCTCCCACGGTATCAATAATAGCATGCTGCTTGACGAATACCGTTGATACGCTGCAGACAGCAGAAAGGATCAGGATCACCCATTTCTGCCACCGCCTGAAGACCCGGCTGTCAAGCACAGCAGCCCCATTGCCGATACACCCCAGGACGTGCATGCTGGGAAACACGTTCGTCGGCGTATCTACGCTCCAGATAAGGGCAAGGAGCCTTTCTGAGATGCCTGCCGGGACAAAATCAGTCGGCCTCAGCGTCTGCATGTTCGGGACCAGTGCATCGAACACCAGGGTAATGGTAAATGTCGTCATCAGGAAATACATCCACCGCCTGAAAGCCGGCCCGTCCCCGATAAGAAGCGGTATCCCTACCACTGCAAACAAAAAATAGAAAAGGCAGTAGGCCCACACCATTTGCGGGACAAAAGGGATCTTTGCATCGAAAGGCAGATCCGTGACCCAGTATCCGTCCGCCGGCGAAAGGGCTTCGACGGTGAAAAACAGTGCTATGTAGAACGGGAAATAAAGACACAGCCAGACGTGCCTGTGTGTCATTACAAAATCCCTGATCCTCTTAATGGGACATCCTCCTTTCGCGCTGCCGGGTATGTAATCCCGCTGTCACTGTAACAGTTGCCCTGCCCATTCTTTGCCGTCGTCCCGACAAATCGATGATATCAGCAGATATTAATAAAGCAGAAACATCGAAAAGTCAAGCTCAGCCCTGCCGTAGATAGCGTCAAGAATTTGTAGGAATAAATATCAAACTCCTACTCAATACATCAAGTTCCCGCGTTGAATACCTCTAATTACCAAATAAGCTCTGCTCGTCCTGCCTGCCATCTGCAG
>Ga0208938_1000982_pt1 | contig 17911 bp, 12 predicted proteins | sample AD_UKC125_MetaG_FD_184434 | JGI IMG/M metagenome (GOLD analysis project Ga0208938, IMG submission 184434) | Active sludge microbial communities of municipal wastewater-treating anaerobic digesters from USA - AD_UKC125_MetaG (SPAdes) (version 2) | ecosystem: Engineered > Bioreactor > Anaerobic >...
CAGCCTCAGCGTTGGGAGCTGGAGGAACGAGTCCGAGCTGCGGCGACCCGGGCCGTCAACGAGGCATCCTTTGTCGCATCGTGTCGACGCGCTGGGGTGGGTTTGATTCCCAAACTGAGCGCCCCAGATGGTGGAGTTGTTGGCTTCAGCGCCTTCCTGGAGGACCTCGACCCGCCGCACCGTCGGGAGTTCGCCGGGCGTAGCCTCGCCACCGATCTGACCTTGCCAGCTCTGCGCGGCCGCTGGGATGTCGAACGGGCCCCCGGGGGCCGTCAGGCGTGGTTCACCTGGCTCGCGCTGTGTCCCGACGCGCAATCCCCCGCTGGTCCGCCCGAAGAGCGCGTCGACGGCCGATGGCGGTGGCTCCTCCCCCAGCTGGCGGCCGACAGTCCCCTTTCCTCCCCCTTGCCCGGTCTGCCGGGCGATCCGTCTTCACGCGCGGTGCGCGACTTCCTTCTCGCGCGCCAAGGCAACTCCTGCGCGATGTGTCAGATCCAACGACATGACTGGCAGGCGGCTCGCGGAGTCCCCGTGCCGCCTGAGTTGCTAGGCCGTCCCGTCCATCTCGACCATGATCACGCGTCGGGTTGGGTGAGGGGGCTGCTGTGTGTGGCCTGCAACACGCTCCGAGAGCCGATCGGCCGAGTCGCCCAAGGCGACGTCTGGACGGCCTATACGACAGATCCGCCCATCGGCGAACGTCTCGTGCCCTACCACCGTGCACGACCTGACAAGGGGCCTGGCGGAACGATCCGCTAGCGCCCAGGGGAACTCTATGGCCACGGCGTGCTCGTCTTCCCCCACCCACGCACCTGTCATCTCTCGGTCCTCCACCCGAGGCCGCACAGCCCTGGCGTTAGTCGCTCACCTCGCCCGTCTCGATGTCGACCCGAAGACCGTCGAATAGGTGCAATCGGGGAGCACCAAGGAGGGGCGGCGACGGCTCGATCTGGGCGGTCAGGGTGGCCACGTCTCTGTCGAACGCGGCGGATCGGTCCTGCGTAGATGCGTGGCCGGCGTGGCGGGTGTGCCGGCCCTGCGCCGGCCACGGCTGGTGGTCCTTATCCTCGCAGTGCGCCTTCATCCGTTGTCGCATCCGTTCGGTGAAGGCTGGGAGGGCGTATCGGTGCCACTCCTCGAGCGCGTCGCCGGTCAGGGCGTGACCGGCTCGTCGGCGCAGGTCGGCGAGGACTGCAATCTCATGGACGAGGTGCGGGTGTTTGGGCCAGCAGGCGGGGATCATGGCCGCCACGTCCCAGACGTACTCGTGGTTGAGCCAGGTGACGACGTCGTCGAGCCAGGACCACACCTCGGCACGCAGGGCGGGGTCGATGCAGGTTGCGGGGTCCCAGGGGCGCGCGAGGGCGCGAGGGCTTCCCAGTGCCTTCTTCTCCTCGTCGCTGCCGTAGAGAGCGATGTCGAGCTCCCGGTATGCCTGCTCGACGCGCCGCCCGGGGTGGGGGAACCGCTGGGTGAGCGGGCGAGGAGGGGCACCGTGGTGGGGATGCGCGCGGTCGGTCACGACAGGATGTCCTCTTGGTCTCGGGTCAGGCCACGGCGACGGGCCTCGACCAGGGCGGCTGCGGCGCGCGCTTCGGCACTGACGGCCCGGCGCCGGTCGGCCCCCACCCCATCGCGCAGTCGCGCCTGGTCGGCCAGGAGCCGCTGTCCGGCCTTGCCGTCGATGCACCGGTGTAGGCGGGCGATGATGGGCGCACCGTTCTCGGAGAGCACGAGGGCGTGGCGTTCCTTGAGTTGGCGCACCTCAGCAGCGGTCAGGATGGGAATGTCGTCGGCCGTGACCTGCCGTCCGCCCATTTGCCCGGTCTGCCAGCCCACGCGGGAGACCCGGACCGCGCCGAGCAGGTCGGAGATCTCCTGGTTGAACGCGACGTCCTTGGAGCCGCCGAACACGATGAGGTTGTTGGTCAAGCCGACGAGGGTGCGGGCTTCCTGCTCCCCGAAGATCGCGGCGAGCTGGGGCCATGCCTGCGCGGCCCACATGAACGAGATCCCGAGGGCGCGTTCGTTGGCCATGCGGGTGCGCAGGGTCGGCAACGGTGCGGTGGAGGGCAGCTCGTCGAGGATCGCATGGAAGGGTGGGCACAGCCGCCCCCACGGCGAGGTGTTCGCGGCCTGCAGGGCGGTGTCCAGGACGTGCTCGGCGAAGGCCGTCATCAGCGGTGAAGCGGAGGCGTAGGGGTCTTCGCGGCCGAGCAGGTAGATGGTGCCGCCTTGGGAGATGACGTGGGCGATGTCGGTGGCGGCGCGATGGGGGCCGGGGACGCAGCGGCGGCGGATGTCCTCTTGGAAGAACAGGGACATGGCCTGTTGGACAGTGGTGATGGTGTTGCCGGCGGTTCGGTCGTCGCCGTGCAGCGCCCCGTAGAGCAGTCCGTCCCAGAAGGTTGCGGCGTGGGGGTGCTCGCGCAGGATCTCGGTGGGATCGGTGGCGGCCAACGGTTTGGCCACCCACGACAGGACGTGCTCGAGGCTGCGCCCGGTCAGCGCGGCGGCGTGGAAGTAGCCCTGCAGCACCTTGGCGGCCTCGGCCGCGTAGAAGCGGGCCGCGTCGTCGGCGTGTCCGCCGGCGACGGCGCCTTTGACGGTGCCGGCGGTGAACGCCTTGGCGCGTCGTTCGGCGATCAGGGGGTCGACGCAGCCCTGGATGGGGTCCCAGACCACCTCGGGTAGTCCGGGCACCAGGCCGAACGGGTCGAGGACGATGCAAGGTCGTTGCCGAGTGGAGCGGGCGGTGAAGGTGAGTAGGAGGTCGTCGACCTTGGTCAGGGTCGTCAACGCCGCGCCCGGGGCGTCGATCAGGGCCGGTGCGAGCAGGTCCAGCGTCTTACCCGACCCTTGGGGGCCGATCACTCCGGCGGTCCGATCCCACGGCACCCACAGCTGGCCGCCGCGCGGCTCGCGGGCGTAACCCAGGCGCCACCCGACCTCTACGGGTCGCAGGCGTCTCATCGGCTGCTCTCCGTGCTGGCTCCGTACACGTCCGGCCGAATCACCTTGGCGTGCTTGCGCAGACGGGTCCTGCCCAGCAGTACCTCGGCCTCCGCGCGAGTGGCCATGCCATGCAAGCGGCCGGGCCCCCAACGGCCGAGCCCCCACTTCAGCCCGGCAGCACAGCCGACCAGGATGATCGCCTCGGCAGTGCCGATCGAGCCCCACAAGACGGTGGGGCCGGGATGGTGGCTCAGCGGGCCCAGCCCCCCGTCGGCGTGACCGCTGATGATTCCGGGCAGGCTGGTGAACAGTGCGGCCCGGTCGACGAAGACCCACCCGTTGCCGGCGAGTAGGTTCGCCGCTGAGCGACCGAGTTGCACACCCATCAGCAGCAGGAAGAGCACCGCGACGACAAGCGCAAGCGGGATCTCCCAGGTGAACGGGTAGGGGTTCGTCCGTCGTGAGCGTTGCATCGGGGCTTCCTCCGGCTCGTCCTGACTCCTAATGCGCTTAGCTTCTCCTGGCGGATCACGACGACCACTGGATGATCTGTCCCAGGGTGGGGCACCCTTGCGGGAAGGCAGTAGGAGAGGGAGAGGAGATGCCCGGTGTCCACGTCATCGCAAAGCAGCGGGTGGGACTACGCGACCTGTCAAACCCAAACGATCCACGACTAGGCTCGGACATACCCGGCTAGATCAGGTTGCCGAAGCGGAGGATCACGTCGCTATGCCAGAGCCTTGGTTGTCTGCTGATGACATCGCCGCCTATTTGGGCGTCACAAACGACACGGTCTACGCCTGGATCGCCGAGAAAGGCATGCCCGCTCATAAGGTCGGCAGGCTCTGGAAGTTCCAGGCCAGCGAGATCGATGAGTGGGTCCGGAGCGGGAACGCTGCCTCGTTGGGCGATGACCTGGCTCCAGGCGCCAGGTGAGCAGCCGGGAGTGTCGGCCGCTACCGATAGCCTGAGCGACTTTGCCGAAACCGGAGAGGAGAGACCGTATGAACGACGCGCTGGCGACGTCGCCTCGGCGCTACGCCCTGTCGTTCACGACCGGTGCTCTCCTTGCCCGTGAGGGAGCACTACTCGCTCCCGTCTACGTTGAGCAAAGAGGCTGGGAGCAGGTGCGCGACGAGGCGGTCGAGGGCAACCTGCTGCAGGCCCGGACTTACCGCACCGGCGTCCGGTTGGTGCGCGAGACTGTCAAGCGCCTGTCGGCTCTGACCGATGACGAGGTCGAGCTGCTGGTGGTTGCAACCGGCTCGGAGCGGGCGCACCTCATGTGGGTCGCCGCCTGCCGCCGTTACGAGTTCATTGGGGAGTTCGCCGAAGAGGTGCTGCGTGAGCGGTATCTCACTCTCGCGTCGACGCTGGGCTACGAGGACTTCGACACCTTCGTCCGGACCAAGGCGCTCTGGCATGAGGAGCTGGCGACCATCAAGGAGTCGACGCTGCAGAAGCTGAGGTCAAACGTGTTCAAGATGCTGCATGAGGCCGAGCTACTGTCGGAGGCGGGCTTCATCATGCCCGCTGTGTTATCCGGGCGGGTGGCTACGAGGCTGAGCGCCCGCACGCCGAGCGACCTGCGCTTCTTCCCGACCCAAGTTGTGACGGAGCAGGGGGCTGCATCGTGATCCCGAAGACTCTGCCGGAGCAGGAGGAACACCTGGTCGCGGTCCTCAGCGGCCGGCGCTTCCTCCAGATGGAGGGCCTGGGAAACGAGGTCCCGTTCTTCATCTACCCGTACCCGCCCGAGGACGCGCTCGCCGTGGCGGCCGCCAAGAAGCGGGTCAAGAACCGGCTCGCGACCCACGGGATCACAGTCTTCGAGATCAACTTGTACGACCTGTCGGTCGAGCTGCTCAAGGAGCGGAATGTCTGGGACCGGGTGCTGGCCGCCGAGCCGGATCAGGACAAAGACGACTTCCGCGAGATGCTCCAGGGGATGCTCGACCCACAACTGCACATCGCCCCGGCGATCCGCGAACGGCTCGCGACTGAGAGCTTCGACATCTTCTTCCTCACCGGAATCGGTGAGGTATTCCCCTACATCCGCTCGCACAACGTGCTGAACAACCTGCAGTCGGTGGTCAAGGACAGACCAATGCTCATGTTCTTTCCCGGCCGCTACGAGCAGTCGGACACGCTGGGCTCATCGCTCGTGCTATTTGGTCGGCTCAAGGACGACCAGTACTACCGAGCCAAGAACATCCTGGAACAGGAGGCGTGAGCTCAATGCGGCTCGACCAGATCTTCGCCAAGGACATCCAACGCCCCATCGAAGGCGTCATCAAGGCCGATGACGCCACCCACCTGGCCACTGAGGTCGACGAGTACGTCCTGACCAACGAGGCAGCCAAAGGGCTGGAGATCCTGCTCGAGGAGTACACCTCCTACACCAATGCCAACGGCGTCTGGATCTCCGGCTTCTTCGGCTCCGGGAAGTCGCACATGCTCAAGATGCTCGCCCACCTGCTGGGCGACGTCGAGGGCCAGGACTACCCACGGCAGAAGGTCTCGGACAGCTTCCGCGCCAAGACCCCCGACGCCTTCCTGCCCGGCCTGCTCAACAAGGCCGACCGCATACCCGGGAAGAGCCTGCTGTTCAACATCGACCAGAAGGCCACACTGATCGCCAAGGACCAGACCGACGCCCTGCTCAAGGTGTTCGTCAAGGTCTTCGACGAGTCCCGCGGCTACCACGGCAACCAGGGCCACGTCGCCCGCTTCGAGCGCGACCTCGACAACCGCGGCCAATACCAGGATTTCCAGAAAGCCTTCGAACGCATCGCTGGCATCCCCTGGGCTCAGGGACGCGAGCAGAGCGCCCTGGAAGGCCCGAGCATCGACCGCGCCTTCGCCGAGGTGAACGGTGGGACGGCCGACGACATCATCAAGCAGTACAGCGCCTCGTACTCAGTCTCGATCGAGGACTTCGCGGACGAGGTCAAGACCTGGCTCGACACGCAGGGTGACCCCACATTCCGGCTCAACTTCTTCGTCGACGAGGTCGGCCAGTTCATCGGCTCCGACGCCAGGTTGATGCTCAATCTGCAGACCATCGCCGAGTCGCTCAACACCAAGTGCTCCGGCCGGGCGTGGGTTTTCGTAACCTCACAGGAGGACATGGCGAAGGTCCTCGGCGACCGCACCCGCCAGCAAGGCAACGACTTCTCCAAAATCCAGGCCCGGTTCAAGACCCGCCTCAAGCTGACCAGCGCCGACGTCGAGGAGGTCATCCGCAAGCGGCTGCTGCAGAAGAACGACGCCGGTACCGGCGCGCTGAGCGTCATCTACGCCGAGCAGCACGCCAACTTCAAGACGCTGTTCGACTTCGTCGACGGAGCCAAGACCTACCGCAACTACACAGACGAGGCCCACTTCGTCGGGACCTACCCGTACGTCAGCTACCAGTTCCCGCTGTTCCAGGCCGCGATCGAGGGCATCTCTGACCACAACGTCTTCGAGGGGCGCAACAGCTCGGTCGGTGAGCGCTCGATGCTGGGTGTCGTCCAGCAGGTCGCCAAGGACATCGGCAACGTCGAGGTCGGCCAGCTCGCCACGTTCGACAGCATGTTCGCCGGCATCCGCGCCTCGCTGAAGTCGGCCGCCCAGCGCTCGATCGACGTCGCTGAGCGCAACCTCGACAACGACCTTGCGGTCCGGCTGCTCAAGGCGCTGTTCCTGGTCAAGTACGTGGAGAGCTTCCAGGCCACCGCGCGCAACCTCACTGTGCTGGTCTACGACCGCTTCGGACTCGACCTCCCGGCTCTGTCGGAGCAGGTCAAGGAAGCCCTGACCGCGCTGGAGACGCAGACCTACATCCAGAGAAGCGGCAACACCTACGAGTACCTGACCAACGAAGAGCAGGTCATCGAGGAGGAGATCAAGAACGTCGACATCGACGCCTCGGAGCTGAGCGGTCGACTGTTCAGGATCCTGTCCGGCGACGTCATCAAGACCAGCAAGATCCGCTACGCCACGAACGGGCAGGACTTCCCGTTCGGCTTCAAGCTCGACGACCAGGCCCACGGTCCGCAGCGTGAGCTGGCGGTCCACTTCATCTCCCCGGAATACCCGTACTCGCCCGAAGAGATCCGCATGCACAGCGCGGGCAAGGACGAGCTGCGCGTCATCCTCGAGCCGGACGCCCGGGTACTCGCAGATCTGCGCCTGTTGATCAAGACCGAAAAATACATCAAGCGCAAGCAGGGCACCTCGATCTCGGCCATCGAGGGCCAGATCCTCCAGACCAAGGGCGCCCAGAACATCGACCGCGAGAAGGCGCTGATCGAGCGGGTCAAGGCCTCAGTGGGCAAGTCCACCCTGGTCATCAACGCCGCCGACATCACCTCCAGCTCCCAGGACGCACTGGTCCGGGTGACCGATGGCTTCCAGGACCTCATCAGCCGCACCTACACCCAGCTCAAGCTGCTCGACGGCAAGACCTACAGCGAGCAGCAGGTCGCCGGGGCAGCCAACCCCGACAGCGGCCTGTTCGACGCCGACGACGCCAGCAAGCTCTTCGCGCCGTCCGAAGAGGTGCTGTCGTTCGTCCTGCGCAAGGAGGCCCTCGGCGAGCAGGTCACGGTCAAGACCATCGTCGACACCTTCACGACCAAGCCCTACGGCTGGGACCTGGCCTCGATCGAAGTCCTGATCGCCTTCCTGATCGGCACCTCCAAGGTCACGCTCACAGTCGACGGCAACGTCCTCAAGCGCTCCGAGGTCGCCACAGCGCTGCGCAACACCCAGAAGCACGCCCACGCAGTGGTGTCACCGCAGAAGACCTTCGACGAGCGCAAGGTCGCCGCCTTCCGCAAGTTCTGCACCGACTTCTTCGACGAGGGCAACACCCCCAAGGACCCGCCGGAGCTTGCCCGCCACGGCGCCGACAAGCTGAAGGCCAAGCGCGACGAGCTCAACGCCACCGTCACCGGGTCCAAGTACCCGTTCGTCAGCCAGCTCTCCGTGCCGATCGACCTGCTCGACCAGGTGGTCGGCAAGCCCGACGACTGGTACCTGACCGACTTCAACCTTGGCGACGACTTGCTCGACGCCAAGGAGTCCACGATCGACCCGATCCAGGCCTTCCTCAGCGGCGGACAGAAGACCATCTACGACCAGGCTGTCGACCTTCTGAACGCCCACAGCAGCAACCTCGGCTACCTGCCGTCCGGCAGCGACACCACCGTGCGCGTGGCACTGGACGACCCGAACGCCTTCCGCGGCAACAAGATGGCCCAGCTCAAGCAGGCGACCGACCAGCTGCGCGCCCAGATCGATCAGGTCGTCGCCAGCAACCGCACCGAGGTTGTCGAGGCGATCGAGGGACGCAGGGCCGAGATCGAAGCGAGCGCCTTCTACGCCAAGGCGACCCCGGACGCCCAGGAGAATGCGCTGCGCCGGGTCGACCAGACGATCTCCCGCGTCCGCGCCCAGAACCAGGTCGCCCTCATCCGGGAGACCGGCTCGAGCTTTGAGGAGACGGTTTACCCAAGCCTGCTCGACCAGCTGGCCGCCGCACAGCAGGGAGGCGGTGATGGAGACGATGACACGCCGCCGCCGAAGCAAACCGTGTCGGTCAGGACCATCTCGGCCGCCGGCGTCAGCGGGGTGCTTGAGACGGAGGAGGACGTCGACCGCTACCTCGAGGCTCTGCGGGGGGCGCTCGTGAAGACCCTGAACGATGGAAAGCGAATCTCGCTCTGATGGAAACCGCACCGCTGAAGTCGTTCGCCACCTGGGCGCGTACGGCGCTCATCCGCGAGGTGACTGCCCGGATCGCCGTTGTGTTGGCTCCTGCCTCGCCCGAGCGGGTAGAGCAGCGGGGGGCTGTGGAAGCCCTGGAGAAGGCCGTCACGGCGGCCGGTGGGGGCGACAGGGGCAAGGCAGCGGTGGCTGACCGGGTGGCATACACCTGGTTCAACCGGATCATCGCCCTGCGGTTCATGGACGCCAACGGCTACACCGGCGTCGGTGTCGTCTCCCCACAGGTCGGCGTGCAGACCGGTCAGCCCGAGATTCTGGCCGAGGCCAAGCGCGGCAACATCGACGCCGAGGTGGTCGGCACCAAGACCCGGGAGACGGTCACGGCACTGCTCAACGGCACCCGCCGCAGCGATGACGCGCAGGGCGAGGCCTACGCCCTGCTGCTCGCGGACTACTGCCGCTACTGGAACCACGCCATGCCGTTCATGTTCGAGCGGGAAGGCGACTTCACCGAGCTGCTCATCCCCGCGAACCTTCTGGCCGACGACTCGGTCCCGAGCCGCGGCGTCAAGGTCCTCACCACCGAGGTGTGCCAGGACGTCGAGGTCATCGGCTGGCTCTACCAGTTCTACATCTCCGAGCGGAAGGACGAGGTCTTCGCCGGCTTCAAGAAGAACATGAAGGCCGGCGCCGACGAGATCCCCGCAGCCACCCAGCTGTTCACACCGCACTGGATCGTCCGCTACCTCGTCGAGAACTCCCTCGGTCGGCTGTGGATGCTCAACCAACCGTCCTCGCACCTGGTCGACCAGATGCAGTACTACATCGCCCCGGTCGACGAGGAGACGGACTTCCTCAAGATCGCCCGGCCGGAGGAGCTGAAGGTCGTCGACCCGGCCTGCGGCTCCGGGCACATGCTGACCTACGCCTTCGACTTGCTGTACGCGGTCTACGAGGAGGAGGGCTACGCCCCGGCGGAGATCCCCGGCCTGATCCTCACCAACAACCTCTACGGCGTGGAGATCGACCCCCGAGCAGGGGCACTGGCGGCCTTCGCGTTGACCATGAAGGCGCGGGCAAAGCAGCGGACGTTCTTCACCAAGCAGGTCGAGCCCAACGTCTGCGTCCTCGAGGCGATTCGCTTCACGCCAGACGAGATCGACTTCCTGCTGACCCGCGGTGGCGACAAGCACGCCGAGGCAGCGTTCTGGAATCAGTTCGAGCACGCCGACACCCTCGGCTCGCTGATTCAGCCCAACTCTGAGCTGGTCGCTCGCCTCAAGCAGCACCTCTCCGAACTCGACGATGGCGGGGACATCCTGTTGGCCGACGTGCTCGATAGGGCGGAGAGGGGCGTTGCTCAGGCGGAGATTCTTGGGGCCAGCTACCACGTCGTCGTGGCGAATCCGCCGTATATGGGCTCATCGAATATGGCCGCCGTGCTTGAGACGTTCATCCAGGAACAGCTGCCGGATGCCAAGGCTGACCTCTTCGCAACCTTCATCGACCGCGGTCAAACGCTCGCGATGCGCGGTGGGCTGATTGCGATGATTGCCAAGCAGAACTGGCTCTTCCGGCCGGCGTTCTCTTCGCTTCGCAGCAAGCTCCTGGCTGCCCACCAGCTTGAGCAAGTGGCTCACTTCGGGCCGGGCGCGTTCGATAGCCTTAGTGGTGAAGTCGCCTCGACTGCTGCCTTCATCCTGAAGCTCAGGGACAGGAGTGGCAGGGAGTGCTGGTTCGCGAGGCTCGTCGATGGTGAAAACGAGGCCGCCAAGGAGTCGGAGCTTCGGGGAGCCGTTGAGGACGACCGAAAAGTGTCCCGGCGGAAGCTGAGTGACTTCCTCGCGATCCCTGGAGCGCCTGTGTGCTACTGGATGTCGGACGCTGGACTGACGGCTCTGTCGTCGGGGCCGTTCCTAGGTGACGTGTTGAATCCTCGTGAGGGCATGGCCACTGGGAACAACGCGCGATACCTCCGGTTCTGGTGGGAGGTCTCCGCGAGCTCTTCTTTGCGTAACGCATTGTCACGTGACGATGCCCTTGCGACTGGGAAGCGTTGGTTCCCGTACAACAAAGGAGGCGGGCCGCGCCGGTGGTACGGGCACGATGAGTATGTCGTCGACTGGTACCGCGACGGCTATGAGCTTCAGACGACGTTGCATCCGAGCGGCAGCCGAATCTGGGCACACAACTTCAACTTGGAGTTCATCTTCAGGGAGGCTGTGTCCTGGTCTTCCATTACAAGCCGCGGACTTGCCTTGCGGTACTACCCGCCAGGCTTCTTGTTCGACGCGACTGGTCTGTGTGCGTACCCGCGCCGGGATCGTGGCTCGATGTTCGCTGCCCTCGCCCTAGTGAACTCCAAGTACGGGTCTGAGTTCGCAGATCTTCTCAATCCCACCCATCACTTCAAGGCGGGCGACTTTGCGCGGCTGCCGCTGCCGAAGGTGGACGGCGAGCGGATCGGGCAACTAGCATTGCAAGCGATCGAGATCGCACATCTGGACTGGATCTCGCAGGAGACCGCGCCTGGCTTTGCTTCGCCATTGGTTGATCTGACTGCTGGACCGACCTCGGCATGGGTGACGAACTATCGAGAAATCGGCGAAGCGCGTACTGCCGAGCTTTGCGGGATTGAGCAGGCCATCCAGGACGAAGTAGGAACGGCTCTCGACGAGGACGGCGGAGAGTCAACACCGGTCGATCGGGCATCGATCACCTTGTTCGGGAACGCAATGTATGAGCATGGTTCATCCGAAGATCCCGAGGCGGACGCCGAGCGAGATGTCGTGCTGGACCTCATCTCCTACGCCTTCGGCTGTATGTTCGGTCGCTACAGCCTCGACGAGCCGGGGCTCATCCTCGCGGACCAGGGCGCCACGCTGCAGGATTACCTGGCCAAGGTGCCGGACCCGACGTTCATGCCAGACGCAGACAACGTCATCCCGATCGTGGATGGCGACTGGTTCGAGGACGACGTCGTTGCGCGGTTCCGTGCCTTCCTCCGCGTGGCCTTCGGGGAGCAGCACTTCGAGGAGAATTTGCGCTTCGTCACTGAGTCGCTCGGCGTGAAGGACATCCGCGACTACTTCGTTCGGTCGTTCTACAGGGACCACGTCCAGCGGTACAAGAAGCGTCCGATCTACTGGTTGTTCTCCAGCCCCAGGGGCTCGTTCAACGCCCTGATCTACATGCACCGCTACACGCCGTCGACGGTTTCTACGGTGCTCAACGAGTACCTGCGCGAGTTCACGGCGAAGCTCACGGCGAGCCTGCAGCAGCAGGAGCGTCTGGCTGCTGGTGGTGGGACGCCGCGTCAGCAAGCGGCTGCGCAGAAGGAGGCAGATCGGCTGCGCAAGGTGCTGCTGGAGCTCGAGGAGTACGAGCACGACGTGCTGTACCCGCTGGCGTCCCGGCAGCTCGCGATCGACCTGGACGACGGCGTGAAGGCGAACTACCCGAAGTTCGGGGCCGCCCTGAAGAAGATCTCCGGTCTTGAGGCCAGCGATGAGTGACACGACCACAGTCCGCCCGCACCTGCTGCGCTGGTTCGACAGCCGTCGGGTTGTCTTCTGGCACGACCCGGAGGGCCAGTACGCCGCAGATCTCGACAACCTCGACCTTCCGGGGATTCAGACGATCCGAGTCGCCAACGACGAGTTCGCTGTCAAGAACCGGCTGCTGCACGACGACCCGGCGGGCAGGTTCCTCATCTACCGCTCGGGTCGGGCGCCGAGCGGCATCGGGGACTGGTTGCTCGACCTGGAGCTCGCCTATGGCGTCTTCACGGCCGACCGCGCGGCGCTAGTTGCGCAGGATCTCGGGCTGGCCGGCAAGGGCATCGACGAGGTCGTCCAGGCACACGAGAAGTTCTTCCACGCCACCAAGCGGGTCCAGAGCTTGAAGGCGCTTCTCAATCCTGAGGACGATGCGACCGACCTGCGGGCCAAGATGACCGCAGCGGTGCTCGGGCGCAAGGACTCGCACAGCCTGCTGGAGATCACTCGCACCCTGTTGACGGAGAACGCTAAGGGGCAGCACGCCAAGTACGACGCTCTCATCGACTACGGTCTCGACGACTTCTATTGGCAGGGCGTCGCCCGCATCTACGGCTACGAGCCGTCCTCGCCCAGCATCGACGACCTGGTGCTGTGGATCTTCGGCATGGCCATCGAGGGATTCAAGTCCGACAGGCCGGGCGGGCTGCAGAACATCCAGCTCGACTTCGCCAGCCTGCGCAACGACCGGCGCAGCCAGGCGGCCATGGCCATGCTCGCCAAGCGGTCAGCGCGCGATCTGGACTACAAGTCGAAGATCGAGGACGCCAGCTTCCGAGACCTGGTGGGCCTCGACCTGTTTGAGGAGACCGACCAGAAGATCATCAGCGACTTGGCCCGGGCGGTAGCCGAGCAGAACGTCACCCCGCGCGAGGTGGCCGAGGTCGTGCGCGCTCGGCAGAGCAGCGTCTGGATCGACGGCTACAAGCAGCTCTACACAGCCGTCGCCAGTGCCTCGGAGCTGCTCGGCGAGCTGACGTCCCTTAACCTCGCCATACAGTCGTTCGACGACGGGCTAGAGCGCTACCGACGCGAGTGGTTCCGCATCGACCAGCTCTACCGCCAGTTCATCTACGCCGCGCGCACGGCCGAGTACCCCAAGCCCCTGGAAGCGCTGCGGGAACAGGTCGAGAAGCGCTACTCCAACAAGTACGTCTACGAGCTGGGCAACGCTTGGCAGCAGCAGGTCGACCGGGTCGAGAAGTGGCGCTCGACGGCCCTGCGCTCGCAGACTGCCTTCTACTCCCGGTACGTCGAGCCACTGGTGCGTGACGGCGACAAGAAGGCCGTGGTCATCGTCTCCGACGCGCTGCGCTACGAGGTGGCCGACGAGCTCGGCTCCCTCATCCGGCGGGAGGACCGCTTTGACGCCGTCCTGGATGCTGTCCTCGGGGTGCTGCCGAGCTACACCCAGCTCGGCATGGCGGCGCTCCTGCCGCATTTGACGCTCAAGCACTCGGTCGACGCGAAGACCGTGCTGGCCGACGATCAGCCGACCAACGGCACGGCATTCCGGGGCAAGATCCTTGAGGCGGTAGGTGGCTCGGCGATCCAGGCCGAGGATTTCAAAGCCCTGGTCGCCGATGAGCGGCGCGAGCTGTTCAAGGCCAATCGGGTCTTGTACGTCTACCACAACCGGATCGATGCCACCGGTGACAAGCCCGGGACCGAGCGGCAGGTCTTCGAGGCCGTCGAGGACACCCTTTGCGACATCGTCGACCTGGTGAAGAAGCTGGCCAGCGCAAACGCCACCAACATCTTCATCACCGCCGACCATGGCTTCCTCTTCCAGGACGAGGCCCTGGCCGACCAGTTCTTCCTGTCGACGAAGCCTCAGGGCGACGACCTCAAGTACCTCAACAAGCGCTTCGTGCTCGGCACCGGGCTCAAGGTCGATGACGCCTTCGTTACCTTCGAGGCGGCCCAGCTGGGGCTCGACAGCGAGCTGGAGGTCCAGATCCCCAAGTCGATCCACCGCCTACGGTTGGCCGGCAGCGGCTCGCGCTTCGTTCACGGCGGGGCGACGCTGCAGGAGATCGTCGTCCCGGTGCTGGCGGTCAACAAGAAGCGGAAGAGCGACACCCGGCTGGTCAACGTCGAGGTCTGGCCGGAGTCGGACAAGATTACGACTGGTCAGGTCGTCGTGCGGCTGTTCCAGACCGAGCCGGTCAGCGACAAGGTCCAGCCCCGGACGCTGCGCGCCGGGCTCTACGTCGGCGGGACCCTGATCTCGAACCTCGTCGACCTCACCTTCGACCAAACCTCGGCCGACAAGCGCGACCGCTACCAGAGTGCTCGGATGCTGCTCAGCCAGGACGCCAGCAACTACAACAACCGGGCCGTGGAGTTCCGCCTGGAGGAGCGCATCCCCAACACCAACCAGTGGCGGGTATTCGCCAAAGCGGCCTACACGCTGAAGCGTTCGTTCGCGTCGGACTTCGACTTCTAGAGGGAAGGGAGCTGAGATGGGCGAGACCGAGAACGACGAGGCCGACACCGGCGCACCGCAGCAGAGCGCTCTCGACTTCAAGATCAACCTGCTGTTCCCCGGAGTCGTCGTCCGCAAGGACCTGGTCAAGGCCGTCAAGGGCAACGCGATCGTGCCGACATACGTCCTGGAGTACCTGCTCGGGCAGTACGCCGCCTCGGACGACGAAGCCACCATCCAGGCCGGTATCGACACCGTCCGCAAGATCCTGGCCGAGCACTACGTGCACCGCAGCGAGACCGAGCTGGTCAAGTCGACCATCAAGGAGCGCGGCCGGCACCGGATCATCGACAAGGTCTCCGTCACCCTCAACGAGAAGGCCGACGTCTACGAGGCCGAGTTCGCCAACCTCGGCATCAAGAGCGTGATCGTCGACTCACCTGTCATCAAGGCCCACCCCAAGCTGCTGGTCGGCGGAGTGTGGTGCATCTGCGACATCGAGTACGTCCACAGCGACGACCAGCGGATGGTGCCGTGGATCCTCGGCTCGATCAAACCGATCCAACTGTCGAAGCTCGACGTCGACCAGTACCTCGAAGCCCGCCGCGGGTTCAACACAGAAGAGTGGATCGACCTGCTCATGCAGTCGATCGGCTTCAACCCCGAGATGTTCAGCAGGCGAGGAAAATTCTTCCAGCTCGTGCGTCTGATCCCGTTCGTCGAGCGGAACTACAACCTGGTCGAGCTCGGCCCCAAGGGCACCGGCAAGTCCCACATCTTCTCGGAGTTCTCGCCCCACGGGATGCTGATCTCCGGCGGAGAGGTCACCGTCCCCAAGCTCTTCGTCAACAACTCCAACGGACGCATCGGCCTGGTCGGGTACTGGGACGTCGTCGCCTTCGACGAGTTCGCCGGGAAGAAGAAGCGCACCGACAGAGCGCTCGTCGACATCATGAAGAACTACATGGCAAACAAGTCGTTCTCCCGCGGCGTCGAGACCCTTGGTGCCGAGGCCTCGATGGTCTTCGTCGGCAACACGTCGCACACCGTGCCGTACATGCTGAAGAACTCGGACCTGTTCGACGAGCTGCCTGAGGCGTACCACGACCCCGCCTACCTGGACCGTCTGCACTGCTACATCCCGGGCTGGGAAGTCGACATCATCCGTGGGGAGATGTTCTCCGACGGCTACGGCTTCGTCGTCGACTACATCGCCGAGGTTCTGAAGTCGATGCGGTCGCAGGACTACTCCGACCGCTACCAGCCTCACTTCACGCTGTCGCCCGATATCTCAACCCGCGACCGCGACGGCATCCACAAGACCTTCTCCGGCCTGATGAAGATCCTCTACCCGGGCGGCGAGGCGACGCGCGAAGAGACGGAGGAGATCCTGCGGTTCGCTATCGAGGGCCGCAAACGTGTCAAGGACCAGATCCTGCGCGTCGACTCCACGATGGCTGAGGTCAAGTTCGGCTACCTCGACAGCGATGGCACGTGGCACGCCGTGGCGACGCTCGAAGAGGTTGAGTACCCGACTTACTACTACCGCGGGCGCGAGGAAGAGGAGACCGAGCCGGAGGAGCCGCCGACCGACCCAGATCCGCTCAGCGGTGGTGCCGCCTCATCCGAGGCCACGATTAGTGATGAGCCGGAACCGGAGCCCGAGCTGTTCCAGGGGCACCGCGAGTACCAGGAGGGCCAGCGCGGCGTCTCGTTCGACTCGCTGCTCGTCCCGTATCTGAAGGGAGCCTCGCAGATCACGATCGTGGACCCCTACGTGCGCATGTTCCACCAAGCCAGGAACCTCATGGAGCTGCTGGAGGGGATCGCCCGTGGCAAGGACCCAGCCGACGAGGTAGCCCTGAAGCTCGTCACTGTCGAGAACCAAGACAGCCCTGAGAAGGCTCAGCGGCAGCTCGAGTACCTACTTCAGATCAAGAAGAGCGCTGCCGTGCTCGGCATCGTCTTCGACGTCGAGCTGGCCGAGCCGACGGCGATCCACGACCGTTCGATCACGACCGACACCGGCTGGAAGATCCTCCTCGGACGCGGCCTCGATATCTTCCAGCGCATGACCGACAGCCCGTTCGATCTCGCCACGAAGTACCAGAAGTACCGCGAGATCAAGGGCTTTGGCATCACGTATCTCCGGGAGGCTGGTGAGGCTCAATGAGCGACTGGTGGGAGCTGTACGCCGCCTCGATCCCGGATGAGGCGGACCTGGTGGCATCGAGAGACGCCCCGGATGGGTCCGTGGCTTCTTCCGGGACGCGGACGGGATTGGTGGACACGCAAGTTCGCCGAAGTTGACCTACGCGGACCAGCAGCGGTCGTTGCGGCGACACGTCTCGCCGTGGGCGTCGTTGGTAGCCTCGCCGACGTCAAGAACGCGTCGCGCATCCAGAGGTGGTGGGAAGGTCAAGTCGTCCTGGCCGCGCGGGTCGCACCGAGCCGCATCGCCCGACAGGACGTGGGTGGCGCCAACTCAGCCCACTACATCCGAGCTGGCGCTGAGCAAGTCTGTCGTTGAGAGGTTCTCCAGCGAGATCGACGTAGCCCTGGAGTACACCAGGACCAGCATTAGCAGTACCGACGCACAGCGGCGCCTGCTTGAGATCCTGATGGTTGCCTCGATCATTGCCGACAGGATGCGCACTCTGTCTGACGCTCGCATCGACGACGTCGCCCAGCTTCCCGAACTGGCCAGCGCGATGAAGAAGCTCACGACACAGCAGGGCAGGGGTGAGCAGTCGCGGTGCGGCGGGGCGTCGATGCTCGCCGGCACGGTGCCGCTCTGCGCAGTCATGCCCTGATGTTCCCATCGGATCCGACGGTGTCCTGCCGCCGGTCAACTTCGGAGGTTAGCGCTGTGGTCCTTCGGGTGATGTCGGTCCTGGTGGGAGCGAGTGGTGTGGGCTGGTTCTCGGCAAGGGGTTCGCTTGCGGGCGTCTCGGGCTCGGGGCGGGGCTGGTGTTCTGGGTGTTTTGGCTCATCTGCTCGAGGGTGAGCAGTTCGCTGCTGGGGCCGAGCCGATCTTGGGGGTAGCGGGCTAGGACGAACTCGGTGAACAGGGGTACGGCCATGGCGATGTGGCCGTACCGGGGTGGATAGATGTCGCCTTCTCTGATCAGTTGGTCGCGAAGCCAGCTCAGGTCGGTGCTCGTGCGGTTGAGGGTTCGGGCGAGGTCAGCCATGCCGGCCCGACCGCCGTGCAGGGCCAGGGCCGCGAGAAACTCGGCTTGCCGGTCGGTCAGTC
>Ga0208938_1000984_pt1 | contig 17894 bp, 16 predicted proteins | sample AD_UKC125_MetaG_FD_184434 | JGI IMG/M metagenome (GOLD analysis project Ga0208938, IMG submission 184434) | Active sludge microbial communities of municipal wastewater-treating anaerobic digesters from USA - AD_UKC125_MetaG (SPAdes) (version 2) | ecosystem: Engineered > Bioreactor > Anaerobic >...
TATGAGCGGCTCAAGGGCTACGGCCGGTTCACCGACACCAAGGCCGACAGCAAGTAGGCGTCTGGTGGGTGGCTGGGCCACCCGCGCCGCCGCACCCCCATGAGCCAGACCCTGCCCGAGGCGCTGGCCGCGTTCAACCCCGGATTGCCGCTGGCCGTGGCGCTCAGCGGGGGGGCCGACTCCACCGCGCTGCTGCTGGCCTGCGCCGAGAAATGGCCCGGGCAGGTGCGCGCCATGCACGTTCACCATGGCCTTCAGGCGGCGGCTGATGGCTTCCAGCTGCACTGCGAGACGCTGTGCTCACGCCTCGGAGTGCCACTGGCCGTGCGCCGGGTGGACGCGCGGCACGGGCGGGGCGCAAGCCCCGAAGATGCCGCCCGCCAGGCAAGATACGAAGCTATTGAGGCAATTCCCAGCGTGGAATGGACCGATGTTGCTATCGAAAACATTGCGATTGCCCAGCATGCGGACGATCAGGTCGAGACCATCCTGCTGGCCCTGTCGCGCGGCGCGGGCCTGCCCGGCCTTTCGGCCATGCCGGCTTGCTGGCAACGGGGCGGCCTGACCTTCCACCGCCCGCTGCTGGCGGTGCCCGGCCCGGCTATCCGTGACTGGCTGATCGCGCGCGGCGAGGCATGGGTCGAAGACCCCAGCAATGCCGATGTACGGTTCACCCGCAACCGCATCCGGGCACGCCTGCTGCCGGCCATCGAAGCGGCGTTCCCGCACTTTCGCGAGACCTTTGCCCGCAGTGCGGCCCATGCCGCACAGGCCCAGGCGATCCTTTGCGACCTTGGCGCGCAGGATCTGGTGGCCCTGGGCTTGCCACCCCGGATCGACGGGCTTCAAGCCCTGTCCCGGCCGCGCCAGGCCAACGTGCTGCGCCATTGGCTGCGCCACGTCCACGACACCAGTGCAAGCAAAGCGCAACTGGATGAACTGCTGGACCAACTGGCCGACTGCACCACACGGGGCCATCATCTGCACCTGAAGATCGGCCGGGGATTCGTGCGCCGGCAGGGCGATACCCTCGAGTGGCATGCCGCCTGAGTGCGGTGTCCGGATGCCGTCGGTCCGGTTGGTACAATCCCGAGGCTTTGCCGGACCCTGCCGGTGGGGCTTTTCGGCGCGTCTGGGGTGCTTTCGAGCCGATCCGGGGCCGCGCTATTCCCGTTTTTCCGCATCACACCACATGGCATTGATCGTTCATAAATACGGCGGCACGTCGATGGGCTCGACCGAGCGCATCCGCAACGTCGCCCGGCGGGTCGCCAAATGGGCCCGAGCCGGCCACCAGATGGTGGTTGTTCCCAGCGCCATGAGTGGCGAAACCAACCGGCTGCTCGGCCTCGCCAAGGAGTTGGCGCCCTCCAAGGCGGACACGGCGTACAACCGCGAACTCGACATGCTGGCCGCGACCGGTGAGCAGGCCTCGTCGGCGTTGCTGGCCATCGCGCTACAGGCCGAAGGGATGGAGTCGGTCAGTTACGCCGGCTGGCAGGTTCCGATCCGCACCAACAGTGCCTATACCAAGGCGCGCATCGAGAGCATCGATGACCAGAAGGTGCGCGCCGACCTGACCGCTGGCAAGGTGGTCATCGTCACCGGCTTCCAGGGTGTCGACGACGCGGGGCACATCACCACGCTGGGCCGAGGCGGCTCCGACACCTCGGCCGTGGCCGTGGCGGCCGCGATGAAAGCCGACGAATGCCTGATCTACACCGATGTGGATGGCGTCTACACCACCGATCCGCGCGTGGTACCCGAGGCCCGGCGTCTACAGACGGTGAGTTTCGAGGAAATGCTGGAGATGGCGAGCCTGGGCTCCAAGGTTCTGCAGATCCGCTCGGTCGAATTCGCCGGCAAGTACAAGGTTCCCATGCGCGTGCTGTCCAGTTTCACGCCCTGGGATATCAACATTGACGAGGAAGCCAAGTCCGGCACCCTGATCACCTTTGAGGAAGACGAAAAAATGGAACAAGCCGTCGTATCCGGTATTGCGTTCAATCGCGACGAAGCCAAAATTTCCGTACTTGGCGTGCCCGACAAGCCCGGCATCGCCTACCAGATCCTGGGTGCGGTGGCCGATGCAAACATCGAAGTCGACGTGATCATCCAGAACGTCAGCAAGGATGGAAAGACCGACTTCAGCTTCACCGTGCACCGCAACGACTACGCACGGACGATCGACCTCCTGAAAGACAAGGTGGTGCCGGCGCTGGGCGCGCAGGAAGTGGCGGGCGACGCCAAGATCTGCAAGGTCTCCATCGTCGGCATCGGCATGCGCAGCCACGTGGGCATTGCCAGCAAGATGTTCCGTTGCCTGTCGGAAGAAGGCATCAATATCCAGATGATCTCCACCTCGGAGATCAAGACCTCGGTCGTGATCGACGAAAAGTACATGGAACTGGCCGTGCGAGCGCTGCACCGCGTGTTCGAACTGGACCAGCCAGCCGCCTGAAGCGGCGGCCTGCTTGAGGCATAATACGTACGCTGGAAACGTGACCGAGTGGCCGAAGGTGCTCCCCTGCTAAGGGAGTATGGGGTGTAGAGCCTCATCGAGGGTTCGAATCCCTCCGTTTCCGCCAATTTGAACCCTAAGTGATTGATTCACTTGGGGTTTTTCATTTTGGTGCTCCTGGCCTTGTCCCGTCATTGGGTTTGCACCTTCAAACGGGGCCGGGTTTGCTTCATGCCCTTGCCGCCTCCGGCGACCCTCGTACTGTCGTGGCCCGCGATCCACGATCCCGCTGCCCGGAGCCCGCCCCTGCCTGACGGAACAGGAGCAAGCAGCAATCCGTTTGAGGAGTGGCTGGTTGGTGATCGGTCGGCACGCGGCAGACCATAATCATCCTTTTTTGGGTTCTCGCATGAAACTGGAATCTCCTATCGATCCTTCGTTCTCGCGCCCGGCCGTTGCGGCGTTTGTTCTTGCTGGATGCGCGCTGTTCTCCGGCTGCGCGACCAATGATTCCATGACCATCAGCGGCACGGGCATCACCGCCACCGATTCGGCGCGGCTCACGCGCAGCGGATTCCTTTCCGATTACGCGCGACTGAAACCGACGACCTGGGGGCAGGGCATTGAGTGCTGGCGCGATTCGAAGCTGGACGCGCGCAGCTACGACAAGGTCCTGATTTCGCGCATTGTGGTTTCGCTGGCGCCGGCCAAGGCCGGTAGCGGGGCGCAGACGATCGACCCCAGCGATCTGAAGACCCTGACCGACTATTTTCACAACTCGTTGGTCCAGGCCCTGAAGCCGCAGATGCAGGTTGTGGACAAGGCCGGGCCCGGCGTGCTGGTCATGCGCATTGCTCTGACTGATCTCGTGCCCACGGTGGTCACCGACAGCCTGGCCGGCACGCTGATTCCCTACGCGTTCGTGGCCGAGGCCGGATCGGGCGTGGCCACGGGAAGACCGGCCGGCTCGACGCCCTACATGGGTGAAACCGGAATGGAGATGCAGTTCCGCGATGGCGCCACGGGCGCCGTCCTCGGCGAGTGCCGTGACACCGAAATCGGACGCAAATACGCCGCTGACGTCAATGCAGGGGCTGCGGGGGCGGCACAGACCTGGGTCGGCGGCTACCTGAACTCGTTCCAGGCCTGGTCCTATGCCCGCAACGCCTTCGACAAATGGTCGGGCCTGGTGGCGCAACGCCTGGCGCAGCTGCGGGGCGCATCCACGCCAGCCCGATAGTGGCGTCAGCCTTGGCGGCGGTGCTACACGATGGTCAGGCTCAGGGATGGAAGCGGTGAACTGAATCTGGCTGTCCAGCGATCTCCGGCCTTGACCGGCCAGGCATCGGTCCAGGTGCCGGTCGTGACCACGTCGCCCGCCGTCAGGTCGGGCGCGCCCGGGCATTGGCGAAGTTCCGTCAGAAAGTGAAGAAGGGCCTGCAACGGGCTGTCCAGCACGTTGGCGCCCGCGCCCTGCTCGACAAGCTGTCCGTCTTTCAGCAGAGACACCTGGGCCGCCGCGAGCTGATGATGCAGGCCCGAGGCGGATGATGCGAGGGCCGCGACCGGGATTTTTCGCCCGACGATCAGCCGGGCATGAAGGCCCCCGTCGGCAACGGTGTCGGCGGCCTTGAACTTCCAGGCGGGCCGATGGGACTGCACCACCTCGAATCCAGGTGCCACCCAGTCCAGCGCGTCAAAGAGCTCGTCCAGTGACGCGTCCGCGACGGGCGTGCTTTTCATGCCGAAAACCGCTTCAGGCTCCAGGCGGGGCTGGCAGGTACCTGCCAAGGACACGAAGCCGTGTTCGTCAACGAAGCTCAGGGTGGTGTCCCACACCGTTCCCCAGATGGGGGCAAAGACGTTGTAGCGTGCCCAGATCTGGCGGTTGGTGAATCCGATCTTGAAGCCTCCGGGGCGTTCGCCGCGTGCGATGCGCAGCGCCCGAACCGCCAGGGCCTGTTGATAGGCCTCTTTCACGCCGAAGCCAGGCTCGTCACTGGGCGCGCCGTCCCACAGTTGTCCACTGTCGGTGTGTTCGAGCAAGGTGTGCGGGTCCATCGGTGCTCTTTCAAACGTTGGTGCGGCCTTGATCAGGTCCTGGCGTTGATTCGGAAAAGGGTCCGGCGCAGCCGTGGCCGAACCTGCATGGAGCTCTGAAGGCCTGGCCGCCTACCGCTGTCCGATCCGGATGGCACCGAACAGCCCGGTCAGCTCGCGCGGCTGCGATCGCCAGTATTGCCGCGGGGCCTGCACCGTCGCACCCAGTTTCGCGGCCGCGTGCCAGGGCCAGTGCGGGTCGTAAAGCATCCCGCGGGCCAGTGCCACCAGGTCGGCATGGCCAGTCGCGACGATGGCTTCGGCCTGTTCCGGCTCGGTGATCAGGCCGACCGCGATCGTCGGCAGGCCGGTGGCGGTGCGGATGGCCTCGGCAAACGGCACCTGGTAACCCGGGCCCAGGGCAATCTTTTGCAGCGGCGACACGCCCCCACTGGAGACATGGATGAAGGCACAACCCCGCTGGCGCAAGGCCTGGCTGAATGCGATGCTCTGTTCGAGATTCCAGCCGCCGTCGACCCAGTCGGTGGCCGATAGTCGGATACCGACCGGATAGCCATCCGGCAGGGCGGCGCGCACCGCCTCGAACACCTCCAGCGGGAAACGCATCCGGTTTTCCAGCGAGCCCCCGTAGGCGTCGGTGCGCTGGTTCGCAATCGGCGAGAGGAACTGGTGCAACAGGTAACCGTGCGCGGCGTGCAACTCGATGGCATCGATGCCGATCTGTTGCGCGCGCACCGAGGCATCGGCAAAGGCCTGTTGGATGCGCGCCAGTCCGGCGGTGTCCAGCGCCTGTGGCGGCGGCTCCCCGGCCGCATGCGGCAGGGCCGATGGCGCCAGTGGCAGCCAGCCGCCATCGCCGGGCGCGATCAGCTGCCCGCCGTCCCAGGGTGCGCGGCTGGATGCCTTGCGCCCGGCGTGCGAGAGCTGGATCGCCACCGGCATGGGGGAATGGCGCCGCGCAGTCGCCAGAACCCGGGCCAGCGCGGCCTGCGTCGCGTCGGACCACAGGCCCAGGTCGCCGGGGCTGATGCGGCCCTCGGGTGTCACGGCCGTGGCCTCGATGATCAGGAGTCCGGCACCTGACAGCGCCAGTTGCCCCAGGTGCACCGTGTGCCAGTCACTGGCCTCGCCGTTCTCGGCCGAGTACTGGCACATGGGGGCGATGACGATCCGGTTGGCCAGTTGGATCGGGCCAAGGTGAAAGGGTGAGAAGAGGGCGCTCATGGATGCCATTATTCCTCGACCCCGGGGCAGTCGCGCAGGTGCAACGCAGTGCCCCGCGCGGGCAGTTACCATCGCTCGTCGACCCACTTCCCGGATCCTGCCCCATGACCGACACCCCGCAGCGTGAGAGGCTGGAGAAGCCGACGCTCATCTACCCGTTCAAGTCGGCGCCCGAGCCCGGCAAGGTGCAACAGATCGCACCGGGCGTGGTCTGGATGCGCATGCCCTTGCCGATCGCGCTCGACCACATCAACGTCTGGGGCCTTGAGGACGACGAGGGCTGGGCCGTGGTGGACACCGGGATGCGCACTGATGAGACCCTGGCTGCCTGGCGCGAACTCTTTGCCTCCACCACCGAGCAGCGGCCGTTGACCCGGATCTTTGGCACCCACATGCATCCGGACCACATCGGCATGGCCGGGTGGCTCACGCGCAAGTTCAACTGCAGGCTGTGGATGACGCGGCTGGAGTACCTGAACTGCCGCGTGTTGACCGCAGATACCGGTCGTGAGGCACCCGACGACGGTGTCGCGTTCTATCGCCGGGCAGGCTGGAGCGAGGCGGCGCTGGAGAATTACCGGGCCCGATTCGGCAATTTCGGCAAACGCATCCACGCCCTGCCTGAGAGCTACCGCCGCATCGTCGATGGGGAACTGATCCGCATCGGAGGCAATACCTGGAGGGTCATCGTCGGCACCGGCCATTCGCCGGAGCACGCCTGCCTGTACTGCGCCGAACTCAAGCTGCTGATCTCGGGCGATCAGGTCCTGCCGCGCATCTCATCCAACGTGTCGATCCACCCGACCGAACCCGACGCCGACCCGATGCGCGAATGGCTGGAGTCGCTGGCCAAGCTCAAGCGCGAGGTGCCCGACGACGTGCTGGTGCTGCCGTCGCACAACGAGTGCTTCCGCGGGCTGCATGCGCGTCTGGACTATCTCGGCGCCTCGCAGGGCCGCACGCTGGACCGGCTTCGCAAGACACTGAAGGAGCCTCGGCGTGCGGTTGATGTGTTCGCGGCGCTGTTTGGCCGGGCCATCGACGAGTCGGATGCCGGTTTGCTCAACCTGGCCACGGGCGAGAGCCTGGCCTGCCTGAACTACCTGTGGCACCGCGGTGAGGTGCGGCGATCCCTGGATGGCGCGGGCGTGGCCTGGTACCGGATGGAGAGCTGAAGGTATCCCGTATTTGCCCGTGTCGATGCGGGCCTCAAGAGTACGGCCGCTTTGCGCGCCCGGCCGGCAATGCCGCCTCCTCTCAATCGTCGATCGATGCGCTCCAGCGATCGCCCCAGGCCTTGCCAATGTCGCGCCGGTCGCGTTTGGTGGGCCGGCCGTGGGCGATGCCCAGCGCGGGCTCTGGCGCGAGTCGGCGCTGTTCCGCGGCGCGTTCACGCTCGACGACGCTGTCGGCGGTTTCTTCGTAAAGCGCCTGGGCCACCGGGGCCGGGCCGCGCATGCCCGAGATGCCCCGAACGATAACGGTGCGCCGCACCGGTCCCTGCTGCAGCGCCACCGTATCGCCGGACTTGACCTCTCGCGAGGGCTTGGCGTCCTGCCCGTTGACCTGGACCCTTCCGCGACCAATCTCCTCCACGGCGAGGCTACGGGTCTTGTAGAAGCGGGCGGCCCACAGCCACTTGTCGATGCGCAGTTTTTCCATCAAGGCGGATTGTGCCCCGGGTCGTTGGCCCTTGGCAGTCGCACCGTGGCATCCAGGCCGGCCGTGCGCCCGCGCTCGATCCGGTTCTCCAGGCTGATGCTGCCGCCGAGCGCTTCGGCGATTTCCCGGCAGATGGCCAGTCCCAGCCCCGATCCGTGGCGTACGTCGCCCGCGGAGAAGGGCTGGAACAGGCGTGCCGCCATTTCGCTGGCGATTCCCGGTCCGCTGTCGCCGACGGTGAGTGCGACGGTGCGCGAGTCGGCCACCACGCGCACCGCCAGCGGCGCGCCGTCCGGGGTGTGCTTGATCGCGTTGTGCAGGAGGTTGCGGGCCAGTTCCTGCAGCATCCACTGGTGCGCGACGACCGGAGCCGGCGTGGTCTCGATCGTGAAGTCGATGTCCTTGCCGGCGATGAGGGGCGATAGGTCGAGCGCCACCGCGCGGACCGCATCGGCCAGGTCACGCACACCCTCGCCGGTCTGCTGGCGAAGCTGCTCCACCTTGGCCAGCGCCAGCATCTGGTTGGCAAGTGCGGTTGCACGGTCCACGGTTTCATTGATTTCCTCGAGCGCCTGCCGGGGCTCGACGTCGCCGCGCAAGGCCGATTGCACCTGGGTCTTCAGCACCGCCAGGGGCGTGCGCAGCTGGTGCGAGGCGTCGCGCACAAAGCGTTTCTGGTGCGCAAGCAAGTGCTCCAGACGGTTCATCACCGCATTGGTGGCATCGACCAGCGGCAGCAGTTCCCGCGGGGCGTCGGGCGCGTCGATCGGGGTCAGGTCGCCCTCGGGTCGAGCCTGGAGCTCGGCACTCAGCTTTCGCACCGGCCGGGTGGCGCGCTGGACCACGACCACGACCACCAGGGCAATCACGCCGACCAGCAAAGCCTGGCGCCACAGCGTATCGAGCAGCATCTGCCGCGCCAACGTGTGGCGCAACTCCAGCGTCTCGGCCACCTGGATCACGGCCATGGCCCTGCCTCCGGTGCCGGTGACTGGCTGCAGTAGGGCGGCCACGCGCACCGGTTCACCGAGGTAGGTGTCGTCGTAGAAGTCCACCAGCGCGGCGTAGGCCGGCTTGTCGGGGATGCGTCCCTGCCAACGGGGCAAAGCGGTGTAGCCTGAGACCAGCTCGCCGGTCAGGTTCGACACCTTGTAGTAGATGCGGCTCTGGTTGTCGGCCTCGAACGCTTCCAGTGCGGAATAGGGCACCCGCGCCCTCAGCCGGGCGTCGTCGTCGTAGCCTTCGACGTCCAGCTGCTCGCTGATCGACTTGGCCGAGGCCAGCAGCGTGCGGTCATACGCGGTCGTGGCCGCGACCTGTGCCTGGCGGTACAGGCTCCAGGTGTTGATCACGACGAAGAGGCCGACCGGCAGCAGGATGCCCAGCAGCAGGTAGCGCCGCAGCGACAGTGCGCGCGCCGAGGTGGACGCGGGCCGCGCCGCGCCCGCCGGGACAGCACCCATGGGTTCGCTCACGTCGCAACCTTCAGCAGGTAACCCAGGCCGCGCAGCGTGACCAGCATCACGCCGCTGTGCGCCAGCTTCTTGCGCAGACGGTAGGCCACGACCTCGATGGCCTCGTATTGCACATCCTCGGCGCCCGGGAAGACCTGCTCGAACAGATGCTCCTTTGATACCGCATGCCCGGGCCGGGCCATCAGGGCCTGCAGCAGGGCCAGTTCGCGCGGGGCCAGATCCAGCACCTCGTCTCGGCAGTAAATGGCGCCGCTGTGGCGGTCGTGCCGCAGGCTGCCCAGGCTGACCGATGCGCCGGGATCGTCGCCGGCGGGGGGGCGGACGCCGGCGCGCCGAGCCAGCGCGCGCACCCGCGCCTCCAGTTCATCGAGGTCGAATGGCTTGGGCAGGTAGTCGTCCGCGCCGGTGTTCAGGCCGATGATGCGGTCGCCCACCGTGCCGCGCGCGGTCAGGATCAGCACCGGGGTGGCCCAGCCCTTGCCGCGCGCGCGCTGCAGCACCTGCAGGCCGTCCAGACCGGGCAGGGTCAGGTCCAGCACGACCACGTCGGGTTGAAACGCGGGCCATTTCTCAAGGGCCAGACCGCCATCGCCGCAGGTCGCCACCTCCATGCCGCGGCGCGACAAGCTGCGCTGCAGCGTGGTTTGCATCGTGGGGTTGTCTTCGACCAGCAGCAGTTTCATGGGGGCGACATTAGCACTTTCCCTGATACACCGGACAGCCGTTTGACAGCTTTCGGCCGCATGATCGGTGGGTTATTCATCTGTACCAAGGAGATACTCATGCGTCGCGACACCTTTCTCAAATCCATGGCTGCACTGGCCGTTTCGGGCGGCTTTCCCCTTTCGGCACTGGCCGGAGCCAACATCAAGATGATGATTCCGGCCAATCCTGGAGGCGGCTGGGATACCACGGGACGTGCGCTCGGAAAGGCATTGCAGGATGCCAAGGTGGCCGATACGGTGACTTATGACAACAAGGGCGGCGCCGCTGGCGCCCTGGGCCTGGCCCAATTTGTCAATGGCAGCAAGAGTGATCCGAACGCCATGATGGTGATGGGCCAGGTGATGCTGGGTGGCATCATCACTGGCAAGCCCCCCGTAAACCTCAGTACCGCCACGCCACTGGCGCGGTTGACCAGTGAATACAACGTCTTCGTGCTGCCCGCCAACTCCCCTTTCAAGTCCATGAAGGAAGTGATCGAACAACTGAAGAAGGATCCTGGCAGCGTCAAATGGGGCGGCGGGTCGCGGGGCTCCACTGAACACATCGCGGCCGCCATGATCGCGCGCGAAGCGGGCGTCGATGCCTCCAAGATCAACTATGTGGCTTTCCGTGGGGGCGGCGAGGCCACGGCGGCCATACTGGGTGGTAACGTGACCATCGGCGGCAGCGGTTACAGCGAGTTTTCCGAGTACATCGCCGCAGGCAAGATGAAGGCCGTGGCTGTCACATCGGGCACCCGGTTGAAGGGGGTCAATGTGCCGACCCTCAAAGAGCAGGACATCAACGTCGAGATTGGTAACTGGCGCGGTGTCTACGGCGCGCCCGGCATCACGCCGGATCAGGCCAAGGCCTTGATCGAGATGGTGGTCAAGGCCACCAAGTCCAAGGCATGGGCCGAGGCGCTCGAAAAGAACAGCTGGACACCTGCGCTGCTGACCGGCGCCGAGTTCGCCAAGTTCGTCGACAATGATTTTGCCTCGCTGCGCGCCACGATGGTGAAGTCCGGCATGATCTGAGAAGCGTCATGGCTCAAGACAAGCGCAACCCGTCCTTCTTGCATGCGCTGGTGGGCCTGGGGGTGGTCGCGATCGCCCTCGGATTGGCCTTTGGCGCAGTCAGCATCCCGTCCGCGGCCGGGTATGCGGGTGTCGGTCCCAATTTCCTGCCGTGGCTCGTCTCGGGGGCGCTGTTCTTGTGCGGGGGCTTCATGCTCTATGAAGCACGCACTGGCGGATTCCGCCATATGGAAGAAGGCCCGCCAGGCGACCAAGCTTACTGGCCCGGCTTCGTCTGGATGTCCGCCGGCTTGCTGGCCAATGCGGCTTTGCTGACCACGATCGGCTTCATCTTCAGTTGCGCCCTGTGCTTTGTGCTGGCGGCGCGGGGCATGCGCAACGCGGAAGGCCAGGCGACGGACGGCCTCAGGACCTGGGTCCAGGACGGTGTCACCGGATTGCTGATTGCGGCGCCGGTCTACTGGATGTTCACGAAATTCCTGGCCATCAATCTGCCAGGCCTGACACAAAGCGGGTGGTTGTGATGGACATCTGGAGCCAGCTGATTCAGGGCTTTGTCACGGCGGGCACGCCGGTCAACCTGCTGTGGGCGTTTGTCGGTTGTGCCCTCGGCACCGCCGTCGGGGTGCTTCCAGGTATCGGTCCTGCCACGGCAGTGGCCATGCTGCTGCCGATCACGGCCAAGGTGGATGCGACGGCGTCGATGATCTTCTTTGCCGGCATCTATTACGGTGCCATGTACGGCGGCTCGACCACGTCGATCCTGCTGAACACCCCGGGCGAAACCTCCAGCATGGTCACGGCCATGGAAGGCAACAAGATGGCCAAGAGCGGGCGCGCCGGTGCGGCGCTGGCCACCGCCGCCATCGGTTCGTTCGTCGCGGGCACGATCGCCACGATCGTGGTGACCCTGTTTGCGCCGGTGGTTGCCGAATTCGCGGTCAAGCTCGGCCCGCCGGAATATTTCATGCTGATGCTGCTGGCGTTCACCACGGTGAGTGCGGTGCTCGGACAGAGCACCTTGCGTGGCCTGACCTCCCTGTTCGTCGGTTTGGCCGTGGGCCTGATCGGCCTGGACCAGATCACCGGCCAGGCGCGCTACACCGGCGGGGTGCCCGAACTGCTGGACGGCATCGAGATCGTGCTGGTGGCGGTGGGGCTGTTCGCGGTGGCCGAGGCCCTGCATGCGGTCCTGTTCGAGGGCAAGATCGTCGAGTCCGAGAACAAGATGAGCCGGGTGACCATGACGCGCGACGACTGGCGCCGCTCGATCCCTGCCTGGCTGCGGGGCACGGCGATCGGCGCGCCATTTGGCTGCATTCCCGCCGGGGGCACCGAGATTCCGACTTTCCTGAGCTACGCCGCCGAGAAAAAGCTGGCCAAGGAAGCCGACAGGGCGGAGTTCGGCCGCAAGGGCGCGATCGAGGGGGTGGCTGGCCCCGAAGCGGCGAACAACGCGACGGTGACCACCGCGCTGATTCCGTTGCTGACCTTGGGCATCCCGGTCTCCAACACCACGGCAATCATGCTCGGCGCGTTTCAGAACTACGGCATCCAGCCGGGCCCGCAGCTGTTCAGCAGTTCGGCGGCGCTGGTCTGGGCCTTGATCGCTTCGCTCTACATCGGCAACGTGATGCTGCTGGTGCTGAACCTGCCGCTGGTGGGTTTCTGGGTCAAGCTGCTCAAGGTGCCCAAGCCCCAACTGTATGCCGGCATCCTGATCTTCGCGACGGTGGGCGCCTATGGCATGCGCCAGAGCGCCTTCGACCTGTTCCTCCTGTACGCCATCGGCGTGATCGGTCTGATCATGCGGCGCTTCAATTTCCCGACGGCGCCCGTGGTGGTGGGCATGATCCTGGGGCCGCTGGCCGAGGCCCAGCTGCGCAACGCCATGTCGATCGGCGAAGGCAGTCCGATGGTGTTCCTGCAGCGCCCGATGTCGCTGACGCTGCTGTTCATCGTGCTGTCGGTGCTGATCCTCCCGCGCGTGGTGAGCTGGTGGCAGGGCCGAAAGGCTGCTGCGAGGGCCGTCTGATCTCATATTCAGGATATAAAGTGCCTGCTCCCAGCGTGAAACGGTCGTGAGCAGCTACAAGTTCAGGAGTCATTTCGGCGGAAAGAAGGCGGGGCTACCCGTGCGTCCGGCGCGGTAACATCGCCGCATGAACACCCCCATGCCCCGCTTGCCGGCGTCCCCGCGGGATCTCCCGCGGGATGCGCAGAGCATTCTGGAGCTGGCCGCGCGCTCGATGTTCGACCTGTTCGCCAACGCCAGCGAGGGCATGCTGCTGGTGGACCGCGAGGCCCGCGTGGTCTGGATCAACGACCAGTACCGCCGCTTCCTGCCGGCGCTGGGGTTCACACGCGAAGAGGATTTTGTCGGCCATCCGGTGTCGGCCGTGGTGCAGAACACCCAGATGCACAAGGTGCTCGAAACCGGCAAGCCGATCCTGATCGACCTGCTGTCCAACCGCGCCGGCACCTTCGTCGTCAGCCGCATTCCGCTGCGCGACGCGGACGGCGCGGTGATCGGCGCGCTGGGCATCGTGCTGTTCGACCAGCCCGAGACCAATCTTCAACCGCTGATCGCCAAGTTCTCGCTGGCGCAGCGCGACCTCGACGAAGCGCGGCGCGAACTGGCCACCCAGCGGCTGAAGCACAGCGCGGGCAAGCGGCAGTCCAAGTACACCTTCACCAGCTTCGTGGGCACCAGCGCGGCGGCGGTCGAGGTCAAGCGCCAGGCGCGCAGGGCGGCGCAGTCGAGCAGCCCGGTGCTGCTGCTGGGCGAGACCGGCACCGGCAAGGAGTTGCTGGCCCATGCCATCCATGCATCGTCGGCGCGCGCGCAGGGCCCGTTCATCAGCGTCAACATCGCCGCGGTGCCAGACACCTTGCTGGAGGCGGAGTTCTTCGGTGTGGCGCCTGGCGCCTACACCGGCGCAGAGCGCAAGGGGCGTGACGGCAAGTTCCGCCTGGCCGATGGCGGCACGCTGTTCCTCGACGAGATCGGCGACATGCCGCTGGCGCTGCAGGCCAAGCTGTTGCGCGCGCTGCAGGAGGGGGAAATCGAGCCGCTGGGCTCCAACAAGCTGATTCCGTTCGACGCCCGGGTCATTGCCGCCACCTCGCGCGATCTGGTGAAGCTGGTGCGCGAAGGCAGCTTTCGCGAAGACCTGTATTACCGCCTCAACGTACTGCCGATCCGGGTGCCACCGCTGCGCGAGCGCAGCGAAGACCTGGCGGCGCTGGTCGAGGCTCTCGGGGAGGACATGGCGCTGCGAAGTGGCGAACAACCCCCCGAACTGAGTCCTGAGGCGCTGGCGCTGCTGGCCCGCCAGCCCTGGCGCGGCAACATCCGCGAACTGCGCAACGTGCTGGAACAGGCGGCCATGCGGGCCGACTCGCACTTCCTCGGGCGCGAGCAGATCGAGGCCGTGCTGCGCGAGACTGCGGGTGCGCGCATTGGCCCGGCGGACGACGCGTTCCGGCTGGCACTGAAGCCGGCCGGCGCTTCGGGCGCGCCGGTGTCCCCCAACCTGCTGCGCCCGCTGGACGAGCAGGTGGCCGAACTTGAGCGGGCGGCGATCGCCGCCGCGATGGACCGGTGCGGCGGCAACAAGGTGGCGGTGGCCCGGCTGCTGGGCATATCGCGCGCCAAGCTGTACGAACGCCTGCGCCCCGCGGATGAGGCGGGCGCCTGAATCGATTGGCATAGCCTGAACCCGTCCGATGACGGGTCGTTGATGACAAGGGATAACCCTGATCAGGTTTCAGGCATATGACTGAAAAATATGCAACTCTAATGTCTGATAATAAGACATATGATCCAAAGCTCATTGAAAATTCCAATGAAATCAAGGCTTTTCAAGTTGGCATGATGCATGCACAGTCATGGCCAGCAACTACAGGAGACTTTTCATGCAACGTCGTCAACTGATGGCTCTCGCGGTTCTGGCGGCTGCGATTGCAGCACCGGCCTTCAGCCAGTCCAAAGAAGTGAAGATCGCCGTCATCGCCAGCAAGACCGGCCCGCTGGAGGCCTATGCCAAGCAGACCATCGTCGGCTTCAACATGGGTCTGGATTACGCCACGGGCGGCACGATGATGGTGGCCGGCAAGAAGCTGGTCGTGATCGAAAAGGACGACCAGGGCAAGCCGGACGTGGGCAAGGCCGCGCTGGCCGCCGCCTACGGCGACGACAAGGCCGACATCGCGGTGGGCCCCACCGCCTCGCCGGTCGCTCTGGCCATGCTGCCCGTGGCCGAGGAATACAAGAAGGTCCTGCTGGTCGAGCCGGCGGTGGCCGACTCGATCACCGGTGACAAGTGGAACAAATACATCTTCCGCACCGGGCGCAACAGCTCGCAGGACGCCGCCGCCAACGCCGCAGCCCTGGACAAGCCGGGCAACGTGATCGCCACGCTGGCCAATGACAACGCCTTCGGCCGCGACGGTGTCAAGGCCTTCAAGGAATACATCAAGAAGGGCAAGTTCGTCCACGAGGAATACCTGCCGGCCGGCACCACCGATTTCACGGCCGGGCTGCAACGCCTGGTCGACAAGATGAAGGATCAGCCGGGCCGCAAGTACGTCTGGGTAGTCTGGGCCGGTGCACCGTCGCCCTTCAGCAAGTTCGCCGAGCTTGAACTGCAAAAGCGTTACGGCATCGAGATGGCCACCGGCGGCAACATCCTGCCCGCGATGGTGGCCTACAAGCAGTACCCCGGCATGGAAGGCGCGCTGTACTACTACTTCGGCATCCCGAAGAACAAGGTCAACGAATGGCTGGTGGCCAACCACTACAAGCAGTTCAAGGCTCCGCCTGACTTCTTCACCGCCGGCGGCATGAGCGCGGCCATCGCCGTGGTGGAAGCACTGAAGAAGACCAATGGCGACGCCAGCGCGGCCAAGCTGATCCCGGCCATGGAAGGCATGAGCTTCGAGACGCCCAAGGGCAAGATGACCTTCCGCAAGGAAGACCACCAGGCCATGCAGGACATGTACCACTTCAAGATCAAGAACGATCCGGCCTTCGCCTGGGGCGTGCCCGAACTGGTGCGAGAGATCCCCGCCAGCGAAATGGACATTCCGATCCGCAACAAGCGCTGATGTTCGGCGCCTGCGCAGCGGCCATGCGTCGTTGCGCAGTGCGCGAGAACCTCACGTACTGGCGTACGTTCCAGTCTCTGCGCACTGCCCGCTGTGCGCCCCGGACCTGACCCCTGCGCGCTGCGCCGCTCCCGTTCTTATTTTCTGGAACCTGCCGGGCTGGTTGCCATGCTTCAAACCACAGATCTCACGATCCGCTTCGGTGGACACGTCGCGGTGAATGCCGTCTCGTGCCGCTTCGAGCCGGGCACGCTGACCGCCATCGTCGGCCCCAATGGTGCCGGCAAGACCACCTATTTCAACCTGATCTCAGGTCAGCTCAAGGCCTCGGCAGGCACGGTGAGTCTGAACGGGCGCGAGCTGTCCGGTCTGTCGGCGTCGGCCCGCACCCGGGCCGGCCTGGGACGCGCCTTCCAGCTGACCAACCTGTTTCCCAATCTCCCGGTGCTCGAGAACGTGCGGCTGGCCGTGCAGGCTGCCCACGACGGCCCGCACCGACGCGGACTGAACCTGTGGAGCATCTGGAGCGACCACGCCGCGCTGACGCAGCGCGCGCACGAGATCCTTGCGGCCGTCGCCATGTCCGACAAGCAGGACACGCCCGTGTCGCGCCTGCCGCATGGCGACCAGCGCAAGCTCGAGGTGGCCTTGCTCATGGCGCTGGACCCGCTGGTCTACATGTTCGACGAACCGACGGCCGGCATGAGCCACGACGAGGCGCCCGTCATTCTCGACCTGATCCGCGCGCTGAAGAAAGACAAGACCAAGACCATCCTTCTGGTGGAGCACAAGATGGACGTGGTGCGTGAACTGGCCGACCGCATCATCGTGCTGCACAACGGCGCGCTGGTGGCCGACGGCGAGCCGGCCGAGGTGATCGCCTCGCCGGTGGTGCAGGAGGCGTATCTCGGTGTCGCCCCGCAAGCCGGCGCCACGCCAGTCCAGCATCAGGAGGCCGCATGAGCGACGCTCTTCTCACCCTCGAAGGCGTGCACACCCACATCGGGGCGTACCACATCCTGCATGGCGTGGACCTGGTTGTGCCGCGCGGCCAGCTCACCATGCTGCTGGGGCGCAACGGCGTAGGCAAAACCACGACGCTGCGCACCATCATGGGCCTGTGGCCCGCATCCAAGGGGCGCATCCGGTTCAACGGCCAGGACATCGCCCGTTTGTCCACGCCGCAGATCGCCTGCCTGAACATCGCTTACGTGCCCGAGAACATGGGCATCTTCTCCGACCTGACCGTCCGCGAGAACATGCTGCTGGCCGCGCGCACAGCGAAGCGGGCCGAGCAGATGGATGACAAGCGCCTGCAGTGGATCTTCCAGCTGTTTCCGGCGGTGGAGAAGTTCTGGAACCACCCGGCGGGCAAGCTTTCGGGCGGACAGAAGCAGATGCTGGCGGTGGCGCGCGCCATCGTGGAGCCGCGCGAACTGTTGATCGTGGACGAGCCGAGCAAGGGCCTGGCGCCGGCCATCATCAACAACATGATCGACGCCTTCGAGCAGCTCAAGGCCAGCGGCGTGACGATCCTACTGGTCGAGCAGAACATCAACTTTGCCAAGCGGCTGGGCGACACGGTGGCGGTGATGGAGAACGGCGTTGTCGTCCATGCCGGCGCCATGCAGGCCTTCGCGCAGGACGAATCGCTGCAAACCTCGCTGTTGGGGCTGGCGCTATGACGATTTTCATGAACCATCCGTGCTATCCCAGCGTCCTTCGTTCATCTGGCGCTATATTTTTTGAACGATTCCCGGGTCAGGGAGGTGCGGCATGAAGGCGCTCGACTTCGACTGGAGGCCTCTGGCCCTGGTGCCACTGCTGGCCCTGGCTGCGTTGCCGCTGGTGGGCTCGGGTTCGACCTGGATCACGCTCACGGTGGCCGGCCTGGCCATGGGCATGATCATCTTCGTGATCGCCTCAGGCCTCACGCTGATCTTCGGCCTGATGGACGTGCTGAACTTCGGGCATGGCGTCTTCATTGCCCTGGGCGCCTTTGTGGCCACCTCCGTGCTCGGCGCCATGGGTGACTGGACCGGCTCGCAGGAACTCTGGCGCAACCTGCTCGCGCTGCTGCCGGCGATGCTGGTGGCCATGCTGGTGGCTGGCGCGGTCGGCCTGGCGTTCGAGCGCTTCATCGTGCGTCCGGTCTATGGC
>Ga0208938_1000985_pt1 | contig 17851 bp, 21 predicted proteins | sample AD_UKC125_MetaG_FD_184434 | JGI IMG/M metagenome (GOLD analysis project Ga0208938, IMG submission 184434) | Active sludge microbial communities of municipal wastewater-treating anaerobic digesters from USA - AD_UKC125_MetaG (SPAdes) (version 2) | ecosystem: Engineered > Bioreactor > Anaerobic >...
GCCTATATATTCTTGTATAACATAGCCAGTTAAGGCTTAGGCTAATCAACCGAGCTTGTGATTATAATTTCTAACCACAAGCCCCCACTTCAAGTTTCGCTAGAAACTAAGTGGTGGGTAGTTGACATACATCTGCGTAATCTATATAGTATATTACCATATATGTTGACTATTGTCAATATATAGCAGCCAATTATCAAAAAAAATTAAGACCACTAAGCAATCTGCTAAATAGTGGCCTTAATAATTTTTTAACATCATCAATATTCATCGTCATCAATGAAAAGCATTATTTCCTCAATCTCATTTAAGTCGTCAAATTCGTCCAATACATCATCATTTAGTAATTCATCTTCATCTGGAAATAGCCAAAACATACATTACCCCCCTTTCATATTAAATTTGTATAATAATATACAAATCTAGTTATGAAGATAATCTCTTGCATAGAGAAGTAATGATTCTCTGTTGTTGCATGTAGGATTATCTAATACCTTTACTAATAGATAATTAAGCATTTCTCCTATATCTTTTCCTTTTAAGCCTAAATTCATCATATCATAACCATTTACTGCTAAATCTTTTGCTGTTAACTTTTGTTCTTTAGACGCTATATTTTGTATTTCTTTTATGACCTCTAATTTTACTTCTAAATATGAATTATTTTGTGCTATAGCATCTGCTTTTTTAACAGCCAAAAGGTTTTCTAAACTTGTATATTGAAGTTGATTTAATAACTTTCTAACTGCTTTAGGAGATGCTTTTATTTCCCTGTCGTGAAATAAAACTAATTCCAGTACTTCATTTTTAATTTTGTTACTGAATTTTAGCCTTTCCAAAATTTGAGTAGCAAGTTCTACGGATTTTAAATGATGTTTGTAAAACTTATCTACTCCATTAATTGTTTCTTTTGTATAAGGCTTCCCTATATCATGAAAGAGAGCCGCAAGTCTTAACACTTCGTCTTTTGGTGTATTTTCTACGACTTTCAATGTATGATGAAAAACATCATATATATGATGAGGATTGTTTTGTTCTACCCCATACATTCCAGCTATTTCTGGAAGTATAACATTTAACACTCCAGATTTGTACATAGCTATGAAAACGTCTAAAACATTGTCAGTTAAAAGAATCTTTATTATTTCTTCTCTAATTCTCTCAGAACTGATGAGTTTCAAGCCTTCTTTTGTTTCTTTAATTGCTTTAAAAGTTTCTGCTTCTATATCAAAACCATATCTAGCAGAAAACCTAAAAGCACGAAGGATTCTTAAAGCATCTTCAGAAAATCTTTCTGAAGGATTTCCTACTGCCCTAATAATTCCTCTTTTAATGTCATCTTGTCCACCAAACATATCAATTATTTTACCATCAGCATCCATTGCCATTGCATTGATAGTAAAATCTCTCCTGGATAAATCATCTTCAATAGTTTCTCCAAAAACAACTGTTTTTGGTCTTCTTCCATCAAGATACTCTCCATCTGTTCTAAAAGTAGTTACTTCATATCCTTCTTTCCCAAGCATAACTGTTACCGTTCCAAACTCTATACCAGTAGGATAAACAACAGGGAATAAACCTGTTACTATTTCTGGTGTCGCATTTGTTGCTATATCTACATCTGAAGGCTCTTTCCCTAGTAAAAAATCCCTTACAGCACCGCCTACTATATATGCATCATATCCATTTTTATTAAGTGTATGAAGTATTTTTTTATACATCTCCATCCCTCCTTAAGATAAGTATAATAACTTTCCTTCTTATTCTCTTGTTTTATGATATAAATTTATAAGATTATTTATAAAGTTGATTTATCAACTTCAAGATTTTAAAGTGTTTGTTATATTTTTTTTAAAAAAATATACTATATATTAGTATAAAAATAATAAAAATGGAACGGGCAAAAATTAAGTCCCGTAGTTTAAAAGGAGGATGTTTTATGAAATATTTAGGTAATGCTTTTAGTTTGCAAATGCTATCTTTAGAAGGTGAACAAGTAGTAAAAATAAAAAATTTAAACAAAGAAAATTTTATAGAAGAGTTAAAAGATGGTTTTATATCTGCAATAGGCCATGCAGATACGTCTCAAGTTCTAACTGACGAGTTAGGACTTGAGATTGAAACTAATAGAATATCTATTAATTTAAAAAAAGGAGATGTTTTATTAGTGACACAACTTGTAGGGGGTAGACTTCCAGAGGGAGCTACCACGCTTCCTGAAGGCTTTGCATTCAAGTACTTGAAAGTAGAGCTTGTATAGAGCAGACTATTTAGTCTGCTCTCTTTTTTATACAATCTTTTTAATTTGTGTATTGTATAATGTAAAAAATAAAAAGGGAGGAATCTATTATGATTCAAGACATTAAACAAGGGTTTTATAGGATAACAAAAGAAGGTGAAATAACTGACCTTTTCTTCTTAGATGAGGAAAGTATCTTTGTTTGCTCTACCAGAATAGGAAAATTAACGAGTAAAAAAGAAATTAAATCAATTATAGAAGATATTCAAAATCATTCAGAATTTTTAGGGGAAGCAATATTTGTAGAAACTGTTAGTGCAAACATTGCAGCAAATAAACCAATAGAGAAGCATGGTATAGCAAATGCTACGTTTATGTATACGGAGATAAATGAATGGGATATAAAAGGTATTTTATCTCAGGTGGTTCATATTAGGTATCCATTAACAGGCAAAAAGAAAACATACTCTAATAGCTGTATAGTTAGAAGTAAAAAAGATTTGCAAAGCTATAAAGTGCTTGTAGATGGAAATTGGCAAAAAGCAAGATTAAGTCAAGTGGAATATGAGTTAATCAAAAGAGATTTAAGAGGAGAGGTAAGATTCGCTAAAAATATAGTTTTAGAAAATGGCGAAGTTGTAGAAATAGGTATTATTGATGACATTATGTTATCATAAAAGCATGAAATTGGCTAAGCAAAATTAAAAGCTTAGCTTTCTGCTTTATTAAGAAGGAGGCTAATAATGGTTTATCTTGCTTACTTGGGAGAGTCAAAAAATCTAAAATACAAAGAAAATAGTGTCAAATACCTCATAGTTAGAAAACCTGTTAATAAAGTTCCAAAAGGGTTTATTCATCTTCCACATTTGAGCCCCTCAGCTGAATTATTAGAAAAAGCTCAAAGATGGAAAAGAAAAGAATTTAACGATAAAGAAAAACTGGAACTATCTAAATTAAAAATAAAAATTGAATCTAATGATGCTTGGTGGGCACTATATAAACCTATATTTAGAAAAGAATTAAAAACAAGAAAAGATGTGAATCAAGGGATAGATATAATAAGAAGGAATTTTAATCAAGGCAAAGATATATATCTCTTTTGCTATTGTAAGGATTTAGATAGATGTCATCGAGCATTGGTCGGAAAGTATTTAGAAAAGATGGGATTTGAAGTGGATTTTAGGCAAGAAAGGATTGAAGAAGAAAATTTCTTCCAATTGAATATGTTTGAGTAAGAAAAAAAATAGATTAATAATAAAAAACCTAAGCTAAAATATAACTTAGGTTTTTTTATTTAACTACTGTTTTTGTAATTGAATATTTAGTTACAAGTATTACCCTTGCTTTCCTACAATATCAAGATTTACTACATACTCCTTATTACCACATTCAAATACATACTCACCAAGTAATTCACTACAAGGGTCTAGGACACAAGCTTCATAACCATTTTTATAAAAAAGTACTGGGTCAATGTAAAAGTTATCTATTCCTGCACAAACCTTTATATCTGCTTCAAACCCATCAGAAAATTTCGCTGTAAAAGTTTCCACAACAGAATCTTCTGCTATTTTTAATTTATGAAGGTTTGCCTTTTCTAAATTAAGAAACCCTTGCAATTCCTCCGCTTCTTTTTTATTTATCTGAATAGTTACCTTTTCGAAATAATCCTTCATTGACAATGACAAATGTGGATGTTTTGCAATATCCGAAAACTTAATAATCTTAACATCCATAACAATATACCCCCTTCTAAAGTATAAAAAAGCTATTCCTGTATTGTTTTATAGTATATATTACAAAAATAGCTTCATATTTATAAATAATTCATCCAATGAGATTAGAATACGGATTTCTAAAACCACACAGAATTGTTTAATATTATTCGACAGTTGCTACAGACTGAGGAGGCATCTGTAGGTGTGTCATAACAGAAATATCGTAGCTTATAAAAGCTTAGTCTGGTCATAATAAGGCTTTACAAGCCCACGCCTTTAGGCGTGTGGTTTATGACTTAAGAATTGATATATTCTGGCTGTTTAGCTAATTGATGAAAAATTTATAATTATTTTTTATGAATTTTTAAGCTTTTAAAGGCCAATTTATAGCCCTCCAATCTTCCCATATCAATTAATCCTGTATTCCCACAGTTTAAACATCTATATGGGATAGTCCCTCCAAACCCTATAGCTCGACTCATAAAGGGTTTATTTCTATAATCTTTTAAGCTGGGAGAATCCTTTACTCTTTCCCCTAATCCACTTTCATACCATTTTCCAAAATGCTGAATAGCACCCTTATTTCCACATTTAATACACATAACATCTTCTCTAATAGTATATAGATTAATCCCTTCTTTTTTAGTATGTTTTTTTCTCTTCTTTCATTTTATCCTCCTTAATTATTTACAGCAGCCTTTTAAAAAGGTTGCTGTCATAATCTTAGTTATTTCTTTTTATTATTCCTTCAACATATTCTCTGTAAAATTCATATCTTTTATTATCATTAAAGATATCTTTAACTTCTTTTCTTATATCATTAAACAATTTAGGATTTCCGAGCATAAGCATTACATATTTATTTTCTCCTGATTGCCTTGTTCCTATAAAATCTCCTGCCCCTCTTAACTTCAAGTCAGCCTCTGCTATTTCAAAGCCGTTTGTAGTATTAACCATAACCTCCAATTTTTCATTGTTTTTCATTTGAGAAACTAAAATGCAATATGATTGATAGCTACCTCTTCCAACTCTTCCTCTTAACTGATGGAGTTGAGCCAATCCAAATCTTTCTGCATTTTGTATTACCATAACTGTTGAATTTGGAACATTTACTCCAACTTCTATTATTGTTGTAGAAATAAGCACATCAGTTTTTCCTTCGGAGAATAATTCTATTTCTTTTTCTATGTCTGATTGTTTCATATCTCCACTTATTACGGATACTTTAATGCCTGTTCCTCTATAATAGTCTGTAATTTGTTTGTAAACTTCTCCTACCGATAATACTCCTTCCATTGTCTCAGAATCACTTTCTTCAATTAATGGACATACAACATAACATTGCCTACCTTTTTCTATTTCACTTTTCATAAACTCATATGCTATTGAGTCATTTTCAGTAAGTTTTGTTATTACCTTCTTTCTTCCTGCTGGCATCTGAGTAATATTATAAACATCAGTACCTTCTCCATATATGGTTAATGCTAAGCTTCTTGGTATAGGAGTTGCACTCATTGTAACACTATGAACTCCTTCATTTGTTTTTTGATTTATCATTTCTCTTTGAATTACTCCGAATCTATGTTCCTCGTCTACTATTGTTAATCCTAAATTATTAAATTCAACCTTATCTGAAATAATAGCGTGAGTTCCAACAACCATTTGTATTTCCCCAGACTTTAATCCTTCAAGAATCTCTCTTTTTTCTTTAGCCCTGCTGTTTCCAGATAAGAAGCCGACCCTGTATCCCATTTTTTCTCCAATTTCTTTTAATTCATCATAGTGCTGTTTAGCTAACACGTTGGTTGGGGCCATTAAAGCTGACTGATAGTTGTTTTCTGCAGCAATAAGCATTAGCATAAAGGCTATCATAGTTTTACCACTGCCAACATCTCCCTGAACCAATGCTCTAACCTGTTTCCCATCCCTCATGTCCCTAAAAATCATTCTTGTTGTATTAAGCTGGTCATGGGTTAATTCAAATGGCAATGAATCAATAAATGATTTTATGGTAGAAGCATTAGGCATTTTTATTGAAGTATTTCTATTGACATCACTAATGCCCTTTAACTGTAACTGTACTGCAAAGTAAAATAAATCATCAAATAAAATTCTTCTTCGTGCCATTTTAATATCTACTAAGTCATCTGGTTGGTGTATAGCCTTTATAGTATCTTTTCTGCTATATAAGCAAAACTTATCTAATATTTCAGGGTCTAAATATTCTGATTTATCAACTAGAGCTAAGGCTGTGTTTATACTTCTTAGCAAATATTCATCACTCATGCCTTGTATTTTTGAGTAAACTGGAACAATTCTTCTGTACTTTTCTAAATCTTTACTAAAATACATAGGGTTCAGCATCTGTCTTGAGTGATATGTTTCATCTATCTCAACTTTTCCACAGAAGTTAAATACTTCACCAACATTAATTAAGTTTAAAATATGTTTCTGATTAAACCATGTTACAAATAGATTTCCGTTAGAATCATCTCTAACTTTAGCTCTAATATAACTATCTCCTGTTTTAATCTCTACTACTTCTCCTACTATAGAAACAAACTCTCCATCTTTAACATCTCTAATCTTTGTTATTTTTCTAAAATCATAATATTTCCTAGGCAAAAAATTAATTAAATCTTCTACACTATAAATCCCTTTGCTATTAAATTGCTTTATTTTTCCTTTATTTATCCCTAACGCAGATATATCCACACAATCACCTCTCATTTGAAACAAAAAAACCGTTCATATCGTTATATAGTCAATTATATCATAATTATAGACTATATTCAAATAATTTTGTCAATAAAAAAAAAGATGCCACCATTGGCACCTAAATAGATTAATAAATATAGAGAAAATGAATCAGGCACTATCATTTTTTTTCTTCAAGTTCCTTTTTATCTTTGAGCTCTTCTTTTTCTTTAAGCTCCTCATAGCATTTTTTTAATTTACTTATTTTCTCTACATAGTTATTGCAATGTATTTCTGCAACAACCAACCTTGTGCTTTTTTTTCTTATTACATAAACCCCATGTTCTACAGTTACTATATAACCTAACTTATCAAATTTTATTAATAAATCTCTAATAATTTCACCTCCCCTTTCTAAATGTTATGTAAAATAAATACAAATAATAAACACGCCAAAACACAAAACTCCATAAAGTTAGTTAACTAACTTTATAAATTTGTATAAAAAAAGAACAGTAAAATATTTCACTGTTCTTCATAAAAATCTAATAAGTATAAGTATATTTTGATTTATGAACCTATATAAAAATTGATTATACCTGCCTTTCTTTTAAGCTGTAATCCTTATAACTTGATAAAAACATCATAAAATCCTCATAATCTTCAATGCTTAATTCAATTAAAAGCTTATGTTGCCTTCCTAGAATCATAAAGCCATAAAACCCAGTGCCTTCACTAAAGTTAAAAAAGATAACATCCTTTGCTTCTTCACAATCCTCTACTTCTTCAAAATCTTCTTCTAATGATTGGTTTTTGCATTTAATAAAAAGGGTTTCTTCATGTGTATTTATTATTTTTTCTATACTTTCTTTAGGAAGCTCTCCATAAAAATGCAATCCCAATCTTTCATTCTGTCCATACAAGTAGGGACTCCCTTGTTTTATCCCAAAATCCAAAGTACCATCAACTTTATCAAATTTAATTACAGCATCATTCACCCTTAACACCTCCATATGTTTGTGATGACTTTATTGTTTATTAATTATATTTATCACTTATAGTCAATGTCCACGATAAAGGCAACAATTTATTCTATCATGCAAGAACCAAATTCTTTTTATTGTTATACAATATTTGACCTATAATTTCATCAATATCAATACCTTTAGTGCAAATTCCTTTATTTTTAATAATATCTATTAAAAGCTTAGGTTTGTAATAATTATGCTCTACAGCAACATTATAATAATAATCTTGCAAAAATCTCTTTGGTAATAATTTTTTATGATGATGTCCATGTATATTTATATCAAATAGTCTTTTGTTTTTATTTTGGGGCTTATGAGTAATTAATATATTAGTATTTTTTATTTTAAGTTGAATTTCTTTATATATTTTAATAGTTTCAGTTTTTAAAATCTTTTTTAGCCTAAACTTATAATCATGATTTCCTTTTATTAATATCTTTTTCCCATTCAATTTCTTTAACAACCATTTAAAAAATATAGTATTACCTTTTCCAAAATCTCCAACTATTATTACTATATCATTTTTATTAACAGTATCATTCCAATTTTTAATTAAAGTGTTATGCATTTCTTTTAAATTTTCAAAGGGCCTTTTTCCGAAAAATATCATAGACCAACAATTAAAATGAGTATCAGATATAAGATATATTTTGGGCAAATATTACTCCTCCCTCTAATATTAAGTAAAAACAACTGTATATAATAGTTGCTCTATTAAGTTTTTTAATCAACCTTATGGTTGTTTTAAGTAAATTAATAAGTATGAATAATTTAATAAGTTAAATTTTAAGCAATTTATTCCAAATTGTTTACTAGATAAATCTATTAATGCCTATATCGCACATTTCTTTTTCTTTCTCAATACACACCCAATGTCTATTTGTTTCTTCACAAGCCAATCCAGTAGTCATTGACCCCGCTGTAAAGTCGAGAACAATATCTCCTTCATTTGTATAGGTAAGCACCAATTCTTTTATTAAATCTAGGGGTTTTTGTGTGGGATGTAATGGTGGGTGAGGATTTTTATATTTCATTAATTGTCGTGGATATTTCTTCGTGTCCCCTTCTCTATTAGCAGATGGATTTTTATAGCTAGCAAAAGCACTATAATTATTATTTTGATGTGTTTTTGTTTTAAATCTTGTCCCCATTCCATGTAGAGGCTTACCTTCAAAGAATTGGGGGTTATAAACGCATTGTTTCTCATAAAACAATGCAATTTCACCTATTTCATTAAAAACAGCAATCTCTTCAATATTCCTTAATGGTTGTTTTTTTGCGTTTAAAAAATTGCTAGGTCTACTTTTCTCCCAATACCTCATGTATTTAAAATGCTTTCTATTACTAGCAATTAAATCAGTTGTAAAAGGTTGGTTGGTAAATAAAATAATAGGGGTTCTTTCATTTTTTATTAGCTTATATAATAGCTCCCACATTGGTTTAAGAGGTATAGGTCTATCCCAATCGTTTCTAGTAATTTTTTGTGGAATATCAGCAATAATAGCATCAAATTTTACTCCTGATTTAACTAATTCATCCATTACAATCAGTGCATCGCCATTTACAATATATCCCAACTCAGTTTCGTAATATTTTTTCAATCAAACACCTCCAATAACACATTTTTATCGTATATTAAAAATCAAAATCCAACTTATAATTACTTATAAATAGTTCTTTGCCTTTCTTTGCGTTTTTCTTTTTATAATTATTCATACCGTACTGCAATTCCCACTCATATATATATGCGAAGCTAAACATTTCCCATATTTTTGGTGTATTGTCTAGAGTTATCAACCACTTATGTTTACATTTTTTCATATTTCTTGCAAATCTTTCATGGTCAAATCCTACATGCAAATCTCCATTTTTTCCATATAATTTTGATTTAGCTTGTCTTAAATATGGAGGGTCTAAAAAGATAAAAACATCATCCCCTTCTTGAAATAAGTGTTCTTCATAATCTCCATGACATATTTTAACTCCTTGTAATGGCTCTGATAATAATGCCAATCTTTCTATAGATGAATCAGTAAATCTTTTTTGAAAAGCTTGTTTAGAATATCCTCCACTATCAACTGTACCAGAAAAAGTTATCCTATTTAAGACAAAAAATCTTACTGCTCTATCAAAATCAGAAAGATTATTGTCATTTTCAACCAAGTAATCAAATAACTCTCTCCCATCTTTCTCTTCCTCTTTTATTCTTTTAACTTCTTCTACAAATTCTTCAATATTGTTTTGTGCAATTTTCCAGAAACAATATAAATCATAATTTAAGTCATTAATAACATATAATGCCTTACTATTTAACTCCTGTTTTACTGCTAAAAAAACTGACCCTCCACCAACAAATGGTTCCCTAAATTCTTTAAAATCCTTTGGGATTAAAGGCAATATTTTTTTAATGGCCCTAGATTTACCACCAGGATATCTCAATGGACTTCTTACTTTTTTTATAAATAACACCTCCCTACTCTTCTAAGTTGATAACTTGCTTAGTTTTGCTGTTTTCTGTGTCTAAAATAATTCCTCCATATATTCCTATTATTCTTGTTTTTCCATGTTCTGTTATGATGTTTTGGTGTTGATGCCCATGAATACAAAATGCTGGATTGTTTTTTCCTATAAATTCTCTTAACGCTTTATATCCCCTGTGGGAACTACCTTCTCTATCATGAATTCCAAAAGGAGAATTGTGAGATACAATAATATTTGTATTTAGGTCTATATTCTTGATAGCTCTCCTTATTTCCTCATCAGTGTGCAATAATGAACTTTTTTTATAAGGTAAACATCCTTCTAGTCCTGAAATAGTAACTTTATTTTTAGATATGCTTTTTTTCATGAATATTGTTTATGTTGAAATATTCTAAATCTCCATTGTAATCATGATTTCCATGAACCCCAAACATCTCTTTTTCTGAGAAATTTTCTACTAATGACTGCAAAAATATAATGTCTATATCTCCAAGAGTCATTATTATGTCGAAGCTATATTTATCTAGTTTTAAAAAATTTTGCCAAGTAAAATAGTCTACTCCATGTAAATCGCTTAATAATAATATTTTCATAAAATTTTTCCTTTCGTGAAAGTTATTACAAAACCATTTTAAGAGGAGTGTAACCTATTTAAAATTAATAAGATTGTAGTTTTAACAAGCCCTTTTCTTTCTGATTGTAATAATGGTTTAGTTGTGGTAAATAGTTTAATATTCCAGTCCATTTATCAAATTTAACCCTATACTCTTCTTCCAACTCTTTCTCAGGTATAGACTTTCTTCCACCAGTTAAAGATTTATAATAATAATCTAAAACAATTTCTCCTGGTATTAAATAAAATTTCTTTAATGTTTTGTAATGGCATATAATGAAAGCATACCCACCTTGTTTTATGAAGTTTTCTATATATTCGTATTGATGTTCAGCTATATTAGAAAGGGGTAAACTTTTTTGCCTTGTTTCTTTAGCATCAAAAGCAATAGGCAATCCCTGACAGATTCCGATATAATCAAGCAACCCTTTTTCTTCAAAAAAACCATCAGTTATTTTACCCCCCTCCCTTTTTAAAACTTTAACTGGTGTTGGAATTTTATTAATTAAGGCTAAGTTATGTCTCAGCAAATACTCATTTGTATTGTTGATTATCTCTTCCGTTAAATCTCCCCTATGCCCTTTATCCCAATTAATTAATTCATGCAATAATATTCACCAATTCTTACGCAAGGAAGCCACTGGCTTTAGCCACGTGGAGGAATTGCGTATTTTAAACACGCTGCGTAAGAATTGCTACCTCCTTTCTATAACTATATCCATCAAATCTTTGCACAACTGAAAAATATTTATGATTTACACCTTGTACAACTCTTTGACCTTCCTTGTCTTTAATATCAAAATAACCTGATTTTCTACACGCAACTTCTCCGTACCAAATGCCTTTATATTTTCCTTTTGGTATTTCAGCTTTAACCATATCTCCAGTTTGAAATCCAAAGAAATACTTCTGTCTTGTTAAATATCCTCTAGGAAAACCATATTTATTAAAATTTGTTCTACAATGACTACCTCTGCCTTTTGCTTTTATATACAAAACATCTTTTGTCTTAAAATATAATTTATCTGGTGTGCTTTGACCTACACAACAAGCATCAAAGTAATGTTCTTTTGGCAATCCTAATTTGATTCTATTCATTTTAGTCAAAGCACCTGTACCACATTCTACTTCTAAACCACTATTGTAAAGCAAATTATAAACTTTCCATCTTGTAGAATTTACTACAGAAGAATCTTTTAATGATTGTTTAACTTGATTTTGTATTTCAGGATAACCAAATTCTTCTGCTGTCATATTGCCTTTTTTCTGGTTACACTCATGGCAAGCTAAACAGAGATTATCAATTCTGTTTGTTCCACCTCTTGATTTTGGTATTATATGTTCTATTTCTAATGGAATGTTTTCTTTTCCACAATAGCAACATTTTCTACCAAACTTTTCAAGTAAATATTCTCTAATTTCATACCCTTGAAGTGTACCTTGTTGATACTCAATGCCACTTATTTCAGGATTTTGCATTAATTGAGTATCAAACTTAACATTTTCATAAGATATATGAGTTAATGGAATTAATTTTTGTAACCTATTAACCCATGTTTTTATATTATTAATCCTACTTTCAAGTGACGGTGGTATCCATCCTTCTTTTCTTTTTCTGTTTAAAAATCTTGGTTTTCTATATCTTATTTTTCTGTTTCTTCTACTACGTCTAAACATACGTCTTTTATCAAGTTTCTTTTTAATATCTGTTCTGTGGTCTATTTGAGCTAACCATATTACATTGTTATTTTGTAATATAGCCAACCCTGTATGTTTACTTCCATAATCAATTTTTAGTCTATATTCTTGTTTATTGTCAGTATTATCTACAGATTTATTAAGTATTATTGTAAATGGATACCTTTTAAATATTGCAGCCTTACCTTGTTTTAGCAACTTTCTTGCAACTGCTTCATGGCAAGGTGATAATGGTTTTCTGTTTGTATCTAATACAAATACCATAGGATTTTCTCCTTTCCTCTGCTTACGCAGGTAACATCTCCCTCGGCAATGTTATCTATGCTTACACGTATAGCACACTGGCTTAACCCACTACACCTGTTTAATGCTATACGACAGAGCCTAGAACTAGGAGGGCATCCTAGGGTGTCATGACATAGATAACGTAGGTTCTATTTCAAACCTTAGCCTGGTCAACATGGGGCTATCAAGCCCACGGCTTTAGCCGTTGGGTAGTTGACATCCTTTTCATTACTCTGCTACTATATACAACACTTGCCAAATAATATTTTATAGTCAATATTTTGAGGTGAACTACCACCACCTATAGAGGTGGGTGGCTTCGTGGTCAAGGTAGCTTTTGCTACCAGATTCCCCACGCTCAAAGGGCTGTTCCATCCCCGCATATACCATCTACATGGCTAATTAGCTTGATTTTCGCTATAATAATTTTAGCATTTTTTATATATTTTGCAACATTCATCACCCACTTACAGAAGTGGCGACTTCTGTTGCTGTTTATGTTAAATACGTTAAACAATTGAAGTATAATACTTAGTATCTATGTTGCTACTTAGTTTTTTTATCAACAGTAACAATAGTATCATTATGCCAACCACCGTGAGGAACTAATAATATTTCAACAATTTCAAACCCATTTGTTTTTCCAATACCTCCACTATTCCAACCACAAGTTATGACAATACCATTTTTTTTAACAATTCTACTTATTTCTTTTTTATGCTTGCTCCAATAAGATGATTGTGTCGTTTGCATATTCACAGTTTTCCCTAATTTTTTATAACATTCTGCTACTTGCCTTGGACTGAATGGTGGGTCGTATAAAACCATGTCAACACTTTTATCATCAAACATTTTCAAAAAATCTAAAGCATCCATATGGTAATCTGTATCATATTGATTATCTAAATCGTTTGTTATATCTGCCAATTTGCTTTGATTTGCAAATGGGTCTATTATAATTGCATTAGGATTTTTATCTTTTACTTCTTTAATACGCCTTTCTATTAACTCTCTTATTGGCTTAATTTTAAATGTGTTTTTATTTGGCATGGCCCAAATTCTATTTATCTCCAATGCATCACCATCCATACCTCAAGCTATCTATTCTTTCAAATATCAACTCCTAACAAACTTAATCTCAAATTCACACATCTCTTTTTCTTCTAATTTTTTCTTATAATTAGCAAACTCTTCAGTTTCCATATTTGAAAAATCAGTTGCTTTCTCTATATCAAAAGTATAAAATGCACAATTATTTACAATTACAAGGTATATACCCTCTCTAGTTAATACAATCCTCATATTTACACCTCCTCATTTAAATACAAGTTTTCTTGTTCTGTTTTTGTATTTTTTCTAAAATTTCTCTTGTTATCTTTATTTTTTTAGCATCCTGTTGCTGTGCATTATATATAATTTTATACATAAACTTTTCAATAGAACTTCTTAAACCTCTAGCTCCTATATCCATTTCAACTGCTTTTTCTACTACATAATCTATTGCATCATCACAAAATTCTAAATCGATTCCATCTACCTTTAGCAACTCTTTATACTGCTTTATGATTGCATTTTTAGGCTTTATTAATATATCCCTTAATTCTTGTTTGCTTAATTTATTAACTTGTATTAATACAGGAAACCTTCCCATAAACTCAGGAATCATTCCAAATTTAATAAAGTCTTCATGTCTTAATTCGGGATTATACTCTTCTGAATCATCAGAAGAACTATTAGATGAAAAACCGATTTTCTTTTTCTTTGCTGGGTTTCTGCTATTGACTATTTCATCGATTCCCACAAAAGCACCACCAGCTATAAATAGTATTTTTGAAGTATCTATATAAATAGTTTCTTCTAAGAAAATATCCGATGATTTTATTTCTACTTCTCCACTTTCTAACATTTTAAGTAATGCTTGTTGGACTCCTTCACCAGAAGCATCTCTATTTCCCCTAGAATCATAAGCTTTAGCTATTTTATCTACTTCATCAATGTAAACTATTCCTCTTTCAGCAGCTTTTATATTTCCTCCTGCTAAACTCAATAATTTCTCTAGTATTGACTCAACATCTTTTCCTACATAACCTGCTTCAGTAAATGCAGTTGCATCGACAATTGCTAATGGGACTTTTAAAATCTTTGCTAAAGTTTCGATTAAATAGGTTTTCCCAGTTCCTGTTGGTCCTGAAATTAAAATATTTGATTTACTCATTTCAACATCAGCATCAACATCCATTTTTTTATAATGATTATAAACTGCAACAGACAAAATTTCTTTTGCTTCATCTTGACCTACAACATACTTATCTAGCTCCTTTTTTATTAAATGTGGTTTTAATTCTTTTAAATGGTCCATATTAAAACTATCTAAAAAAGCAAATTCTTCATTACATGCTTCAACACAATATCTACAAATATTCCCGCTTGCCATTTCAACTAAATTCTCTTCTTCAGTTAAATATCCACATATTGAACATCTTTTTAGCTCTTTCAAATGTATATCACCTCTCACTTAAGCATTTTGTATCGTAATTTATCATTTGTGTTATTCTACATAATCCGAATAGTAATCATTTTCCTCTATATCAATTTTTCCTTTTAAAAGAGAATTTAGTTCCTTAATTATGTTCTGCTCCAACTTACTAACATTAGCTTGACTCATCCCCAGTGTTTTCCCAATCTCTTCTTGAGTCATAACCTTTCTACCACCTATACCATATCTATTTATTATTATGAATTGGTCCCTTTTGGGAAGCTTTCTAATAGCATTCATAAGTATTTCAATATCTTCATTAAGTAAGATAACATCCTCAACAAACGCTTCATCATTCATTTCATTTGAAAGTGTATCTTCTATAGTTAAAACTCCACCTTCTCCATCTGAATACATTGTATTTCCTGACAAAACCGTATTGTCCACATGTTTCTTTTCCCTTCTTAAGAAATGCAAAATTTCATTTTTTACGCAAACTATAGCATAAGTAGAAAATTTAGCCCCCTTTTTTTCGCTATAAGTATTCAAAGCTTTTACATACCCCACAGAACCAATACTAACTAATTCATCATGCTCTATTCCTGTATTGCTAAATGATTTAGCTACATAGTGTATTACATTAAAATTTTCTTCAGCTAGTTTGTTCTTTTCTTCAGGAGTCAGCAACAAACACATCACTCTCCTTGTACTAATTTGCTTGGTTCGAAAGTGTTTATTGTATATTATATTTTCTTCTGTAGACTATAGTCGTTTTATTGTTCAAAAAAATAAATAAGCCATTATGGGTTAAATTTTTACTATTAATCCATCTACAATCAAAGTATTATCTTTATTAAGTTCTAATCCATAAACTCTGTAATGCCTTTTATTTTCAAAAATCTCTCTAACTAATCCAAACCTATTGTTACCTATTATCGTTGATGACCTAGCATTTATTTCTGCTACTATTCTCCAACTTTCTTTTCTTTTATTATTCTTTTTAGATTCATAATAATATAGGGCTGTTGAATAACCTAAAGTTTGAGCTATCAACTTTATTCCAATAGCTATATATTTATTATCTAATGTAGCCCTATATCTTTCATTTTCAAAAACACCACACCCCCATATGAAACCTTTAAATAAACTTTCTCTGTATTTTCTATCCATTCCATATATCCAAAATGGTATATTTTTAAAACCATAACCTATATTAAATGTATTCTTAAACCAATCTGCTAAAACAGCGTGAACAACATAGTATTCAACAATTGACCCTCTTTGTACTTTATTAAGCTTTATTCCTAAATTATCAAGTCTATTTTCTAATTCCTCATCTCTAAAATGATTTGTTAAAAAATTTATCTTATTATAATTAACAAAACCATTACCTATGTATGCACCTATTAACCATGTTATATCCTCATTCAAATCAATAGGAGGCTCCATTTTTAAAAAAAATGCTGGTGATGCCCAGAACATTCCTTTCATATTTTCCCCTGATACCCAACTTGGTCTATTAAATTTTCTTTCTGCCTTCCCTGTTTTTGGATTTTTTACTCTTTTATAATCTGTAGCCAATATCTTTTGCCCTTTCATAACAGAAAAATTTGGATGTCCATGCCCTTTAATCTCTAATAATTGAGACAAAGAATCGTGTTTTTTCTTTATTGATGCAAATTTATTACTACCAGTTAAAACAAGGTCTCCTACCTCAACATATTGTATTGCTTTTAAACCATTAGGTGTCAAAACCAAACTCTTCCCAGAGAAACAAGAGAAATTCATCTTTTCCTCTTTCAATCTTTATCCCCTCCTAACCTCAAAAAACATTGTTGTTTTTTTATAATATATTATATCATAATTATTGTTTATAGTCAATGTTTTGGGATTTCAGCAGCTTCTGCATGAACCTCTCCCACTTTCACTGCGTTTAGAAGTGGGAGTTTCTTGCGTATCGAATATTAGCTATTTTCTAATACACGCTTAACACAAGTGGGTTGGCCACAAACCCTCTATCCCTTAGCTTAAATGCATCAGGGACTGCTTTTACTATTATATTTAATGCTCCATTTACATCTGCATTAATTAAGCTGCCATCTTTCGTTTGATACAAGCCTCTCTTTATCCTTTTACCACTAAAGCTATGTTTACCGCTATTGCCTTTATCGTGAGTTGGCATTATGTCTCCATCAAAGAAACTTGCCTTTGATGTATAGCTTTCTTCTGTTATGATTAACTTGATACCTTCTTCATAAGCTTTATATTCTATCATTTCTATGAATTGACTATAAGGTATTGTTACAAACTTTTGATTATTTGCTTTACCTATATTGATGTTGCGTTTCCAATCTTCGTTTTTACCTATAATGATAGTATCTATATCATTAGCTGTGCAGTAATCAATAATAGTTCTTGAGGCTTTATGCATAAAGTCTTTAACTTTGGCATTACGCTTTTCATCCAACTTCTTAAGCCTCTTTGATGTGAATTGCCCTTCTTTTTGAGTTTTTCCTTGTCTTAATATGCTATAGTAATAAGCCCTTTGTTTGTTATAGTATTGATTTATACTCTTTAACACTTTGCCCTTAATAATAATAGGCTTTTTACCTATAT
>Ga0208938_1000986_pt1 | contig 17841 bp, 19 predicted proteins | sample AD_UKC125_MetaG_FD_184434 | JGI IMG/M metagenome (GOLD analysis project Ga0208938, IMG submission 184434) | Active sludge microbial communities of municipal wastewater-treating anaerobic digesters from USA - AD_UKC125_MetaG (SPAdes) (version 2) | ecosystem: Engineered > Bioreactor > Anaerobic >...
AAAGAATTAAGACCAAAAGTACCAAAAGAAATCAATGTATTTGTGAAAAAATACACGTTAAAAAGAAGACCCTCAGCAATTTCTTTCTATGTTTTTGAAGGAAAAGAAAGAGAAGAACTTTTTGAAACGTTAAAGGTGTTTAAGTGATTTATATACTATATCTTCTTTCTTATACTAATGAACTCAATTAAATTATATCGCATACGTTAATTTAGAAAAAATTAAAATGCTACAATACCCCTTCTTTTCACACCACTAACTGACTTTCAATGATTTCTTTGTAAACAGGAGAACTTTTTATTAATTCGTTGTGGGTTCCTTCTCCTATTATTTCTCCATCTCTTAATACTACTATATGCTACCAATTGAAAAGAAATAATTCGTTTAACTTAACTTCTTAATAAAACTGCTAAGGTAAGAAAAATAAGAAACCACTTAACCATTTTAAGAATTGATTTCGTAAAAGCTTTTAGTCTGCCGACATTTCTTGTTTTTTTAATTGAATAGGAATAAACATATACATTAGTCCTATTATCATACATATACCCCAAAAACAATAAAAAAACTTTGTAAAGGAAATACAGTTGCTAACACTCCAGCTAATACAAAAGAAAAAGGCATTAGAGAATTACCAATAGTGAAACGTAAGCCAAAGACTTTTCCTCTTGCATCTGTTGCTGTTCGCCTTTGAATTATGAGATTTTCATTAATATTTAGAATTTCACTCATAATTCCTAAAATAAGGAGGGAAGATAAGGATAGAAGATGTTTCCTATACTTACAACACTTATATGCTCTTCTATCATAACCTAAGGTCACATGGTTCTTTAATTATATAACACCAAGTGCATATAATAAAATGTTTATGAGAATAATTCAAGTAGTTGTTTTAATATAAAAACGATTTTTTTGAAAAAATGAGATTCCCTTATTTATTTTTCTAAAAAGGGGACTCAGAACTCGTCAATAGGTGGGTCCCCTTGTCGTGTTTAGTTTTAAAAAATTAGTCTATAAATTCGATGTTTAATTTTGACATCTCCGAAGATATATTCAAGTAACAAGTGTATAATGCCTCTGAAAAGTTAGTTGATACATACGACCCATCCTCTCTTTGAGTCATCAACTCCAAGTCTTTAAAATTTAATTCTCCTATTTGATTTAACACCAAAGCTACATCATTAGGTAATTTTATATTTATTGATGAAACCTCTGAATTTATATCTATTGTTGAATTATCTACTTCAGACGGTATTATAGCAACTTTGGACGCGGTTGCTTCTATTCTGACATCTTTTGTGTTAATTTGTCTAAAGTTTAAGAAACCGTCACTCACATTTAATTTACCAACATAACTATAACTAATACCTTCTTTTAAATATATAGAAATCTTTGCTCTCCTAGGTACTTTTACATTGGAAACTTTAAGCTTGTTATTAACCATTACTTTATCGCCATCATAACTATTTTTAAATGAATAAATTTCGCCATCTATACTTGCCTTCGCTCTTACAGGATAATCAATTTTAGATGATTCTACGGTTAAATAACTCCAATCAACCTCTGTTGATAGATCAAGTGAATCTCCTGTAAAATTTGGAGGAATATCAAAAATTAAAATTTCTTTATTTATTTTTTTATGTGGTTTTTTCCTTACATGAAATAATCCACTAAGACCAGCTGCCAATATATATGAGGCAATCATCAATAATACAATTTGCCAGAAATTAAGAGGTGAAGGAAGAAGCCTAAACGAATCTAATATTAAAATAGCTCCAAATATTAAGTTTCCGAGGGTTCCAGCACTCTTTTTTTTGTAAAAAGGTACTCCAAAGGCTACAAAAACAACCCCAAAGAAGAACTTTATCAAACCAAAATTGACAAAAAGTTCATTAAATAAAACAGATATAAATATTAGTATACCAAGTGCAATTAGAATTATTCGTCCTTCCATAACCTATAACCCCCTATTTTTTAAAAAGTTTTCTGCTTCTTCTCGGCTATATCCAAGCTCTCCTAAAAGTTCAAGAGCAAATAATCTAGAGATTTTTTCTCCTTTTAATAAATCCAATATCTTCTTTTCTTCTACGGTTAAGAGATCATCTCCAATAGGCATTTCTTCTTGGATTAGGCTTTCTTTTTCGGGTTCTCCTTCTATCGATATTCCTTGAATCGTAATGTCTCCGCTCATTACGTTGGCTTTTAAAATTCTTCTTTGAGAAGATAATGAAGAGTCAGCTTTTTGAATTAAATCAATATTTGATTTAATTGAAGATGAGAATCTTTTGATAGAACCTTCTAAATAAATTCTATCTTTTCCTTGAACTATTAAATCTATATCAGCCGAGGCTGAATCTATTTCACAATAGAAATCTTTGGATAAAGAATCTACTAAAATATCCCCACTTGCGGTTTTTATTCTTGCGTTAGTAATTAATGATTTCTTTATTGATATATCGCCTGAGGCCATCCTAATACTTAAATCGTCTATCTCACTGTTTTCAATTAAAAGATCCCCGCTTGCGAAATTGAATTCTCCATTAACAACTTTTATATTGAGTATATCAAAATCACCTGCTGCACTTTTTAATATAAATTCATCAATAATTGTCCCTTCTAAATTAATTTTAACATCTCCCGCTTTGGTATCAATAAGAAAATCTTCTATATATTTAGAGTTTGGTGAACCTTTAATGTCTAAATCACCTGCTGATGTTTTAATTGACAAAACATTAACATTTGTAGAATTTAAAATAATATTTAAGTCCGCTGCGGAAAGATCTAATTTAAGATCGCTTACTTCTTCATTTATATACAAATTAACTGGTACCTCATGAAATGTTCGTGAAAAAGAGAAAAACTTTGATAAAAAATCTCCTTTTTCGTAATCCATATAGACTATGACACTATTATTGTCAGAATTCCAGACTGTTTTGACTTCTACGTCTGAATCAGGATATTCTAAATGAGTAACTGGTGCATATTGAATTTTTATATCTCCATGAAAATTTCTAGCTTCAATTTTGATAGACTTTGCCTGGATCAAATCTAGCTTAGACATTAACTTCCCACCTCACTTTTTATATTTTTTTAATATTTCCTTTGCCTCCTCTGGAGTAATTTCTCCCTTTTCTATTTTTTCAAGAATTTCAAGTGTTTTTTCCCTACTCTCAATAGTTTCTGACTCATATCCCATTGCAATTGCTAATTCTTCTAACCTAGCTTTAGCTGTAGGGTATGAAATTCCAAGCTCTTTTTGTAATTCGGATAAGTTACCTCTAGTTTTTACAAAAATCTTTAAAAATAATAATTGTTGATCAGTTAATCTAGCAAATTCTTCTAACTCAAAGTGCCCTGTTATTTCGGTTCCACATTCCTCACATTGATACTTTATAATTTTTAAATTCCCTCCGCAAGCTGGACATTTTGATAGTCTATATTTTGGCATATTTAACCTCCTTTGATAAACGTATTTTATTCACTTAAAAATTTTAACTCTTAAATTCGCCAAAGTTGTAAAACTTGAAATTTCTTAATCTCTACTAAATAATAATTTGAAAGATCATATTAAATTTCTTAAAAAACAAATAGCTATTTTTTAGCATTTAATTTAATATCTTACAAAAATTATAACATCTTTATTTAAAAAAATCAATATTTATATAATAATTTTTAATTTTTATCTTAAAAGCAATTTTTAATTAATATTTTTTATTTTATCCTTATAAAAATCAATTGAAACCGTTCGTTTGTTAAATTGCTCTATTACCTTTTTAATATTCTTATTTTTTATATTGACTTTTTTAATTTATCATGATAAAATCTTAATAGAATTATATTATCTTTCTAAAATATTTTAAAGGAGGAATTAAAATGTTGAAAAAAATTAATAAAAAAATAAAAAAGACAGAATCTTATTACACCTCTTATGATTTACTTGCTGACGAATTTTGGTACTTCTATTATGAAAATATAAGAAAATTATAAACGAATAATTTGTATAATCCCTTACGACTCTTCAAAATAAGTAAAAAAAATCGTCCTCTCAAGTAAGAGAGGACGAGCTCACTAAAATTCACTATTAAAGAGCAGTATATCCACCATCTATAACCAATTCTGCTCCAGTTATGTAAGATGATTCTTCCGATGCCAAGAATAATGCCCCGTATGCAACTTCAATTGGTTCTGCAGGTCTACCTAAAACAGTTGTTCCTAAGGCTTGTTTGGTAGTTTCTTCGTCTTTTAAGAAGTCTTGAACCATTTGAGTCCTAATTATGCCTGGATGTATTGAATTTACTCTGATATTGTATTTTGCAAGTTCGGCTGCAACTGTCTTAGTTAAAAGTCTTGAAGCACCTTTTGAAGCATGATATGCAACAGCCATTCCAGTACCTATCAATCCTGCAATAGAGGAAATATTAATTATTGAACCTTTTCCAGCTTTTTTCATAGCAGGTAAGACATATTTTATACCCAAAAACTGACCTTTAGCATTGATATTCATAACTCTATCCCATTCTTCCTCTGTAGCTGTTTCTATCCCTGAAGTTGGAAATATTCCTGCATTGTTTACTAAAACATCGACTTTTCCCCATTTTTCGACTACTTTATCAACGACTTTTTTCCAATCTTCAGATTTGGAAACATCGAGTTTAAAAGCAATCGCTTGATGTCCAGCCTTGACAATGTCCTCTGCTACCTTCTTTACTTCATCTTCTAAAATATCTGCCGCTACAACTTTTGCACCCTCTTTAGCAAAGAGTTCTGCTTCAACTTTACCCATACCTCTTGCTGCACCAGTAATTATCGCTACCTTCCCATTTAATCTTCCAGCCATAAATATCCAGCCTCCTTTTAGTTTTCTTTCTTCGATACTTTTAGTACGCTAAAATTATTTTTTATTTTTTATATGATTGTTATTTTTTTCACTTTTTATTTAAAAAATTAAAGTTCTGAAATTTCTTATTTTTATTATAGCGAATTAATGAAAAATTTCACAGACTTTTTAATGAAGAAATTATGATAATATTTTTCGTTTTTGTGAATTTTTTCTCTAATTATCATTTTGTCACAAATTTATCTTTTAATATAAAAGTCATTCAACAGTCACCATGACTAAAACAAAATGATATCTTAACTCCTTTTTTTTCTGATAGAATGAAATATGTATGATGGTTTTATATATTATTACTTTTATTTTTCATAGATAAATTCTCCTCTTTTTTCACTTTCGTTTGTAACTTTAATCTTAATACATAATCTTATATAGACTAGTTCAAATTAATAATAAAACAACAACGATAATTTTATAACGATTGGAAGGTGGAAAAATGTTACAAATTCCAAAGAAAAACGGTACTGCTCATTCGATTGTTAAACAATTATATGATTTTGCCACAAAAAGTCCTGAAGAATTATTTCGACAGTTGAATACAGATAAAGATGGTTTATCACAAGAAGAGGTCGAAAGAAAACTTGAAATTTATGGGAGAAACGAACTAGCGCATGAAAAACCTCCACGCTGGTATATTCAACTTACAAAAGCATTTATAAATCCTTTTACAGGGATACTTGTTTTTCTTGCTATTGTATCTTATCTTACTGACGTTCTTTTTATTGCACCTGAATACAGAGATTGGAGTACAATTATAATTATTTTTGTAATCATTCTAATAAGTGGTTTTTTGCATTTCATTCAAGAATATCGCTCAAGCATTGAAACGGAAAAATTAAAAGCTATGATTCACACTACAGCTGCAGTTAAGAGAAAAGGAACAGATGTAAAAGAAATCAATATAGAAGAGATTGTACCAGGGGATATTGTATATTTAGCTGCTGGAGATATGATACCTGCCGATTTAAGAATCATTTCATCAAAAGATCTTTTTGTAAATCAGGCCACTTTAACTGGTGAATCAGAACCTGTAGAAAAATATCCAAATTTAAAAAAAGATAAACTGAATCAAGACAATTTAACTTTAACCGATTTAAACAATATATGCTTTATGGGAACAAGTGTTGTCAGCGGTTCTGCAATGGGTGTAGTTCTTTTAACAGGACAACATACTTATTTAGGCTTAATGGCAAAAACTTTGGTAGGAAAAAGATCTAAAACAAGTTTTGAAAAAGGTATCGACGATGTTAGTAAATTACTCATAAGGTTTATGGCATTTATGTTTCCAATTGTCTTTATTGTAAATTGGTTGACTAAAGGAAGCTGGTTGGATGCACTACTTTTTGCATTGGCGGTAGCAGTAGGATTAACACCAGAAATTTTCCCAATGATAATTACTACAAATCTTGCAAAAGGTGCAGTAGCAATGGCAAAACGAAAAACGATAGTTAAAAAGCTGGATTCCATACAAAATTTTGGAGCAATGGATGTACTATGTACAGATAAAACAGGTACCTTAACTCTTAATAAAATAGTTTTAGAAAAGCATTTAAATATAGCTGGAGAAGAGGATGAGAGAGTATTGAGACACGCATTTTTAAATAGCTATTATCAAACTGGATTAAAAAATTTAATGGATCAAGCTATTATTAATTATGGAGAAGAAAAAGGAATAAAAGGGTCAGAGTTGGAAAAAATTTACAGAAAAATCGATGAAATCCCATTTGATTTTGTTAGAAAAAGAATGTCGGTTGTGCTAGAAAGTAGGAGTGAAGGCGAAACAATCAAAAGGCAACTTATAACTAAGGGTGCTGTAGAGGAAATTTTGTCAATTTGTGAGTGGGTAGAATACAAAGAAAAAGTAGTTCCACTAACCCAGGAAATTAAAAATGAAGTAATGGAAACTGTTAATCAATTAAGCAAAGATGGTATGCGCATTCTAGCAATTGCTCAAAAAAATGATGTTCCTCCCGAAGATGTTTTCAGTGTAGCAGATGAAAACAAAATGGTTTTGATGGGATTTTTAGCTTTTTTAGACCCTCCAAAAGAATCGGCTCCCGCAGCCATAAAAGCTTTACTTGAATTAGGCGTTGATGTCAAAATATTAACAGGAGATAATGAGCTCGTCACAAAGAAAATCTGCAAAGAAGTAGGGTTATCAATAAAAAATGTCCTTTTAGGCAATGATATTGAAAAGATGACGGATGATGAACTTTCAAAAATCGTAGAAGAAACAACGATTTTTGCAAAACTTTCCCCAATGCAAAAATCACAAATAATTAAAGCACTCAGAAGTAAAGGTCATGTTGTTGGATTTTTAGGTGATGGAATAAACGATGCTCCAGCCATGAGAGCATCTGATGTGGGCATTTCAGTTGATTCGGCTGCAGATATAGCAAAAGAATCTGCTGATATTATTCTTCTAGAAAAAAGTTTAACAGTTTTGGAAGAAGGGGTAATTGAAGGACGAAAAATATTTGGAAATATTATGAAATATCTCGCAATAACCACAAGTTCCAATTTTGGAAATGTGTTTTCAGTTTTAGTAGCAAGTGCATTTTTACCTTTTTTACCAATGCAACCGTTACAGATACTGTTTTTAAACCTAGTTTATGATATCTCAATGTCAACGGTACCTTGGGATAAGCTGGATAAAGAGTATATAAAAAAGCCAAGAAAATGGGATGCTAGAAAAATAAGTAGTTTCATGATATGGTTTGGACCTATCAGTTCTATCTTTGATATAACTACCTATATTTTAATGTACTTCTTAGTTGGTCCTGCGGTAATTGGTAACTCTTATTTCTTATTACCAGAATATCTAAAACTCCAATTTGCCTCATTATTTCAAACTGGCTGGTTTGTAGAAAGTTTGTGGTCTCAAACTATGGTTGTACATATGCTTAGAACAGAAAAAATGCCGTTTATTCAGAGTACTGCTTCTTGGCCACTTATGATTTTTACATCACTCGGCGTTACGATAGGAACAATTATTCCATTTACATCGATTGGAGAAAGTTTTGGTTTCGTACCTTTACCTGGAATATACTTCCTATTTTTGATGTTCACTTTAATAGCATATTTAACAGTTGCACAATATGTTAAGGAAAGATTTATACACAAATTTGGAAGTTTGTTATGATTTTAAGGAACATTAAAATTTAATAAGTTTTTGAGAGAAATTGGATATTAGAAATATCCAATTTCTTTATACTAATACTTGCTTCATCAATTTTTTATTCACTAAATCTGCCATCATCTTTTGAACACCCAAGTTTATGTATATTATTTTCTAGCCAACCTCTTTTTATATCTTCATTCATATCAAATTCTGGCACATAAGGTTTTATATCTAAAATAGGTGTTTCATCCAGAACATCTACATCTTGGATATAAAGTATATTTTTTTCTATTTTTAATAACTTAACTGTTGATATGCCTATTGGATTGGGCCTACTTGGACTTCGTGTGGCAAAAACACCATGATAATTTTCATCCATAAAAGGCTTTACTATTAATTTATATGGTTTTGATAAGTGGAAATGATACAAGAGTATAATATGAGAAAATCCTTCTAAATCTTTTAAGCCTTCTTCATATTCTTGGAAGATTTCTACTGTTGCAGCAATACCTGCAGCCGCAGAGGGCTGGATTGGCGTTCCTATAGGATCTTTGAAGGGAGAATGTACTATTCCAATTGGCTTATAGATAATTTCTCTCATCAATTTTTCACTCCTAAATTATTTTACTATTCATTTTGGAAATCCTGAAATCTAAGCTGATTTTTTAATTCAATAATACTTATCAAGCAGACTATTGAAACAGTCTAAAAATTTCTTGTTTTCTTCTTTAGTACCCACAGTAACTCTAATTTTGTTTTCTAAAACACCTGAATATTTTCTGACAATTATTTTATTTTCTAGAAAAAAGTTGTAAGCGTCTTCTGCACTTAACCCAGAAATCTTACTTAAATCTATAAGTAAGAAATTGGAATCACTCTTTAAGGCATACCCTTTTAATTTTTCACTGAGAGTATTTCTTTCTTCTATAATATAGTCTATAGTTTTTAAAACATCTTCGTAATTTTCTATTATTGTTTCTACCATTTTTTCAGATAAAATATTGAAACTATATGGTGATTTAATTTTCATGATTTGTCTTACTATTTCTTGATTAGCTATTAAAATCCCAGCCCTTATGCCTGCAAGACCAAAAGCTTTCGAAAAAGTTCGAAGTATTATTAAGTTTGGATATTTTTCTAAGCATTTAATCATGCTTTTTTTTGAAAAATCTGCGTAGGCTTCATCTATAACTACAGGAAATCCTTTTTCTAGAACTTTTATTATCTCTTCTTCTGGTTGGATGTTACCCGTTGGATTATTTGGTGAGCAGATGAAAACTATCCTTGTTTTTTCGTTTATTTTTTGATCTAAATTGTTTATTTCATAGTTTTCATCCAAAGGAATTTTTTTGACATTTAAATTGTGTAGCTTTGAATAAAATTCGTACATTTCAAAGGTTGGAGGAGAAACAATCACTTCTTCACCATCAAATATTTTTACTAAATATGATATTAATTCGTCACTTCCATTTCCCACAACTATATTGTTTTTGTCTAAATTTAAATAGTATGATTTAAAATACGTGTTTAAGAATTCTGAAATTCTTTGACGAATGCTATCAGAAGTTAATTCAGGATATCTATTTAAACTTGTTTGATTAATCTTATTGTAAAAAATTTGCTTTATCTCATAAGAAACATCAAAAGGATTTTCATTTTTGCTAAGATCTATCAAATCATTTGACAATTTTGCTGAAGATGGATTATATTCAGGAAAACTGTTTAAAATTTTATTGAATCTCATTATTTTTTATTCCTCCTCTTTGTGCCTTTTTTTGAGTTCTTGTACAATTTCTCCAAATTCAATATTTTCAAAGCAAAGTAAAACAAGCAAATGGTAAATCAAATCGGCTGTCTCGTATATAATCCTTTCTCTATTTGGTGCAACTAAGACTTCTACTGCTTCTTCTCCAAATTTTTTGTATATTTTTTCTTTTCCTTCTTTAAATAGGTAACTTGTGTAAGATTCTTCTTTTGGATTGTTTTTTCTGTCTTTAATTGTTTCTTTTAACTCATTTAGAAAGTCAAGGGAATAGTCAACAGTAGATTCTGGAAGTTGCTCTATTTCTTCGATTTTCCTAAAACAGCTTTTAGTACCTAGATGGCAAGCAGCTCCTATTTGTTCAACTTTAATTAGCAAGGTGTCATTATCACAATCTATATAAGTTTCTTTGACTTTTTGATAGTTTCCACTTGTTTCTCCTTTCATCCTAATCCTATTTTTACTTCTAGAATAGTAATGGACTAAATTGGTCTCTAAAGTTTTATTTAAAGCTTCTTTATTCATATATCCTAAAGTTAAAACGGTTCCGTCTAAATCTTGTATTATTACTGGTACTAATCCATTATTCTTGTTCCAATCAATATTTTCGATAATACTCTTATAATCGAACATTAATCCCCATCTCCTTCAGTTGCTTTTTTAGTTCCACAGGAGTATAAACGCCAAAATGAAAGATTGAGGCGGCAAGAGCACCATCTGCTCCAACTTGAAAAACATCATAGAAATCTTTAACACTTCCCGCTCCACCTGATGCAATAACCGGTATTTTAACATATTCAGTTATAGTTTTAATTAACTCCAAATCATATCCTTTTCTTATGCCATCGGTGTCAATAGAAGTTACTAGTAATTCACCCGCACCTAAATCTTCACATCTTTTTGCCCATTCTTTTGCCTCTAAATCAGTCTTTTTTTGACCACCGTTCGTGTAAACATAATATTTATTCGTTGCTTCATCCTTTTTTGCGTCTATTGCTACCACAATTCTTGTACTACCCACAATATTAACTGCTTCTTTTACTAAATTAGGATCTTTAACAGCTGCTGTATTAATAAAGGCTTTATCTGCTCCACTTTCTATTATTTCTAATATATCTCTTACTGTATTTAGGCCTCCTCCAACAGTAAATGGAACTGATATTTCTTTAGATATCTTTTCAATTAAGTCCTTGATTATCTTCCTTTTTTCGTTTGAGGCAGTAATATCTAAGAGTACAATTTCGTCAATTCCTTCCTTTTCATACTTTTTTGCTAATTCAACCGGATCACCAACTTCTTTAATTTTGTCAAACTTTATTCCTTTTGATACTTTAGCATCTTTTATGTCAAGAGCGGCTATAATTCTCTTTGACTTCATATTTATCTCCTTTCAAATCTTCTAATTTTATTTTTCCTTCATACAACGCCTTACCTATTATTGCACCATCAAAGCCAATTATTTCTAATTTCTTTATATCTTCAACACTAGTAATGCCTCCAGCATATATTACTTCCTCATCATTCCAAAATTTATTTATATATGAGGATATTCCTTCTAAAGTACCATCTTTAGTTGTATCAGTATATATAAATCTTTTTGTATATTGCTTAAACACCTCAAAGGCGTCTTTTAAATTCTTATTAGAGTTTTCGAGCCAACCTTTGGTTTTTAGTTTTCCTTTTTCTACGTCCAAACTTACTGTAATATTAGTAAAATCTTGGGTTACTTTTCTTAAAAATTCAAGATCAAAAGCAGCTGTACCAACGATCACATAAGTTACACCTATGTTATATGCTTTTTCTATACTTTCGTACGTTCTAAATCCCCCTCCAACTTCTACTTTTAATCCTGTTTCTTTTATTATCTCTTGAACTACATCAAGATTTTTCGGAGATCCTTCAAAAGCTCCATCTAAATCAACTATATGAATTAGATCAACAAATTGAGATAGTTTTTTTGCAATCATTATGGGGTCTCCATATTCTTTAACAAATTTTTTGTCTCCTTTATATAATCTTACAACCTTTTTATTCATAAGATCAATGGCAGGTATTTTTTTTATCATTTTCTTCGCCTCCTTATTCTTGTATTTTTACTCACTTTAGAAATTATAAAATGCTTATTATATGTATGTTTTGGATTTAATTATTTTCACAAAATACCTTCCTACTTCTAATCATCGCTAATTCTTAATTTCTTTAACTTTTTGGTACTTGTACCTAGGAGTAGAGGGCTTCGCCCTGGACCCGTTGTTAATTCAAAAACAGTAATAAACAATTGAAACTTTTTGGTACTTGTACCTAGGAGTAGAGGGCTTCGCCCTGGACCCGTTGTTAATTCAAAAACAGTAATAAACAATTGAAACTTTTTTGGTACTTGTACCTAGGAGTAGAGGGCTTCGCCCTGGACCCGTTGTTAATTCAAAAACAGTAATAAACAATTGAAACTTTTTGGTACTTGTACCATGGAAATGTTTTAAGTTTCAATAACTTTTTTAATTATACTCTATATACCTTATTAGTGCTTTCTATTCTTTCACTTTTTTCTAATGCTTGTTTTAAAGCTGTCCCCAACGACTTAAAACAAGCTTCAATTATGTGGTGAGCATTTTCACCATTTATTTGTTTCATATGAATTGTAGCTGACAAACTTCTTGATAAGGCTAAAACAAATTCTTTGAAGTTTCCTAATTCAAAACCTTCTTCTTGGTTTTCAATATTTAGCTCTATACTAGCAAAAGATCTTGAAATATCAACTGCTACAAGAATAAGCGCATCATCCATCGGTAAAATAGAAGTCCCAAATCTTTTAATCTTTGCATCTTTTATTTCCTCTTTTAAAAAATCTCCTATAGTTATTCCCACGTCTTCCCAGAGATGATGTTTTAAATCGTATTTTGCTTTAATATCAACTTCTCTTTCCATATAGTAAAAAAGTGTTTTTAGAAGGTGATTAAGAACCGGATCTCCTGTTTCAATGTTCATTTCTTTTGAATTGATTATCTCTATATATGTTTCATTAGTTTTCCTTATCATTTTCTTACCTCCATAGACTTTTTATGCTGTAACATACCTTCTATCTCAGCCATTCTAATACCTAAATACCTTTCCTTTAGGAACTCTTCTTTAGTAACCTTTGCAACCGTCATATACTTTACAAAATCATTGAGGTTTAGAACAGAAGAAAATCTAGCTGCTTTTCCTGTTGGTAAAACGTGATTTACCCCTAAAAAATAATCTGCAGCGGGAACAGGGGTGTATTCTCCTAAATAAACTGCTCCTGCATTTCGTATTAAAGATAGGATCAATTCAGGTTCTTTTGTTAATATTTCTAGATGTTCAGGAGCAATTTCATTTGCTTTGTCTGCACACTCAAATATATCTTTGCAAAAATATCTATCAATACCTTCTTTTTGACAATAATCGTATATCTGTTTAGAAGTTGTGACCAAAAATGCCTTTGATTCAGCTCCGTGTTCTAACTGGGAAAGAAGATCATTTAATACGTAATCTTTGTCTGCTGTTTCATCAGCAATTACACAAACTTCAGACGGGCCTGCTAAACTGTCTATTCCTACATCACCAAATACTTGCCTTTTTGCCTCGTTTACATACTGATTGCCTGGCCCAAAAATTTTATCAACCTTTTTCATCCCAATTCCATACGTCATAGCTGCAATTGCCTGGATTCCTCCCACTTTGTATATTTCGCTTATTCCCAGTTCTTTTGCGATATATATAATATATGGATTTACCTTTCCTTCTTTTGGCGATGAGGTTATTATTATATCCTTCACTCCAGCAATCTGAGCAGGTACAGCAACCATTAACAAACTAGAAGGAAGTGGTTTCCCGCCTGGCACATATATGCCTATTCTATCTATTGGAACTTTTATTAATCCATAAATAGATCCATATTCATTTTCATACATTATATCTTCTGTTTTCTGCTTTGAATGATAATCTTGTAATCTTTTTATTATTTGTTTTATAGTTTCTTTATCGCTTTGTGGAATATCTGATTCTATATTCCATTCTTCTTTACTTAATGTTATTTCACCTTGATAATCATCAAACTTTTGGGAGTATTTTTTTACAGCACTAAGACCATTTATTTTTATATCTTCTAATATTTCTGAAACATACTTTTGTAAACTCAATATAATTCCCCCTTTGAATTTTTGATTTGCGTTAGCTTATTTAATTTTCCGAATATTCGTTATTAGGTCATTCACAAAATCAAACTTGGTTTTTTGAGTGATTCTGTTTACTAACAAGACTGCTGAAATGTCTATTATTTTATGTACCTCTTCAAGATCGTTAGCCCTTAAAGTATTTCCGGTATCTACTATGTCTACAATTGCATCAGCAATACCTACCTTTGCAGCTAGTTCTACTGCGCCATTTAATTTTAAGATTTTTACTTTTATTCCTTTTTTCAAAAAAAAGTCTTGAGTTATCTCAGGATATTTTGTAGCTATCTTAAAACCTTCCATTTCTTCAGGAGAGATTCTTTTCCCCTTTGGTACAATTAAGCTCATCCTACACTTACCGAATGGAAGATCTACAGGTACATATACATCATTTTTTCTTTCTAATACTATATCACTTCCGCAGATTCCTAAATCAACACCATTTTCAACATAAACCGGCACGTCAAATACACGTGGAAAATAGAAAGTGTAATCATTTAGTGATGATATTAGTTCTCTACTGTCAGGTTCTTTTACTTTTATCCCAACATCTTCTAAAAAGTACTTTGTATCCTTTAGTAATCTCCCAGAAGGCAATGCAATAGATATTTTCATCTACCTTTTCATCTCCTTTATAACCTCTAAATTAAAAGCTAATCCACACGCATATTTGTCATTAATTTTGTATTGTCCACCATTACCTAAAAGATGACCATTATCTGGAGCATAGACCTCAAAAACAATATCTTCATAATAATCCATATATTTTATTGTGCCTAAGTCTATGAATATTCTTTCGTCATTTATGGATTTAAGAAGGGTGTTTAAACTGTTAATGTTTGATTGTTTCCCCCTAAAATTGAATAGTTCTCCAATTTCATTTTTTATTTCTTGATCAATTTCTAAGCCCTCAATTAGACCAAAATTTCTTACTTCAATCGCTTTTATAACGTCTTGCTTGTACGTTGCAGCCTTGTTTAATACATTTTTCCATACTTTAATAGAACTTACATCTACGAAAAAATTACTTATCTCTAAGTTTTTTAGAAGTTCGATCGTTAATCGTATAATCTCTTCTTCTGCTTTTAGGTGTTCTCCATTCAAAATTTCAAAACCTAGTTGCCATGTGCTGTTAAGATTTTCGTTAAGAACTTCTGAAACATAAAAAATCTTTTGTTTTTCTTCAACTTTATCCATTTCTATTAGCCAAGAAGTAACGTCCGGTTTTAATAAATAAAAGTTTTTGCCATCAGAAAACTTCATACCTTTTTTCAGATTTTCAGAATACTGTGCTACAGATGGTGGAAAGAGCTCATAATAGCCATTTTGAATGAGTATATTTCTCATTTTATTTACAATATTCGATAAGGTTTTTGATTCTGCAAATATATCTTTTTTCATATTAATCTCCTTTCTTCTCACCTTATATTAGTTTTCAATACTTTTAATTACTTCAACTTTTTAAAAACAAAAAACCGGTCACGTTATTTCGTGACCGGCTAATTCAACGCCTTGTATGAAGTTATCTAAAACAACGACATACATGGCATGTATTAACTCGGCCACGCCATGTATGATGATGCATATTTATGTTGTATATATTATTAATTTTCAGAACGGTCAGTTCTTGTGATGACAAATCATTTTCCTCCATTAAGGTACTTATTTTTCTAATTATATACTATAAAAATTCTTTTGTCAACATTAAATTTCATAACTTTGTAAAGTCGTAGGCATATTAAGCGTATCTAAGACCTTTTCAAGAAGAATTCCTTCTCTTTTTGGATAATTGTATCCATAACTAGCCTTCAAAGACATAATAACAAACTGAGTAGCCTTATCAATAGCTATTGATAAGCTATCACCATTTAAAAGACTTCCAACAATTACACTAGTAAAGGCGTCCCCAGTTCCAGGATATAATGCTCTTATATGTCTATTTGTAACCTTCCAATATCGATCGTCATAACTGTTGTAAGCTACAACCCCGGTTCTTGTAGAATCTTTTTCTGGAACACTTGTAATAATAACTATTTTAGGTCCACTTTTTGAAAGCGCTTTGAGCCATTTTTTTAATATATCTAAGTTTACATACTCTCTATAGTGCTCTCCTAAAAGAAAACACGCTTCTGTAAAATTAGGGGTAATAACTTCTGATTTACTAATCAGCTTTCTCATTTGGTTTACTAAATCTGCGGTTATTGTAGGATAAAGAACACCATCATCTCCCATTACGGGATCAACAACTACTAATGATTCGTTATTTTTTGAAAAATAGTCAATAAAATCTGAAACTATGTCTATTTGTTTTTCAGAACCTAAAAAACCACTGTAAATTGCATCAAATGATATATCTAGTGTTTTCCAATGATTTATGTACTCTTTCATGTAATCAGTTAAATCCAAAAAGGTATAATTTTCAAAACCACCTGTATGAGTTGATAATATTGCTGTAGGTACAGGACATACCTGTATCTTCATTGAGGATAGAATAGGGATAACAACATTTAAAGAAGCTTTACCAAACCCTGATAGATCATGGATAGCAGCAACCCGTTTAATAGGTTTTTCTTTCAAATATAGTCCTCCTTTTTTGCTAGATTCTTATTCTTAGAAATTGGATAAGTTATAGAATTCTTTAGCTATCTCTGCTCCAACTTTTGCATTATTAAGCACAAGTTCAATATTAGCCTGTAAACTTTCTCCTTTACTTAAATCTTTTATTCTTGATAAAAGAAATGGAGTTAATTCTTTTCCTTTTATTCCTAGTTTTTCTGAATCTTCTATGGCTTTGTTTATTATAGATTTTATTTCTTCTTCATTCATCGAATATTCTTCCGGAATAGGATTGGTGATTAGAACACCACCTTGAAGTCCCAAATCCCATTTTGCTTTCATTATTAGAGCAGCTTCTTTAGCTGTATCTACCCGATAAGGGATTTTTATGCCACTTTTTCTTGAATAAAAAGAGGGTAATTCATCAGTCTGGTAACCAACCAAAGGTACACCAAATGTTTCAAGATACTCTAGTGTAAGAGATAAATCTAATATGGCCTTTGGACCGGCACAAACAACTGCAACATTCGTCTTTGATAATTCTTGCAAATCAGCGGAGATATCAAATGTTTCTTGAGCGTGTCTATGTACCCCACCTATACCCCCTGTGACAAATACTTTTATTCCAGCTAGATTTGCAGCTATCATTGTTCCTGCAACTGTTGTAGCAGCATTTGACTTTTTGGCTATTACTATAGGTAAATCCATTCTACTAGCTTTTAATATATTCTTATCTGTACCCATAAATTCAAGCTCTTTTTCGTTTAAACCAATTTTTATTATGCCATCAATTATAGCTATAGTAGCAGGGGTTACACCTCTATCTCGTATTGTTTCTTCTAATTTTTTAGCAACTTCGATATTTCGTGGATAAGGCATTCCGTGTGAAATAATCGTAGATTCCAATGCTACAACTGGTTTATTTTTTTTTATAGCTTTTGCTACTTCTTCTTTTATGTCCAAGTATTTGAGATTCAATTTCAAACCTCCCATCGCTATATTATACCTCTCAATTATTCTCGGTTTCTTCTAAAATTTTATATAGCTCGTCAGATACCGTTTTATAGCTTTTCATTGTAATCTGAGAAGCTTTTATGCCATAATAAATTGATTGATTTATGCCCAAATCATTGTATAATCCATATATAAAACCAGCAGTAAAGGCGTCTCCAGCTCCATTAGTATCAATGATTTCTTCTGAACTCATTTCTTTAACAGGAAAAAAATTTAGATTATTATCTTTCCTACTAAAAAAATAAATGCCATCTGCTCCATTGGTTATTACTATATTTGTAAAATTTGGAATCTTTTGCTGTAT
>Ga0208938_1000990_pt1 | contig 17836 bp, 17 predicted proteins | sample AD_UKC125_MetaG_FD_184434 | JGI IMG/M metagenome (GOLD analysis project Ga0208938, IMG submission 184434) | Active sludge microbial communities of municipal wastewater-treating anaerobic digesters from USA - AD_UKC125_MetaG (SPAdes) (version 2) | ecosystem: Engineered > Bioreactor > Anaerobic >...
TGCTGATGGTGATGGATCAAGCCGGCTGGCACCTCGCCGGCGAGCTGGTGGTGCCCGAGAACATGCGTCTGGTGTTCCTGCCACCCTACAGCCCCGAGCTCAACCCGGCCGAGCACCTGTGGAAGGCGCTGCGCGAGGACTGCTTTGCCAATCACGTGTTTCGTGATCTCGATGCCGTCGAACATGTGCTCAGTGGCGGCCTGGCTGCCCTGGAAGCAGATCCAATCAGAACCCAGTCGATGACGGGGTTTGATTGGATTGTTTCTATATCATTGAGTGCAAATTAGTATGAAGGCGCGCGGCCACGTGGTCGGCTATCTGGGCGACGGCATCAACGACGCGCCCTCGCTGCACACCGCCGACGTCGGCATCTCGGTCGACGGCGCGGTGGACGTGGCCAAGCAGGCCGCCGCCATGATCCTGCTGCACAACGACCTGGGCGTGCTGCACGCCGGCATCCGCGAGGGGCGGCGTACCTTCGGCAACGTCATGAAATACATCATGATGGCCACCAGCTCCAACTTCGGCAACATGTTCAGCATGGCGCTGGCCACGCTGTTCCTGCCCTTCCTGCCGCTGCTGCCGCTGCAAATTCTGCTGAACAACCTGCTGTACGACCTGTCGGAGCTGGCGCTGCCGCTGGACCGCGTGGACGAGCAGGAGATGGCCAGCCCGCGCCGCTGGGACATGAGCTTCATCCGCGACTTCATGCTGCGCATCGGGCCCATCAGCTCGGTGTTCGACTTCGTCACCTTCTTCATCCTGCTGCAGGCACTGCACGCCGGCCAGGCGGAATTTCGCACCGGCTGGTTCGTCGAATCGCTGGCCACCCAGGTGCTGGTGATCTTCGTCATCCGCACGCGCGGCAACCCGCTGGCCAGCCGCCCGCACCGCGCACTGGTGCTGGCCGCGCTGGCGGTCATCGGGCTGGCCATCACCCTGCCTTTCTCGCCGTTGGCACCGCTGCTGGGCTTCACGCCGCTGCCGCTGGAATTCTTCGGCCTGCTGGCACTGCTGACCGGGGCGTACCTGGCGGCGGTGCAGTGGGCCAAGCGCGCGTTCCACCGGCATCGCGACCTCTGCCACGCGGCGCAAGCCGACAGCCAATAAGATCTCCAGCGCGCACGCATAAGGCGCGGGCAGCTATCGTTTTGATATCGGCGCTGCTTGCCGCGCTGCCGCGCAAATGCCGTCGCGGCACCTTGGCTGTGCCGCCCGCTCGCACGGCTGCGCCATGCGAGAGCGGAGACAGGCGCAAAGCACCTCAGGGGGCCTTGCTTTCATTTCAGGCGCCCGGGCCACGCCGCACCAGGTCGCCCTGCACCACGTACCAGGCGTCTTCCACCCAGTCGCACAACACGCGCCGCGTCTCGCGCGGGTCGATGATGTCGAGCACGCCGAACTTCTCGGCCGTGCGGAAGGGCGAGGTCAGCGCCAGGTAGTGCGCCTCCAGCTCGGCGCGCTTGGCGGCCGGATCGGCGGCGGACTCGATCTCGGCCTTGTGCGCCGCCATCACGCCACCTTCGATCGGGATCGAGCCCCAGCGCGCCGAAGGCCAGGCAAAGCGGTGATTCAGCCGATCGCCGCCCTTGGGTCCGTGCAGCGCACCGGCCATGCCGAAGCAGCGGCGCATCAGGATCGACACCCAGGGCGAGCGGCAGCGCGCCAGCGCCTCGCCCACCCGCACGGCGCCCAGCAGGGTGCCGGACAGCTCGGCCTCCAGGCCCGTGGCATTGCCCGGCTGGTCGACGAAGTTGACCACCGGCAGGCCGAACTGGCTGCACAGCCGGGTATGGCGCTCCATCTTGTAGGCGGCCTGCAGCGTCATGGCGCCGCCCTGCACCTTGGGGTCGTTGGCGATCACGCCCACCGGCACGCCGTTCAGGCGCCCCAGCATGGTGATGACCGAGCCACCCTGCCAGCGGCCGATCTCGAACAGGCTGCCCTGGTCGAACACGGCCGCCAGGATCCTGCGCGGATCGTAGATCTTGCGGCGGTCGCGCGGGATGGCGTCCTTGAGCCAGTCATCGGCGCGGTTCGGATCGTCATCGCAAGCCGTCACCGGTGCCAGCTCGTGCACGCTGCGCGGCAGGTAGGACAAAAAGCGCCGCACCTGCGCCAGCGCGTCGGCCTCGTCCTCGGCCTCGTTGTGCACCAGCGCGCTCTTGCGCTGCGCCTGGTGGCCGCCCAGCGCGTTCTTGTCCACCTCCACCCCGTAGGCCTGGCGCACCACGTGCGGCCCCGCGGCCATGACCTGGGCCTGCTCGCGCACCAGCACCGAGAAATGCGAGGACAGCACCTTGATCGCGCCCTGCCCGGCACAGGCGCCCAGCGCCACGCCCACCACCGGCACGGTGTCCAGCAGCGGCTGGGCCGGCCAGGTGGTGTATTCGGGGATCTTGGTGCCGCCGATCTGCATCAACAGCTTGACGCTGCCGCCGGCCGAGTCGACCAGCCGCACCAGCGGCATGCGCAGCTGGTGCGCCAGCCGTTCGATGTAGATCCACTTGTCCGCGATGGTGCCCTCGGAGCTGCCGGCGCGGATGGTGTAGTCGTCCACGTGCAGCGCCACCTTGCGGCCCGCGATGCGGCCGGTGCCGACGATGGCATTGGTCGCGTCGGTATGGCTGTAGCGCCCCTGCGCGTCGTAGTGGCCCTTGCCGGCCAGCATGCCCATCTCGTGGAAGCTGCCGGCGTCGATCAGGGCGGCAATGCGCTCGCGCGCGTTCAGGCGGCCACTGGCGCGAAACTTCGCCAGCGCCTCGGGCCCGCCCATGGCCAGCGCGCTGGCGCGGCGCGCGTGCAGCTCGGCCAGCTCGGCCGCCCATTCGCCGGCCGGCGCCTGAGCCTGGCGGTCCGTCAGGCTCATCGCGCCCCCTTCAGACCCAGCGTGCGGGCCAGTTCGGCGGCGGCATCCCACTCCGACATCATGTAGCGGTGCGATTCGACGTAGCCGCGGAAAATCGGCTGGTTGCCGGACTTTTCGACCAGCGCGCGCCACTGCGGATCCTGCGACACCTTGCGCAGCGCGTCTTCCCAGAACCGGATCTGTTCGGCGTTGACGCCCGGCGGCAGCGTCACCCCGTTGTAGCTGACATAGTCGGCCGGCACGCCCTGTTCGCGCCAGGTCTTGACACCCGCCAGCGGCCCGCTGCCGGGCTCGCGCGCCGCGCTGGCGATGATGCGCAGCTTGCCCGCCGCCACCTGGGGCAGCACCACCGGCGCGGTGGCCGACACCACATCGACATGGCCGCCGATCAGCGCCGTCACCGATTCACCCGAGGAGCGGAACGGCGCGATGGTGAGTTTGTCGATCGCCACCCCCGCCACGTGCAACGGCTTGGCGATGGCCATGTGGATGTTCTGGCCCAGGGCGGGCGCCACCGCGATGCGCAGCGCCGCCGGGTCGGCCTTGAGCGCGTTGACCAAGTCGCTGCCGCTGTGCAGCGGCGAATCGGCGCGCACCGCCACCACCGAGGTCTCTTCCACCAGCATGGCCACCGGCATGAACTCGCGTGGATCGGCCTTGATCAGCCCGGTCACCGCACCGGCGATGGCGCCGGTGTGGAAGGTGCCGAGGTAGTGGGCGTTGCCCTTGCCGGCGCGCAACGCGTTCATCGCCAGGGCGCCGCCGGCACCCACCTTGTTCTCGACGATGACGGGCTCGCCAGCGGTCAGCTTCAGACGATCGAGGGCGTCCTTGATGGCGCGCGCATACAGATCGACCGTGCCGCCGGGCGCCACGCCGACGATGTAGTTGATGCGCTCGGTGGGTTTCCATGCGGTTTGCGCCGGCGCCGTGGCGGCCAGGCACAGGCTGCCGAGCATCAGGCCGGCCAGGGTTCGAAATTTCATGGCATCTCCTCGTCGGTGCGACAACGGTGGCGCCCGCCCAGCGCACGGGCCGGGTCCGGACTTCAAGGCGGCATTGAATCATTCAACATATGGATTGTCAACAATCTTTATGTTGTCTATGATCTGCATACTGCCCCATTTTCTGGAGAACCCATGCCGCGCATCCACCTGCCCTCCGAAGTCACCGGTACCGTCTGGAAAGTCGAGGTGCGCGCCGGTGACCCGGTGACCGCCGACCAGACCCTGGTCATCCTGGAAAGCATGAAGATGGAGATTCCGCTCACCGCCCCGCGCGCCGGCGTGGTGCTGGAGCTGCTGGTGGCCGAGGGCGAAGGCGTCAGCGAAGGCCAGACGGTCGTGGTGCTGGAATGATCGCCGGGCACCTCATCACCTGGGCCGCGACGCAGCACGGCGCGCGCACCGCGGTGGTGTTTGGTGAGCAGCGCTTCAGCCACGCCGAGATCGAGGCCCGCAGCAACCGCTTCGCCCAGGCCGCGCTGGCCCTGGGCCTGCAAGCCGGCGAGCGACTGGCGGTGCTGCTGGACAACTCGGTCGAGAGCCTGGACAGCGGCTTCGGCGCCGAAAAGGCGGGCCTGACCTACGTGGCCCTGAACGCCCGCCACACGCTGGCCGAGCACCTGGAGATCCTGGCCGATGCCGGCGCCAGCGCGGTGCTGGTGGGGCGGCGCCATGGCGAACTGGCGACGGCCTTTGTCCAGGCCGCCGGCCGAGCGCTGCCGCGGTTGCGCCACGTACTGGGCCTGGATGTGGACGCTCCCGGCGTGACCGACTGGCGGCGTGCCACGGCGGCGGCGCCCGACCGCCCGCCGGCCATCGAGATCGGGCCCGAGCACCTGATGCGCATCGCCTACACCAGCGGCACCACCGGTCGACCCAAGGGCGTGGCCTACACGCTGGAGCGCTGGCAGGCGCGCCTGGCCAACCACTTTCTGGCGATGGAGTACGGCCTGTCGGTGGACGACGCCATGCTGCACGTGGGGCCGCTCACCCACGCCGCCGGGGTGTATCTGTTCCCCTGCTTTCTGCGCGGCGCGCGCAACGTGGTGCTGGACCAGTTCGACCCGGTCGCCGTGCTGGCGGCGATCGAGCGCGAGCGCATCACGCAGCTGATGCTGGTGCCGACCATGATGCTGCGGCTGGTGGAAGCGATCGAAGGCGGCGCACAAGGCGACTGGTCGTCGCTCAAGCGCATCCACTACGGCACCGCGCCCACGCCGGTGGCCCTGATCCGGCGCGCGCAGGCCATCTTCGGCCCCATCCTGCGCCAGCAGTACGGCATGACCGAGGCGGTGCAGCCGCTGTGCGTGCTCTACCCGCACGAGCATGTGGGCGACAGCGCCGACGACCCGATCGGCTCCTGCGGTCGGCCCAGCGCCAACGTGCGCATCGTGCTGCGCGACGCCAGCGGGCAGCAAGTGCCGCCGGGCGCGGTGGGCGAGATCACCCTGGCCCACGAGGGTGTCGCCCGGGTCGATTTCTGGCGCCGCCCCGAGCTGCTGGCCGAAAGCGTGCGCGACGGCTGGTACTACAGCGGCGACCTGGGCCGCTTTGACCCCCAGGGCTTTTTGCACATCGTCGGCCGCAACAAGGACATGATCATCAGCGGCGGCTTCAACGTCTACGCGCGCGAGGTGGAGGACGCCCTGGCCGCGCACCCGGCCGTGCTGGAGGCCGCCGTGCTGGGCCTGCCCGACCCGCAATGGGGCGAGGCGGTCGCGGCGGTGGTGGTGCTGCGCGCCGGCGCCAGCGCCAGCGTCCCGGAGCTGATCGCGCACTGCGGCCAGCGCATCGCCGGCTACAAGAAACCGCGCCACATCGCCTTTGCCGAGGCGCTGCCGCGCAACCTGGCGGGCAAGGTGCAAAAAGCGGGCCTGCGCCAGCGCTTCCCCGCGCCACCGGCCTGAAGCTCAGGCGTTGTCCGCGGGCTCCAGCCGCCGGGCGGCTTCCTCCGCCGACTCCTCGCTGCGCTGGCGCGCCAGCCGCAACGTCTGCTCGACATCGCCGCGCTCCAGCGCCTTGAGCGCCTGGCGCCACAGCCTGACCGAGCGCTGGCGCCGCGCCACCGTGGCCAGTCCCAGCTTGCTGTAGCGCAGGCTTTGCAGCGACAGCGCGGCGATCATGCGGCGCAGTCGTTCGTTGCCGGCAAAGTGGGCGCCGATCTGGATCAGCCGGTACGTCGTCTCGGCATAGGCATCGCCGCCGTCCGGCGCGTCGGCCAGCACTTCGAGCCGCGCCACGCCGGCACGCGTCACCGCCAGCAACTCGGGCGGCAGGCCGGCGGCCATCACCTTGCGCAACGCGATCTCCACCAGCCCGGCGCGGATCTCGAACAGCTCGCGCAGCTCCTGGGCCGACAGGCTGGTCACCACCGCGCCGCGCCGCGGCAGCACCGCCACCAGGCCTTCGCGCTCCAGGATGCGGATGGCCTCGCGCACCGGCCCGCGGCTGATGGCAAACTCGTCGGCCAGCTCCTGCTCGCCGATGCGCGCACCCGGCGCCAGTTGCCCCGCGATGATGCGGTCGCCCACCTGCGCCGCCACCTGTTCGGGCACGGTGCGCGTTGGCTCCAGGCTGTCGGCCAGCAGCCGGAACTGGATCGCGCGCTCCCAGCGCTCGAAGACTTCCTGATCAGACGCGGTTGTGGCCATGGCAGATGTCCCGTTCGACCGGCAAGTGGCTTGCCGAAACCCTGATTGTTGACAATTGACAGGAGTATATTGAGCCGGCATCAATGAACTTGAATCAAGCCGCATAGCGAACCGGATCATGTTCGAAGTACTTGCGAATGCGCTCGGGCTGTCGCTGCACGCTGCGCAGGTGGCGCGCCGTGGCCTTGACCAACTGCAGCCTGGTGCGCGCCGGAGCGAGCTTCGTGACGGCCTGCTTGATGTCGGCGTTGGCCATCTCGTCGGGGTTGAGTTCAGGGCTGTAGCTGGGCAGGTAGAACACCTCGATCTCGCTGGCGTGCTCGGCCAGCCAGGCCTAGACCGGCTTGGCGTGATGCACCCGCAGGTTGTCCAGGATCAGGAACAGCTTCCTGCCCGCGCCCTTGATCAGTCGGCGCAGGAACTCGATCAGGATGTCGGCGTTGAGCGCGCCATCGAAGATGCGCCCGCGCATCTGCCCCTTGTTGGTCACGGTGGAGATCACCGACAGGCCGTGGCGCTTGTTGTTGACCCGCACCAGCGGCGTGCGCCCCGCCGGCGCGAAGCCGCGGCCGCGCACGTCGTCGCTGCGCAGGCCGCTCTCGTCGCCCCAGTGAATCTCGGCACCCTCGGCCTTGGCCCGCGCGGCGATCGCCGGGTAGTCCTCGTCGAGCCACTTCTTGACCGCCGCGGACGACTGCTCGTAGGCCTTCTTGATCGGCTTTTGCGGCGTGAAGCCCCAGCGCGCCAGGTACAGCCCCATGGTGCGCACCGGCAGGGCAATGCCAAAGCGCTGCTCGATGAGCTGCGAGACCGCCGCACGGGTCCACAGCGCGTAGGGCATCTTCAACTGGTCGGGCGTCTTGTCGGTGATGAGCTTGCGCACCAACGCCTCCTGCGTCGCATCGAGCAGCCGGCCCTCACCGGCCTTGCGTCCACTGGGGGCGTCTTGCAAGGCTTTCGCACCCGCTGCCGCGTGGCGCTTGCAGACGTCGAACACGCCGGTGCGGCTCAAGCCGGTCTGCGCCGCGATCTCGTCGTAGGTTCGACCCGCTTTGCGCAGTCGAATCACCTGCACGCGCCTTTCGTGCCGCGCGTCGCGCGACAGCGATCTCATGTCGGTTGCTTCCATCGCTACCACATGATGGCGCATTCGGAAATTTCAAGTTAAATACTTCCGCATCAATAAATCCAGTGCACCCGGCAACTCAGCGGGCCAAAAACGCTGGGGGGGGAGGTCGCTCTTGGTCAATAGTGAGGAGTTGGTAGCCATGGCTGCATGCCATCACCGGACAAAAGGAAGCCCGCTTGTGCGGGCTTCTGTCGCTTATCTGCTACGCGCTGCGCAGCGGATCGGTGTTTTTGACTTCTGAATGGCGGCTTTCTTCGTATGTTGTTGATTTTGTTTGTATTAATTCGATCTTGTAGCCGTCCGGATCGGTGACGAAGGCGATCACCGTGGTGCCGCCCTTGACGGGGCCGGCCTCGCGCGTGACCTGGCCACCGGCGGCCTTGATGCGCTCGCAGGCGCCATGGGCGTCCGGCACCGCGATGGCGATGTGGCCGAATGCCGTGCCCATGTAGTAGGCGGTGGTGCCCCAGTTGTAGGTCAGTTCGATTTCCGCCTGATCCGGGTTGCCGCCGTCATAGCCGACGAACGCCAGCGAGTATTGGTACTCGGGGTTTTCCGACCGGCGCAGCAGTTGCATGCCGAGCACCTGGGTGTAGAAGTCGATCGAGCGTTGCAGGTCGCCGACGCGAAGCATGGTGTGCAGGATTCTCATGGCGCCATTGTGCCGTCGACGGCTGGCGGGTTGCTGCGCGTGGCGCCGGGGCGGCTGACGGGCCAGGCCGGCAGAAGGCACAGACGCCCAGCCCTCGCCGCTTACAAGGGTGGGGCTGTCGGGTTTTCGGCCACCGCCATTTGTCCTCGGCATCCCACATGATCCACAGGGTATTTAGATATTAGCAAATCTATATGATATAGAATAAATGACCCTGTGTAGGGAATCGCCTGTATGTGGGCGGTTTGAGTCTGGTTAGACTTGCTGCCCGTCAACGTCGCCTTGTCGCGACGCAGGCTTGCGGTCGTTCGGCACTGCCGTGGTCACTGAAGAGGAGATACGCCGGGATGACGGCAGACAATCGAATGCGCGAAGGGCCCGTGGGGCGCTTGCTCCATGTGCTGTGCGACATCTGTGCGGTGGTCGGCGGCGCCGTGCTGATCGCGATGGCGATCATGACCGTGGTCAGCGTGATCGGCCGCACCTTCTTCGACAGCCCCATCCTGGGTGACGTGGAGCTGGTCCAGCTCGGTCTGGCGGTGTGCGTGGCCACGTTCTTGCCGTACACGCAGTTTCGCAGCGCGAACATCATCGTCGACTTTTTCACCACCAAGGCGTCGCCGCGCACCCAGCGCTGGATGGACGGCTTTGGCTGTGTGCTGTATTCCGGGATGACCGCCATGATCGCCTGGCGGGTCTACGCCGGCGGCGTGATGAGTCATGAAAACCAGGAAGCATCGATGCTGATGAACCTGCCGCTCTGGATTCCCTACATGCTGATGGTGCCCGGCCTGGTGCTGTGCACCCTGGTCGGTGTGTACCAGGCGGTCATCTGCTGGACGCAGCCGACCGCGGCCGAAGGAGAGGCCGCGTGAGCACCTTGACCATCGGACTGCTGCTGTTCGTCGCCATGCTGTTGCTGATGGCGATCCGTGTGCCGATCGCCGTGGCCATGTTCGTGCCCGGCGCCGTGGGATACGTGATCCTGTCCGGCTGGGACCCGCTGCTGGCACACCTGCGCGGCGCCGTGTATGGCCGCGTGTCGGTGTACGACCTGTCGGTGATTCCGCTGTTCATGCTGATGGGGGGCTTCGCCGTCAACGGCGGGCTGTCCAAGGCGTTGTTCGACTTCGCCAACGCGCTGCTGGGCCGCTTCAAGGGCGGCATGGCGATGGCAGGCATCCTGGCGTGCGCGGCCTTTGGCGCCATTTCCGGTTCCACCGTGGCCACCACCGCCACCATCGCCCAGGTGGCCTATCCGGAGATGCGCCGCATCAGTTATTCAGGGCGCCTGGCCACGGCGGCGCTGGCCACCGGCGGCACCATGGGCGTGCTGCTGCCGCCCTCGGTGACGCTGATGGTGTACGCCATCCTGACCGAGCAGAACATCACCAAGACCTTCCTGGCCGCCTACGTGCCGGCCATCCTGGCGGCGCTGGGCTACTTGGTGGTGATCGCCATCTATGTGCGCCTGAACCCGAGCCACGCGCCCGAGGCGCGCGCGGCCAGCGCGTCCGAGTTGGCGCAGTCCGCGGCCGGCGTGTGGCCCATCGCGCTGATCTTCGTTGCCGTGTTTGGAGGCATCTATGGCGGCATCTTCACGCCGACCGAGGGTGCGGCCATCGGCGCCACGCTGACCTTCGCCATCACGTTGATCAATCGCCAGCTGACGTTGAAAAAGGCCATCGAGTCGATCCGCACCACGGCCGTCACCTCGGGCATGATCTTCATGATCTTCCTGGGCGCGGACATGATGAATGCGTCGCTGGCGCTGTCGCAACTGCCGAACCAGCTGGCCGAGCTGATCGCCCACGCCGCCATCCCGCCGGTGCTGGTGATGGCGGTGATCATGCTGTTCTACGTGGCGCTGGGCTGCGTGATGGACGAGATGTCGATGATCCTGTTGACGGTGCCGGTGGTGTTCCCGGTCATCATGGGCATGGACTTCTTTGGGCTCGACGCGTCGGACAAGGCCCTGTGGTTCGGCATTCTGATTCTGAGCGTCTGCGCGATTGGCATGATCTTCCCGCCGGTGGGCCTGAACGTCTACGTCATGAACGGCCTGGCCAAGGATGTCCCGATGGTGGAGACCTACAAGGGCGTGTTCATTTTCCTGGCCTGGGACTTCATTCGCCTGGGCCTGCTGATCCTGTTCCCCGGCATCACCCTGTGGCTGGTGCGCCTGCTGACTTGAGAGAGACCATTTTTTACTAGGAGATAGCTTGATGAGCTCGAAGCTGAACAAACTGATCGCGAGCGCGGCACTGTCGCTGCTGGCGGGCACTGCGGCCCAGGCGCAGACGGTGCTGAAGGTGCACCACTTCCTGCCTTCGGGCTCCAGCTCGCAGGTCAAGATCATCGCGCCCTGGTGCGCCAAGATCGAGAAAGAATCGGCCGGCGAGCTCAAGTGCCAGATCTACCCGGCCATGCAGCTGGGCGGCACGCCGCCGCAGTTGCTCGACCAAGTGCGTGACGGCGTGGCCGATATCGTGTGGTCGGTGCCCACCTACTCGGCCGGCCGCTACACGAAGTCTGAAGTGTTCGAGCTGCCGTTCATGGCGATCAACGCTAAGCAGGGCTCGCAGGCGCTGTGGGACTATGTGCAGAAGAACGCGCTGGACGAATACAAGGGCATCAAGCCACTGTTCATGCACACCACCGAGGGCTACGTGCTGCACTCCAACAAGCCCATCCACAAGCTGGAGGACATGAAGGGCAAGAAGATCCGCACCGCCACGCGCATCTCGGCCCGCATGATGTCGGCCATGGGCGGCACACCGGTGCAGATGCCGCTGCCGCAGGTGCCGGACGCGCTGTCCAAGGGCGTGGTCGACGGCGTGCTGGTGCCGTGGGAAGCGCTGCCCGCCACCAAGCTGCACGAGATCGTCAAGTACCACCTCGATGCGCCGGTCGGCTCGCCGCGCTTTGCCAACACCATCTTCATCTTCGGCATGAACCAGGCCAAGTACGACAGCCTGTCGCCCAAGCTGAAGAAGGTGATCGACGACAATTCGGGCCTGGCCACCTCGGCCTGGGCGGGCGAAGAGGGTTTCGACAACATCGTCGCGCCGTACTCCAAGCTGGCGCGCGACCGCGGCAACACCGTCTCCGTCATCGAGCCCAACGAGCTGGCGCGCTGGGAGAAGGTCACAGCCGACGTCGACGAGATCTGGCTGAAGGACGCCACGACCAAGGGTTACGACGGCAAGAAGCTGATCGAGGAAGCCAAGGCGCTGCTGAAGAAATACGCGCCGGCAAAATAAGGCCGACGACCGCCGCCAAGCCGCTGCCTGCAGCGGCTCTTTTCATGGTCATTCGTGCAGTTGGCGTCCGTCTGGCAAGCGCCAAAAGCTATTTTAATTATAGCGTGGTGATCGGTCCGGCGGTGCCACCTGGCACCTCGCCTCAGGCGCTGGCCAGCCACCGGCGCAGCTCGGTCTTCAGCACCTTGCCGTAGTTGTTCTTCGGCAGTTCGGGCACGAACAGGTAGCGCTTGGGCCGCTTGAAGCGGGCGATGCGCTCCAGGCAGTGCGCGTCCAGCGTCTGCCGCGACGGCTCGTTGCCCGGTTGCGCCACCACGAAGGCCACCACGTTCTCGCCCCATTGCGGGTCGGGCTCGCCCACCACCGCCACCTCGGCCACGCCGGGGGCGGTGAGCAGGGCCTCCTCGACCTCGCGCGGGTAGATGTTGCTGCCGCCGCTGATGATCAGGTCCTTGCTGCGGTCCTTCAGCGTCAGGTAGCCGTCTGCGTCCAGCGCGCCCATGTCGCCGGTGAACAGCCAGCCGTCGCGGAGGGCGGCGGCCGTGGCCTCGGGGTTGCCCCAGTAGCCGGCCATCACGCTGTCGCCCCGGATCAGCACCTCGCCCACTTCGCCCACCGGCAGGTCATGCCCCTCGGCGTCGCTCACGCGCACGCGCACCGGGGTTTGCGCCACGCCGACGCTGGCGATGCGCTCGGCGTGGTGCGGGTGGGCGTGGTCCTTCAGGTCGGCGCGCGACAGCACGGTGCCGACCATCGGCGTTTCGCCCTGACCGTAGATCTGCACGAAGCGCGGGCCCATCACCGACAGCGCGCGCCGGATGTCGGCCGCGTACATGGGCGCGCCGCCGTAGACGATGGTCTTGAAGGCGCGCGCGCACAGCTCGGGGCCCAGGCCCTCGCGCGCGGCGTGCTCCACCAGCCGTCCCACGATGGTGGGGGCGGCGAACATCGACAGCGGCCCCACCGCGCGCCCGAGGGCGAACAGCTCGGCCGGATCGACCCCGCGCGAGGCCGGCACCACGTGGCGCGCGCCGGCCATCAGGTGGGGGATGGCGTAGATGCCGGCGCCGTGCGAGATCGGCGCCGCGTAGACGATGGCGTCGCCGCGGGCGATCGGGTCGACGTCGGCGAAGTAGCCCAGGCCCATGGTCATCAGGTTGCGCTGCGTCAGCAACACGCCCTTGGGGCGGCCGGTGGTGCCGCTGGTGTAGAACAGCCAGGCGATGTCTTCGGGCGCGCGCTCGGTGATCGGCGCGGCCGCCAGCTCGGCCACCGGGGCCAGCAGGCTGTCGGCCTCCATCGACTCGATGTCGACCTGGTGCGCCACGCCGGCCAGCGCCTCGGGCGCGACGTCGCGCGTCACGAAGGCCAGCTGCGCGCCGGCGTCGGCGGCGATCCACTCAACCTCGCGCGGGTGCAGCTTGGCGTTGACCGGCACCGCCACCAGGCCGGCCCACCACAGGCCCCACAGCAGCTCCAGGTAGCGCGGGTGGTTGTGCGCGAACAGCAACACGCGATCGCCCGCTTGCAGGCCGCCGGCTCGCAAGTGTCCGGCCAGCGCCGCGCTGCGCGCGGCCCATTCGAAGTAGCTGGCGTGGGGCTCGGTGCCATCCAGGATGGCGGGGGCCTGGGGCTGGCGTTGCGCCTGGCGCAGCAGCAGATGGGCCAGAGTCATGCGGGGTCTCCTGGGGTGTCGTGTTCTTATGTCACGCATTGTGCGGGACGGCGCCGGCGCGGGAAATCCACGGCTTCCCGCCCCGTCGCCGGCGCATGGGGCTTGCTCCAAGGGGGCAATCCGGATTCCGTGGGTCATGGATCAGATCAGGCGCCAGCGCTTGCCAGATCGGCGCCAAAAGCTATCCAAATAATAGCTAATGTCAGATCGGGAACGGCCCCTCGAACGCCTGTACATGGCCGAAGTGGCAGCTCACGCCGTCCTGCGCCGTCCAGCGGTACAGGCCCATCATGGGGGGTTCCAGCCGCAGCGCCAGCGGGGCGCCGGGCCGCAGGTCCAGCTCCAGCTGGTGCGAGGTGGACGGCGCCACCAGCACCGGCGCGCCGCCCAGCACGCCGGCGATCGGCCGGTGCACATGGCCGCAGGCGATGAACTGCACGCCGCCGTGCCCCGCCACCAGGCGGGCCAGCTCGGCGCGTCCGCGCAGCAGGCCGTAGCGGTCCATGGCGTCGATGCCGCTGGTCAGCGGCGGGTGGTGCATGAACAGCGCCACCGGCTGGCCGGCGCAGGCTCGCAGCTGGCGCGCCAGCCAGTCGAGCTGGGGCGCGTCCAGCGCGCCGTGCGGGTGGCCGGGCAGCACCGTGTCCAGGCCGATGAACTGCAGGCCACCGACTTCGGCGCGCATGCAGGCCAGCGGCGGCGGGGCGTCCGGGGCGATCGGCATCAGTGCGCCCAGGTGCCGGCGCGCGTGCTCCCGGTGGTCGTGGTTGCCGATGATGCAAAGCACCCGCGGCGCTTGCCCATCCTGCGCTGGCAGCTCCTGTTTCAATAGCTCGGCAAGCAGGGTGTAGTCGGCCGCGCGGCCGGCTTCGGCCAGATCGCCGGTCAGCAGCAGCACGGCGGGCGCGGGCGCCAGCGCGCGCACCCGCGCCAGCGCGCGCCGCAGCGCGGTGGCCGGGTCCAGGCGGCCGCCCAGCGCGCCGGGGTCAAGGCCCAGGTGGGTGTCGGTCAGGTGGGCGATCAGCATGGCTTACAGCGGCACGGTGTAGTTCAGCGCCAGGCGGCCGCCGTCGGCCATGACGATCTCGCCGGTGACGTAGCTGGCGGCGTCGCTGGCCAGGTAGGCCACGACGTCGGCGATCTCGCCGGGCTCGCCCAGGCGCTTCATGGGGGTGCGCATCATGATCTTGTTGCGGGCTTCCTCGCTGGTCAGCACCGCCTGCGCGGCCAGCTCGGTGGCGATGGTGCCGGGGCCGACGGCGTTGACGCGCACGCCCTTGTCGGCCAGCGCCAGCGCCATGGCGCGCGTGAGCTGGTTGATGCCGCCCTTGCTGACGTTGTAGCTGGCGATGCTGGGGATGGCCAGCACGCTGTTGACGCTGCTCATGTTGACGATGCTGCCGCGACCGGCGCGCGCCATCTCGCGCGCCACCGCCTGGCCGACCAGGAAGGCACCCTTCAGGTTGACGCGCAGCACGGCGTCGAAGTCGGCCTCGGTCACGTCCAGGAAGTCCGCCGCCTTGAAGATGCCGGCGTTGTTCACCAGCACGTCGATGCGCCCGTGCGCCCGCATGACCTGGGCCACCAGGGCGTCCACCTGCGCCTTGTCGCCCACGTCGCAGTGCAGGTAGCTGGCGCCCAGCTCGGCCGCCAGCGCCTGGCCGCGCGCGTCCTGCACGTCGGCGACGACGACCCGCGCGCCCTCGCGCGCAAAGCGCCGCGCGCAGGCCTCGCCGATGCCCTGCGCGCCGCCGGTGACGATGACCACGCGGTCGCGCAGGCCGAAGTGGATGGGGGTGGTGCTCATGGCGGGTGGCTCCTGTGGGCTGGCGTGCAACGGGATCGGCCATCGGTCATCGCGGCAAGGCGACCGGGCGCGCGCCCCTGGCGCGGCCGACGGCAGGGGCGCAGCTTATCAGCCCCGGGCCTGCCCGGTGGGGCCCGGCGGCAGCGGGCTGGCGCCACCGGGGCGGCGCGCCGTCAGCGCGGGCTGGCGCGCTCTTGCAGCCAGCGCGCCAGGGCCTCGTGGCCGGCGCGGCGCGCGTGGTCGATGGCGGTCAGACCCTGGCGGTCGGGCTGGCGCGGGTCGGCGCCGGCGTCGATCAGGGCGCGGGCGATGCCGACGTTGCCGCGCCGCGCCGTCAGCATCAGCGCCGTGCGGCCGGCGCTGTCGGCGCCGTTGACGGCCGCCCCCTGATCCAGCGCCGCTTGCGCGGCCTCGGCCTGCCCGGCGGCGGCCGCCGCCAGCAGGCGCTGCTGCGGCGTCAGCGCCGGCGGCGTGGCTGGCGCGGGCGGTGCCATGGCAGCCGGAGCGATCGGCGCGGCGGCCGGGCGGTCGGCGCCTTGCGGCGCGTCGGGTTCGCCTTCGGCGGGGGCGCGCTGGCGTGCCGCGGTAGTGGCCGGGGTTGGCGGCTCGGGCGTGGCGGCGGGTGCGCTCCGGGGGGCCGGCACTGGCCGGGCCGCCAAGGCCTCGGCCCGAGGCGGCGGCTCACGTGTCGGGCTGTCGGCGGCTGGGGGTTCGGCGCCGTGCCGGGCGGGCCGCCGGGCTGTCTCGGCCGGCGGTGTGTCGGTGCGTCCTTCGCCGCCGCGCCGGCGCTCTGGCGGGCGCCGGTCGACGTCGCGCGGTCGCTCCTCGGCCTTTGGCCATTCGGCTCGGGCGGGCTCGGTCGCGTGCCGCGGTGCCGGCGCGGCGGGCGTGCCGGCGCTGGCCGGGTCGGCTTCGGCCGCCGGCGCGACGGGGGCGGCGGGCGTGGTGGTGGGCTGCGCCGCGGATGGTGGCGCCGCGGCGGGTGCAGGGCTTGCCCCGTCGGTGGCGGTGGCGGTCGCCGGTGCGCGAGCCGAATCGGCGGCTGGCGCGTGCGCGTCCCGCGGGCCGCGCTCGAACTGCAGGGCCAGCAGACCGGCCAGCCCCAGCACCGCCACGCTGGCCACGGCGGACATCAGCCAGCGCCGGTCGTTGGCGGCTGCCGCAGGGCGCGTGGGGGCTTGCGGAGCAGCATGTAAATCGGCGTCAGCGCTTTGTGGATCTGCGCCAACAGCTATGCTTTCAATAGTGCTTCGGGTGGCCGCGTCGGCATGCTTCCAGGCCAGTACCTGGGCCTGGGCCAGCACGGCGGCGCGCAGCACGGGCGTGGGGCTGGCGCCTTCCAGTGCGGCAGCCTCGTGGTAGCGCGCGACCAGTTCGTCGTCGGCCGGGCGCGGCAGGGCGGGGGGCGGCGGCGCGGTCATGCGATGTCCTCCAGCGCCCGGCGCAGCGCGGTGCGGGCGTAGCGCAGGCGACTCTTGGCGGTTTCCAGGCCGACGCAGGTGGCGTCGGCGATTTCGGCCACGCTCATCCCGCCCTCGGCCTGCAGCAGGAAGGCGTGGCGTTGCTCGGGCGGCAGCGCGTCCAGCGCGGCCAGCAACTGCGCGGCCTGCTGGCGGCTTTCGATCTGGCGCAGCGGACCGAAGCCGGAGGGCGCGGCCAGCGTGTCGGCCAGCGTGCGCTCGTCGTGCAGCGGCTCGTCCAGGCTCTGCATGGGCCGCTGCTGGCGCAGGTGATCGACCACCCGGTGGTGGGCGAGGGTGAGCAGCCAGGTGGTGAAGCGCGCCACCGGCCGCTGCGCCGTGGCGGCGCTCGGTGCGTAGCCGGGCGCGGCGCGCGCCACCCGCAGCCACACGTCCTGCGCCAGTTCGTCGGCCGTGGCATTGTCGCGCGTGCAGCGAAAAATGTAGCGCCAGACGCGCGTGGCATGCCGGTCGTACAGCGTTTCAAACGCACGAGTGTCGCCGCCGGCATAGGCGCGCATGAGGGCTTCGTCGGCCGTGGCGGCCTGCTCGGACATGGGCCGGATTATGGCCAGTTGCTGCCGGCGCGGGCCAGCGCGCCGGGCGGCGGGTGTTCAGCGCCAGGCCGGTGGATCGGGTGTGTAGCCGCGGCCGGGCGGGGCGTCGGGAAACGGCAGCGGCGCGGGCGCCCGGCGCGGGTCGCGGGGGATGACGCCCAGGGCCAGCAGGTTCTCGTGGCTGTCGTAACGGATGGCGATCAGCTCATCGGGCTGCGCGCCGCGGCGCTCGAAGCGGGTCTGCGTGACCCAGGCGCTTTCGCGCTCGCCGTGGCCGGTGCCCAGGCGCGGCGCGGCGGCCGGGGCCTCGCGCCGGGCGCGGGCGGCGTGCTCGGGCTCGGCGGCGGCGTCGGCGGCGCTGGACTGGCGCGCGGCCGGGCCGGCCGCCGACTCGCCTGCGGCGGGCGCCTCGCGCTGCTCCATCGGCCTTGGGGTGGGCGCCGGCGCCGGCGGCGGCACGGGCAGGCGCTCGCGAAACACCGCCACGCCGATCACCCCCACGTGGTCGGGCCGCCCGGTGCGCGCGGCGTAGGACAACGGCAGGGCGGTGAAGTGGAACGCCGCCACCTCGGCATCGCTCTTGCGCCAGCCGGTGATGGGGGCGCGCTGGCCGGAGTTCAGCACGTAGCCGCTCTGGTCCCAACCGGCGGTTTCGCCGCTGATGACGTTGACGCCGTCCACGCTCATCACGCCCAGCACGCGCGCGCCGGTGGTGTTGCGCAGCTCGACGGCATAGCGCCCGCCCGGGCGTCCGGCCGCCCACCACTGG
>Ga0208938_1000997_pt1 | contig 17743 bp, 11 predicted proteins | sample AD_UKC125_MetaG_FD_184434 | JGI IMG/M metagenome (GOLD analysis project Ga0208938, IMG submission 184434) | Active sludge microbial communities of municipal wastewater-treating anaerobic digesters from USA - AD_UKC125_MetaG (SPAdes) (version 2) | ecosystem: Engineered > Bioreactor > Anaerobic >...
CCAAGTGCCTAATTTCTATTGGTGGCCAATCGCGGAATCGAACCACGGACACGCGGATTTTCAATCCGCTGCTCTACCAACTGAGCTAATTGGCCACGGGAGGGCGAATTATAGCGAATGTGTCCGGGCAGCCGCAATACGGGCTGAAAAAATACGGGCTGCGAAGGACATGAAGTCAGGTTCCGATCGGCGGCGATTGCCGGTAGAGTTCGGAGAAGTCGTCGGGAATCGGCGTCGGCGTCGGTGGCGGCTGCCAAGAGTGGAATACCACGCGGGCAATGGTTCCCTGGCCCGAGGGATTGGGGCGCAGCCGGGCCGTGGCATCATGCTGCATGGCAGTTTCGCGAACGATGGCCAGCCCCAGTCCGCTGCCTTCGCCCGCCGCATTGTCGACCCGGAAGAAGCGCTCGAACGCCATCTCGGCCTGCTCCTCGGTGATGCCGACGCCGTCGTCCTCCACCTCGAGAACAGTCATGTTCCCCGTCGCCAAGACCCTGCAGGTGACGTGACCATCTTCCGGGGTATATCTCAATGCGTTGTCGATGAGATTCTTGGCCAGCTCCTGTAACAGCAGAGGGTTGCCGCTGACCATCGCTGCCTCCTGCGCCTCGAAGCCAAGGTCGATCCGCTTTTCGAGCGCGATGGCAACCCACTCCCCGACAACCTGCCGCATCAAGCGCGCAAGATCCAGCGGCGTATGGCTCTGCTGCGCTGTCTCCCGGCCTTCGGTCCGGGCCAGTGTCAGCAATTGGTTGACAAGGCGCGCGGCGCGGTCGACCCCGACCGCTATCTGACGTAGGGAATGGCGCAGGGCGGCCGGATCCGCCTCGCGAATGGCAAACTGTGCCTGCGTCTTGAGCCCGGTGAGAGGTGTGCGCAACTGGTGGGCAGCATCGGCAACGAAGCGCTGCTGTACCTCGACGTTGTGCTTCATACGCTCGAGCATTTCGTTGAAGGCTTCGACCAGCGGCTCGAGCTCGTCGGGAACGCGATGCGTGGCAATGGGTGAGAGATCTGCCGCATCGCGCGCTTCGATCGTCTTGCGCAGGCGGTTCAGGGGACGCAGGCCCCGCGACAGTCCGAACCACACCAGCATGACCGCGAGCGGAATGATGACGAACTGCGGAAGGATGACACTGGCGACGATCTTGTTGGTCAGCTGCGTGCGCTTCTCCATCGTCTCGCCGACCTCGACCAGCACCCAGCGGTCGCGCGGCATGCGCCCGTCAGCGACAAAGGAGTAGGCAACCCGGACGTCCTGCCCCTTGAGCTCCAGATCCCGAAAGTAGACTTCCCCGGGCAGCGCCGCCGGGTCGGCTCCTGCATCAGGCGATGGCAGTTCGCCGTCACCCGCCAGCAGCTTGCCGTCGCGGGTGACGACATGAAAATACACGCTGTCGGTTTCGTCCGCTCGCAGAACCGCCCGCACCGAAGCAGGCAGACTCAGCACCGGCTTGCCGTCGATCAGCTTGACCTGACGGGCGATGGCATTCACATGCTCGCGCAGCGCCTGATCATAGGGGAAATTGGCGACGTTGCTAGCGAAGTAGTGGGTGAAGGCGATGCTCAGCGGCCAGACAAAGAGCAGTGGCGCCAGCATCCAGTCGAGGATCTCGCCAAAAAGCGAGCGCTCGCTCTCGAAAGCTGGCCTGCTATTCTGGCTGGGGACGCTCAAGGCAGTAGCCCAGCCCACGCACGGTCGCTATCTTGACCCCGCCTGCCTCAAGTTTCTTGCGCAAACGGTGAACATAGACCTCAATGGCGTTGTGACTGACTTCCTCACCCCAGCCACACAGCTTGTCCACCAGTTGATCCTTGCTGACGAGGCGGCCCATACGCGTCAGAAGAACCTCGAGGAGACCTATTTCCCGCGCCGAGAGATCGACGGTCTGACCGTCGATCTGCGCCACCCGGCCAATCTGGTCATACACCAGCGAACCACATTGAATGGTGGGCGCCGTGCCCGCCGAGCGCCGACACAGGGCGCGTACCCGCGCCTCGAGCTCGGCCAGGTCGAACGGCTTCACCATGTAGTCGTCGGCGCCGAGATCAAGTCCCCTGACGCGGTCGCCGCTGCCGTCGAGCGCGGTCAGGATCAGAACCGGCAGCGAGGAGTTGCGCGCGCGCAGACGCTTCAGGACATCCAATCCCGACAGCCTCGGCAACCCGAGGTCGAGGATCAGCAGATCATAGGCCACGGTCAACAACGCAGCCTCCGCATCGATCCCGTTGGGCGCCCAGTCCACCGCACAGCCGCCCTGACGGAGCGACCGCGAAAGACCATCGGCGATGATCGCGTCGTCCTCAGCAATGAGAATTCGCATTTGAGCCTAAACATCCATACCAGCGTAAGAATTCTGTAAGGCACACGCCCTATTCTACGCGTGCTGTTCTCCTTTTATGGTCTTTGGAGCCCGTGGCTTCTGCCGCGACTCGGGGGGTTAGCCTGATCCTGCACTGGGCGCCCCCTACCATTTTTCCCCAAAAACCCGGCCAGTCTAACAAAAACGTGGCGTCGTGATCGGCGCGATGCGCGAACACGTCCGTCGACGCCGGCCAGCCTCCTGTGCCCCTGGGTGCGCCAGCGCGCTCCTCCTGCGTGCGAATGCGGTCGACCGCAAAAATGACAAAAAAAGCCCGGGTCGGAACCCGGGCTTCTCGTTGGGACTACGCTGTCTGCTTAGTGACCGGAAGCGCCGGCAGCTCCGAGACCGGTTTCCGAACGCAGCTGCTGCGCCGGAAACAGGGCGCGCTCCTTCTTGGCCTGAGCCGAGTTGTCCAGAATGGAAACCAGCCAGATCGTGAAGAACGCGGCAGACATCGAGAAGATGGCAGCGGAGTTGTAGGGGAACCAAGCGGAACCCTTCGGATACTTCAGCACGGCTTCCCAGACGCTTGCCGAACCGACGGTCAGAACGACGGCCAGGATGAGACCGACGGTACCGCCGACGACGACGCCACGGGTCGTGCAGTTCCGCCACAGTACCGACATGAAGAGCACCGGGAAGTTGCCCGAGCAGGCGATGACGAAGGCCAGCATCACCATGTAGGCAACGTTTTCCTTCTCGAAGGCGATGCCGAGAACCACCGCCAGGATGCCGAGGCAGACCGTGGTGATCTTGGAAACGCGCAGTTCGGCGTCCGAGGTGACCTGGCCATGCTTGAATACCGAGGCGTACAGGTCGTGCGACACGGCGGAAGCACCGGACAGCGTCAAACCGGCAACCACGGCGAGGATGGTGGCAAACGCAACGGCCGAAATGAAGCCGAGGAAGAGGTTGCCGCCAACTGCCTGCGACAGATGCACGGCGGCCATGTTGCCACCGCCCCTCAGGCCCTTGGCGATTTCGCCATCGACGTAGTAGGCCGACGGGTCGCCGATCAGGTTGGTGATGGCGCCGAAACCGATGATGAAGGTCAGGATGTAGAAGTAACCGATCCAGGTGGTGGCCCAAGCGACCGACTTGCGGGCTTCCTTGGCGTTCGGCACGGTGAAGAAGCGCATCAGGATATGCGGCAGGCCGGCAGTACCGAACATCAGCGCCATGCCAACGGAGATCGCGGAGATCGGGTCCTTGATCAGGGCGCCCGGCGCCATGATGGCGTCGTGCTTGGAGTGCACTTCCACGGCCTTGGTGAACAGCGCCTCGGGCGAGAAGCCGAACTGGAAGAGCACGGCCAGCGCCATGAAGGTCGCGCCGCCAAGCAGCATGCAGGCCTTGATGATCTGCACCCAGGTCGTCGCGGTCATGCCGCCGAACAGCACATACATCATCATGATCGTGCCGACCAGGATTTCCGCGTAGATGTACTCCATGCCGAACAGCACCTTGATCAGCTGACCGGCGCCGACCATCTGGGCGATCATGTAGAAGGCGACGACAACCAGCGTCGAGATCGCGGCGAAGGTACGCACGGGCATCTGGGCGAAGCGGTAGGACGCGACGTCGGCAAACGTAAATTTGCCCAGGTTGCGCAGGCGCTCGGCCATCAGGAAGGTGATGACGGGCCAGCCGACCAGCCAGCCGATCGAGAAGATCAGGCCGTCGAAGCCGTTGGCGAACACCAGTCCGGAGATACCGAGGAAGGACGCGGCGGACATGTAGTCGCCGGCAATCGCCAGACCGTTCTGGAAGCCGGTGATGCCACCGCCGGCGGTGTAGAAGTCGGCCGCGGACTTGGTCTTGCTGGCCGCCCACTTGGTGATCCACAGGGTGGCCAAGACGAAGATGGCGAACATGACGATGGCCGTCCAGTTGGTGGCCTGCTTGGCGGTTTGCCCGAGGTCGGCGCCGGCGGCGATGGCGCCTCCGGCAACAGTCAGCGCAGCGACTGCCGCGAGAAGATGTTTGCTGTTCATGTTATTTCTGCGCCTCCGCAATGAGGTTCGCGTTGATCTCGTCGAATTCGCCATTGGCGCGACGCACGTAGATCCAGGTAAGGATGATGGTGAAGACGATGACGCCGACACCCAAGGGCACGCCGACGCTGGTGGTCATGCCCGCCCCCAGCTTGGTGCCCAGCCAGGGACCCTCGAAGGCGACCAACAGGATGAAACCGTAATACGCCGATGCGCTGACGATGGTCATGATGATCGAGTAGCGGTTGCGCATGGCAACGAACTCGAGGAATTTCGGGTTTGCCTTCACCCGATCGAGAATGTCTTGCATTGATTTGCTCCTCAAATAATGGTTATAGAGGCATTGCTGCGGAGCGTACTGTAGGTTGGACTACTTACAGCCAACTTACAGAGCGTTACAAAAGTCATACCGAGGCCGGCTTCGAATTTGGCGCTTTTTCCGGGTTGACCGCGGAAAGCAAGAAGCCCCGCCAGGGCGGGGCTTCTTTCAAGCAGTGAAGGCGGTACGGGACCTTACATGCCCATATCGCCCATGCCACCCATGCCGCCCATGCCACCCATCGGAGGCATCGCGGGCTTGTCTTCAGCCAACTCGGCGACCATGCACTCGGTGGTCAGCATCAGGCCGGCAACCGAAGCCGCGTTCTGCAATGCGGTGCGGGTCACCTTGGTCGGATCGAGGACGCCCATCTCGACCATGTCGCCATAGTCGCCGCTGGTGGCGTTGTAGCCGTAGTTGCCCTTGCCACGCTGCACCTTGTCGACGACGACCGACGGCTCGTCACCGGCATTGGCGACGATTTCGCGCAGCGGCTGCTCGAGGGCACGAAGGACAATCTTGATGCCGGCATCTTGGTCGTGGTTGTCACCCTTCAGCTTGCCAACGGCGGTACGGGCGCGGATCAGGGCGACACCGCCGCCGGCGACGATTCCTTCCTCGACTGCGGCGCGGGTCGCGTGCAGCGCATCCTCGACGCGGGCCTTCTTTTCCTTCATTTCGACTTCGGTGGCGGCGCCGACCTTGATGACGGCAACGCCGCCAGCCAGCTTGGCGACACGCTCTTGCAGCTTTTCCTTGTCGTAATCCGAGGTGGCTTCGTCGATCTGGATGCGGATCTGCTTGACGCGGGCTTCGATGGCGCTGGCGTCGCCGGCACCGTCGATGATGGTGGTGTTTTCCTTGGCCACTTCGATGCGCTTGGCTTGGCCCAGATCCTTGAGGATAGCCTTTTCAAGGGAAAGACCGGTCTCCTCGGAGATCACGGTGCCGCCGGTTAGGATGGCGATGTCCTCGAGCATGGCCTTGCGCCGGTCGCCAAAGCCTGGCGCCTTGACGGCAACGGTCTTGAGGATGCCGCGGATGTTGTTGACCACCAGGGTCGCCAGCGCTTCGCCATCGACGTCTTCGGCGATGATCAGCAGCGGACGACCGGCCTTGGCGACTTGCTCGAGCACCGGCAGCAGGTCGCGGATGTTGGAGATCTTCTTGTCGAAAAGCAGGACATACGGGTTTTCCATCAGCGCCTGCTGCTTGTCGCCGTTGTTGATGAAGTACGGGGACAGGTAGCCGCGGTCGAATTGCATGCCTTCGACGACGTCGAGTTCGTTGGCCAGCGACTTGCCGTCCTCGACGGTGATGACACCTTCCTTGCCGACCTTCTCCATGGCGCGCGCGATGATGTCGCCGATGTCGGCATCGGAGTTGGCGGAAATGGAGCCGACCTGGGCGATTTCCTTGGAGGTCGTGCACGGTTTGGAAAAGGCCTGGAGTTCGGCGACGGTGGCGATGACCGCACGGTCGATGCCGCGCTTGAGATCCATCGGGTTCATGCCGGCGGCAACGTACTTCATGCCTTCGCGGACGATCGCCTGGGCGAGGACGGTGGCAGTCGTGGTGCCGTCACCGGCGATGTCCGACGTCTTGGAGGCGACTTCCTTGACCATCTGCGCGCCCATGTTGGCGAACTTGTCCTTCAGTTCGATTTCCTTGGCGACCGAAACGCCGTCCTTGGTGACCGTCGGGGCGCCGTAGGAGCGCTCGAGCACGACGTTGCGGCCCTTGGGGCCGAGGGTAATCTTGACCGCGTCGGCCAGGATGTTGATGCCCTCGATCATGCGGGCGCGGGCGGAATCACCGAATTTGACTTCTTTTGCAGCCATTGAATTCTCCTAATTTGAACAGGGTTGGGGACGGATGGCGCTTAAGCGACCAGAACGCCCATGATGTCGTCTTCACGCATGACCAGGACTTCCTCGCCATCGACCTTGACCGCCTGGCCGGCATACTTGCCGAACAGAACGCGGTCGCCGACCTTGACGTCGGGGGCATTCAACTTGCCGCTGTCGTCGCGCTTGCCGGGACCGACCGCCAGAACCTCGCCCTGATCCGGCTTTTCGCCGGCAGAATCGGGAATGACGATGCCGGAGGCGGTGGTGCGCTCGGCTTCGACGCGCTTGACGATCACACGGTCGTGCAAAGGACGGATATTCATGGAAATGACTCCTTGTAGTTCAGAAAATGGGAATTGGCCGGGACAGGCCCGAGAGCGGGCAAGGCAATTATTAGCACTCGTCTCCGTTGAGTGCTAATGATAGGGGCAGAGCATCCGGATTTCAAGTCCGCTATGCAAAGATTGTCGTGGCCGCAAACTAGGTCCGGAACTGCCGGCTCCGAAAGAGCCTGGGGCCGCCTATCCGGCAGGCGGATCGAAGCTTCGCGGATCGATATTCCCTGGTGGCGCTCCTGATTGACGGCGGCGTCACCAACCGGCGACACTGATGCCTTCCCCTTTCTCACCCGGCCACCATGACCAGCGCTTCGTCCCACCATGATCTGATCGTTTTCGGCGCGACGAGCTTTGTCGGGAAGATACTGGCCCGCCAACTCCTGGAGGAATTCGGCACCCACGGCAATCTTGATTGGGCGGCCGCAGGTCGCTCGCACGCCAGACTCGAGGAGCTGCGGGCTTCGCTCGGTCCGCAGGCGACGAGACTGCCGCTCGTCGTCGCCGATGCCGGCGACGAGGCAGCGCTGCGCAAGATGTGCCTCGCGACCAAGGCCGTGGTGTCGACCGTCGGCCCGTACGCGCTCTATGGCGAACCCTTGGTCAAGGTTTGCGCCGAGACCGGCACCGACTACTGCGACCTGACCGGGGAAGCACAGTGGATCCGGCGCATGCTGAACCGGTATGAAGAGACGGCGCGCCAGTCCGGGGCACGGATCGTGCACTGCTGCGGCTTCGATTCGCTACCCTCCGACCTCGGCGTGCTATTCCTGCAACGGGAGGCGATCAAGCGCTTCGGCCAGCCATGCACGCGCGTGAAGATGCGCGTCAAGGCCATCCGTGGCGGCGTCTCGGGCGGCACCGTCGCCAGCATCATGAACATCGTCAAGGAGGCTGCCGCCGATCCGCAACTGCGCAAGGAACTCGTCAATCCCTACTCGCTTTGTCCGGAAGGCTACGCGCCGCCGGTGCGTCAGCCAGACGTCAGATTCGCCGAATTCGACAGCGATTTCCAGGCCTGGGTGGCGCCGTTCATCATGAGCGCGATCAACACCCGCATCGTGCAGCGCACCAACGCCCTGACCAGGCAAGCCTACGGCACCGGGTTCCGCTACGACGAGGCGATCATGGCCGGCCCCGGGGTCAAGGGTCGGCTGAAGGCACTGGGCATGACCGCCGGACTTGCCGGCTCCATGGCCGCCGGCGCCATCGGCCCGGTGCGCCGAGCCCTGGAGCGCTTCGTGCTGCCGGCGCCGGGGTCGGGTCCGAGTCCGGAAGCACAGCAGCAAGGCTTCTACGACCTGCGCTTCCTCGGCCGTACCGACGATGGCCGCAGCATCATGGTCAAGGTCACCGGCGACCGCGACGCCGGTTACGGGTCGACGGCGAAAATGCTCGCGCAGGCTGCGGCATTCCTCGCCCGCGACCTGCCCAAAGGGGAGAAATCCGGCGGCTTCTGGACGCCGGCAACCCTCTTCGGCGACCGCCTGATCGAACGTCTGGAAAAGCATTCCGGGATCGCCTTCACGGTGCTCGACGGCGGAAGCTGAACCCTCTCGCCGTGGCGTTGCGTCAGGCGAACGCTCAGCACTTTCCGGATGGCTTGCAGACTTCCGGACGCCCGCCGCAACAGTCATCTGTCAGGAAGCCGACCAGCGCGTTGATCCTGCCCATCTCAGCCTGACAGCGAACGAAACGGCCTTCCTGCGTGGTCGTGACAAGACCGGCGTGGCTCAGGGTGTTCAGGTGGAACGGCAGCGTCGGCGCCGGCAAAGCGAGCTGCTCGCCGATCAGGCCAACGGCCGGGCCTTGAGGCGCGATCGGGGGGAGGACGAGCCGTCGCCTTTGCTGCGGGCGGAGACGCCCCCGGTTCTACCCGACCCGGGCCGGAATCTGGATGCAGGCTTGACCCGCTGGGGTGCCGGGAGTAAAAGATTCCATGCGTGCAGCAATACCCACCAGATATCCTTTCTGCATGACCGGAGAGCACCCTCGCCGACGGTATCGTGATCCGGCACGAGAGCAATGAACAAGGTTGACCGCCACCTCTGGCAGCGCTTCTGGCTTCTTGCGTCACCGTACTGGCGCTCGGACGAGAAATTGAAGGCCTGGGGCCTGCTGGCTCTGCTGGTAATCCTGCTGCTGGCACAGACGCGGTTCGCGGTGCGTTTCATCGAGCAGACCGGAGAGTTTACGTCGGCCCTCGCTGCCCGTAATGAAGCACGGTTCTGGGACGCCATCCAGATCTACCTGATCCTGCTGATCGCGGCCGTTCCCATCTACGCCCTTTACTATTTTGTCCGCGACAAGCTCGGCATCCACTGGCGGCGCTGGCTGACCAACCGCTTTCTCGACAGCTATTTCAGCCACAGGCATTTCTACGAGCTGAATGGTGATCCCGCCGTCGACAACCCCGACCAGCGCGTTGCCGAGGACATTGCCACCTTCACCCAGCGCTCGCTGTACTTCCTGCTGGTGATCGTCGCGTCGGTCCTGCAGCTGGTCGCCTTCAGCAGCGTCCTCTGGTCGATTTCCCGCGAGCTTGTCTACTTCCTCGTGGTTTACGCCTGCGCCGGCACGCTGATGGTGGTATTCGTCTTCGGCCAGAAGCTCATGGGCCTCAACTTCAACCAGTTGCGCCGCGAAGCGGATTTCCGCTTCAGCCTCGTGCGGGTCCGCGAGAATGCCGAATCGATCGCCTTCTATCGCGGCGAGGCCCAGGAGTTGAAACAGGTACAGCGCCGCTTCGCCAGGGTTTTCGACAATTTCATCCGGCTCATCCGCAATCAGTTCGCGCTCAATCTCTTCCAGCATGCCTACAGCCTGCTGACCCTCGTCATTCCCAGCGCCATCGTCGCCTCGCGCGTACTCTCGGGAGAACTGGAAGTGGGGCGCGCCGTCCAGGCGGCAGGCGCCTTTGCCGCGGTACTCAGCGCCATCTCGCTGATCGTCGAGAATTTCGAAGGCCTCAGCCGCTTCGCGGCCGGCATCGATCGCCTCGACACCCTCGCCAAGGTCCTGCCCGGAAAGTCCGGCAGCCGGGCGCAAGGGAAGAGCACCATCGCGTCTGCGGAGGGCGCCGATATCTCCCTCGCCAGTGTCACCCTATGCACACCGACCTACGATCGTGTTCTGGTCAAGGACCTGTCAATCACCGTCAAGCCCGGCGAAGGGTTGATGATCGTCGGGGAAAGCGGCAGCGGCAAGAGTTCGCTGCTGCGCGCAATCGCCGGCCTGTGGCGCTCGGGCAGCGGTACCATCTGCCGCCCGCGCGAGGACGACATCCTGTTCCTGCCGCAGCAGCCCTACATGCTCCTGGGTACCCTGCGCAGCCAGTTGCTGTATCCGAACCAGGATCCATCGGTCTCCGACGAGGAACTGATGGGCCTTCTGGAAAGGGTCAACCTTCCGGACCTCGCCGCAAGGTTCGGCGGCCTTGACGTCGAGATGGACTGGCACAAGGTTCTCTCGGTCGGCGAGCAGCAACGACTTGCCTTCGCCCGCCTGCTGCTTGCCAGGCCGTTGTTCGCCATCCTCGACGAGGCAACCAGCGCGCTGGACAGCGCCAACGAGGCAAGCCTCTACCGGCAACTGGCGGAAACGCAAACGACTTTGATCAGCGTTGGCCACCGCTCGACCATCCTGAAGTACCACAAACAGGTGCTGGAACTCACCGGCGACAGCGACTGGCACTCCCATCCGGCGGAGAGCTTTCGCTTCAGCAAGTGAGCGGCATGCGTCGCCCGCCTTCCGGGGAAATGTGCGCTCACGCTGCGTGAAGACCCGCTGGCGTGATCTTACAAAAACAGTCCGTAACAACCCAGCACTAATAATCAAAGCGTTATCAGCGCATAAAAAATCTCCGGTCTGTATCAGCCTAGCAGCTACCGACCGGGTAATTCGGCACGGAAAACGTAGTCAGTAACAACGCCCAAAGTAGCGTCAAAACAGGCTCAAGCTGTGAACACATTGAGTGCATTTCAGTCGTTCAACCACGGGCCATTAGACTCTCAATTACTGTGGCCACGGTACCCAAGGAGGTGATGACTCCGTCCATGACGAAATCGAGTGCCCGTCCATAGCCCGCGTTGACATTCGCTATATCGAAACCAAGGCGCTGCAGAGTAGTCAGGCACTGTTCCATAGTTTCGTGCGCATCAGCAATCCTAAGATCGTTGTTTAAGAACAATGGCGCCAGGGCCTCATTACGGTCTCCCCAACCTTCGGGCTCTTTGCCTGAGACAAAGGCATCACTTGCCTCCTCATGAGCATTCAGCCTTCCAATGATATTCAGGAGCACTTGCAGCAGCTTGAGGCTTCCGAGTTCCCTGATCGCTGCTCTCGGACAACCAGCATGCTCCAACAATGACTTGAGATAGCCGTTTGGAACGCGCTGCCACACCTCGTGCAAACTCTTGCAGCGAGCCAAAAACATCTGTTGGGTCATGTCCAATGGTGCGACCTGTGCCAACCGACTGAGCGCCGGGTAGGCCAACCAACCGTTTGCCGCCACCTCTGCGCGATCAAAGCCGGTCAGTTCTGCTGCCGACTTTCTCAGTCCCATAGTTGCACCGAGTGCCGACAGGCCGTCACCTAATCGTAGAAGCACATCGAGCAGCCTCTGTACCTTAGCGGCTACATGCTCTTCATTCAGATCCATGTGTGCCAAGTGGGCCGGATCAACGGCAAATGATCGGGCAAGCACGATCTCGCGATCCGGCTTCGGCTTGTACAGCTCACGCATCGGCACTTGGATCAGATTTCGTCCGATCCGCCGGCATTCAGTGAAACTCCACTGCCCTCTGTATGACGGGCTGCAGTACCAGTGCCCCCAAACATGAGTAGGCGTTGAGTCGTAGAAAGCGCTCTGTTCGTACTTTTGGAGGAACCGGTCGTCGAGATAGACCGGATTTTGGTCTACCAAGGCGTTCGCACGCGCGTGCGTCATGGTCTGATCGTCGCCGGGCCACTGGATGCCTTCAGCAGTCTGCTCTGGACAGAGTTCTGGCATCACCGCCTCGACCGAAGCCCATAGCTGTAATAGAAGCCCGCCCTTGTGCTCACGGATGTCCAATTCATACCAAACAACTCCTTCCGCAGGCTTGCGGACCACATGAGACTCTCCTCCCATAATCGTGCGGATTTCAGGGACATCTGAGAGTTGGGCTGAGTAGTAGAAGACTCGCACACCCCGAGCGCCACGCAGCCAAAGGTAGCGACGTAGATACTCATTGGAGATGCGCCAACTGACGGTTCTCCGCAAGTTCCAGTGGTAGTCACTGGACACCTCGCCCTCGGCCACACCAAATTCCGGAAGATCCAAGTCATCGTAGACCAGACGTTGGTCATCGTTGCCGACGCAGCGGGGAGTCAATCCGAGCGTCATCCAAACCTTCTCGGCTAAATTGAAGGTATAGAACGAGCCGTTACCCCACGCCGCGACAACGTAGTCGTAACCCGATATTGACGGAGAAAACTTGGCAGAGCAGCCGCGTTTGTCGCCAGCAGGAACTGAGTACTCGACTACACCATTGCCTGCCTCAGATAGGACTTCGATGGGGTCACCTTCAAGCCCGGGAACCACCGCCATCAGCAAATGCAGGTGCTCCGCTTGCTCTCCATGCGGATCGGATTCCTGCATGGAGGCCACCTCCACGAATTGGCTTGGCGACAAACCGACAGGCTCCAGCAAGCCGTGCAGCCTTGGTGGCATGACATGAACGGGGATGGGAAAAGCTGCTAGATAGTCGAAAAGCATGATTCTTCTTGTGGGTACTGAATGGTGGTCAAGCGCTAGGCGCTTTGCTGCTGCGGCTGCTCCGCGGAAGACAGCATGACATCGCGCCAGCAGATCGGAACAGCGGGCATCAAATTCATCTCGGCCTCCAACAGCCCTGTGTGTCCAGGATAGTTCTCCACTGCTAGTGCCACAACTTCGCGACATCCTTCCATATCGCCAGCGCATCGAAATCGTTCGGCCAACTCCAAGGCAATTGCGGCTTCAAACAGGCGATGAAATCTCAGACCATTAGCCGCGGCGCGCCGCCGCAAGTAGGTGTTCAGAGCCCCTCGATCAACTTCCAAAGACCATTGCACGGTTTGTCCAGCCAGTGCATGAGCAATCAGAGCTTCCGAGGATGGTTCTCCTAGTTCCTCTTGAATCAACGCCTCGATTGCCGGCGGCATCACAGCCACATGCTGCTTCGCCACATGCATATTGAAGAGCTCGTGCAAAGCCAAGTACGGCAACCTGAGGCGCTTCTCCAGGCGAGGGACAACCTCACAGGCAACTGCCAGCACCGGCCTCAAATCAGTCACGACCGCGTCAGGCTCCCTGAGCAAGCAAGATGCAAGCTGCTGCAGAAACCCTTCCAGCTTGTCGCGACCAGCTTTCGTAATGTCACCCTCAGCGCGACCGACCCAGTACTGCGGCGCCATACGCACTTGAACAACGCCGCTTCGCTCCAGCTGGTAGTTGTATGGCTCATGCAGCACAGTTGGCTGACGCACTACAAATTCGATGATGACATTACGCATCAAACGCGATAGTCCTTGAAGCGTCAGATGCGTGGTCCTATCTTCGGCGGCAGTCTCGCCGTGGCCGTGCCCCAATGTCACGGCATCCGGTAGCCGTCGAAGTTGATGCACATATTTGGATCGTGATTGGTAAGCCGTACCGAGCACTTCTGCGAGATCCGATCTCCCCAGCACCGGACCATTGGCAGTGTCGGAAGCCTGACGAAAGTATGTGGACGGTGTATGGGCCACTGCGAACTCTCGAAAGCGTCTCGCCAACGCGACATGTTCAACCCTGAGCAGGGCCTCCCTGACGCGTTGCGCAATCACTTCGTCTGCCCCAGACAACGCCTCATCGACCGCCTTCCGCTTGCGTTCGTCAAACGAATCCCAGTCACTCTCGTGGCTGTCAAAGTCCTGGGCAAGCGACTCCACCGAAGCAACGAGCAATGTGTAAGCCAGTTCCAGATCATCAGCAATGCGGTGCATTCCGTTGACGTAAGTCCGAAGCGCACGCATAACGCCTAGAAAGGTGCGTCGCGGCAGTCCGATGAGCTTTTCTACGAACTCTTCCAGAAACCTGAGTTCATCTGGCTTGCACCAGATCTCCCCATCGAAGAATCTGCGGACAAGCGACTGCGGAGTGACACTTGTGGACAGTCCGCGCTGGCCGGACGTCAGCCTCCTGGCCAGATCAACGTCGGGCGTACAAACGCAGTTCAACGCAAAAGACGCCACCACTGAATAGTCTTGGAGATAAGGATCAACAGTAGAGGAAACGAGTACCCCCGGACCCTGCTCTTCCCCCTCCATGCGCTCAGTGAATTCGTAAACTAGGACAGTAGGACGTATCGAATAGCTCGACGACGGCAACAGTCGCCCCGCCGCAGTTTCGATAGCACTCTCTCGAGCAAGGATGGCATTTGTGTAGAGCATACCGCGCAAGAGGTTTTCCCTGCTTGCAGGTCTAGTAAAAAGCTTTCCAGTGGCAATTTGGAGCACTCATCCTCCCACTCACTCGTGACGGTTCCGCAACGGATACTTGGCATCAAACATTTTTTCTTCGAGCCATTCGCACAGGCGTTCCACCTGATCGATTGCCGTCATCAGCTTGTCCCGCGAGACATGGAGCGACGGTGACATGAATAGGCTCTGGCCCTCGCCATCTTGGAACAGTCCTGCTTCCCGCTCGCTCAGAAAGAACGGCAGCGGGTAGCGTTGCCAATCCTTCTCAGCATGGGTTACTCGAATCGTCGTGATAGTTTCCGGATGCTGGTCACGGTTCCGCGCGAGTACCACCTGTTCGATGATGGCGAGGTCAGCCGGGCAGCAACTCCATTCGATTCCCACTTGTTCCGCCAAGCAGGCCCGATAGCCGCCCACCAGACCTTCCTTCTTGAACGCAGCCGCGAAGTCCTTTCCGCAACTCACCCTCAACTCGCGCTCCCAAGTCTTGAAGTAGAGCTGCAAGGAAGCCGAAAGCATGGAGATGCAGCAGCGCCCCGTGACTTCCAACATCTCACTCGCATCGATCCATTCGCTTAGAAAAGGCGGCTCCCCGTCTTCGCTGTAAGGAGGAATGTAAGGCTCCTCCTCCGCTTCGATCTTTCTCATGATCTCGGTGAATGGCATCGCTGTTAGCTCATAGTACTGGCGAATGAGCCTTGTGCGGTCCTTGAGGAAAAACAGGATATCCATGTTTACACCGTTAAGTCCTGGTTCCCAAACCGCCGAATCGATTGCGATATCCGTCCGGTCCAAGCGCCATCACCTCAAAGTCATGCTCGTTCACTTCGGATGCGGCCTTCACACTCAACTCCCGCTTTAGGATCGCGAGGTCTAGAAGAAACTCCGGCCTACCTCCCTTCAAGATCGCAGGGAGCAGCAAATAGGTGCGTGACTGACCATAAATATTGAGAAAGCGACTCAGATTGGCATCGGACTCCGCATGCATCGTTTGCATTCGCGATGCCATCATGTACGACTTACCTTTTGAGCCCTCATCTTCAGAAGGAAGTCGCGAAGTGATTAGCACACGGTAGTGGGCTGGGTGATCAACGGAGATACCTCGCACTATCGCCACGTATATCTCGTCCTGCTCGTCGACCTGCCCAACGCGGTCACGCCAACGCGCAAAAATCTTCCTGGCCGCATCTTCGTTACCAAACATAAGGGCGACAGCTGGTGGATAGGGTGCCCCCCAATCGGCAAAGGCCGTCCCGGTCCAACCGGCTCGGTTCCAAAGATGCACGTCGATAACTGAGCGAACACCGAGATCACGATGATCGTTTGGCAGGGATGGAGCACGTTGACCGTCTGCCGCCGAATCGCCACCGTCATCATCTTTTGTAGAATTCAGCGTGCGGCGGTTGATGATAGGGCGTGACAGTTCAAGGGTGAAGGTCGAGGCGGCCATCGTTGTCCAATCACTTAGTCTCGACAGACTCTTCTTGAAGATACGCTGATGGCTATTCCCAACAATCACAACCATAGCAATCCGGTCGAGCACTGCCTCATTCTCAAAGAGATGTTCGACCGTCTGTCGAACATCTTTCACAACGCACGTGACAGCAAAGATCTCGGCCGCCAAGCTGATCAGCATCTTTTGGACGTCGACCTGCCGGCTGTATGTGGCAGGAACCAGCCCGAAAGGCCAGCGAACAGAGGCGGTCATTTCCTCAGGATTGACCGTAAAGTCGGGCGCTAAAGCCTCCGCGCTTTCCTGAAGCGAAATGGTGAAGTTCTCGGTATGTGCCGCAGCGTGGAGATCAATCACCGTCGCGAAAAGCGCCTCTATTGAACCGATCACTACCTCTGCGGCAAGGATTGAGGCCTCAGAACCCTTGTGATGAACGGCCACCCGAACACCCTGTACTCTCGATACAAAACACTGCGGCCCTGCCACGTTAAATATGACAGGCTCGTGCAGATTTCTGGACACCGGCTGGCTCGCAAGCAAGGTGAATAGATCGGCTACCTGTTCTGGGGTTTCTTCTTCTGGTATTGAGCCCTCCTTGCGGAGCGTTGCTTCATGACCGAGCGCAAAAAGCAGAGAAGTTCGGCTCTGATGCAAGCTGAGCCGATCAAGAACATCAGGCAGTTGGACAACTCGTTGGAGCTCTGCTGCCGAAAAATTCAAAATCTGGCTTCCAAGGATAAGATCGAACTCCATGAGGCGTTTTTCGACGCGCTCTTTGGATGCATCGTCGAGGGGAAGTCCAGCCGCACAACCCCTAACCAGTCTAATGGCCTCAAGGGCATCTGGCAGGTGTCGAAGCTCAACAGAAATCCACGCAAGCATCATTACCGTGGGCACGATAGAAGCTGGAAGATCGCTATCCTCTTCTGCTTCGATGAAGATCGAAGCCATTGCGAAAATGCAGCTGGCACGAGCAGCCCAGAGCAGGCCAGCACTACGGTAAGCAAGCGAGAGCAGTTGTAACGCTTCGATCAGTGAATCGGCATACTCCTGCTTGGTGAGCTGTCGCGCTGCCTTACCCAGCAGCCTGATCATTTCGAAGTTGTCTTCTAAATCGAGCTGCTGAGCGCGCTTGAGGAGCACAAGCGCTCCCTGAGCTTCGCCAGTGCGTTCCGACACAAACGCAGCTACATCGTCGACAAGCCGTGCATAACTGGGATGGTTGCCAGCAACGTTGCCAAATACCTCGACCATCTTGGTCAAGCGCTCAGCAGAAAATTCACCCAGACCCTTGGCCTGTCTCACCACATCGGAGAACTGCGGCCAGAGCGAACTGAGCCACTGCGGATCTTTCTGAAGCACCGCTTGATTGACTTGAATTACGAGCAGCGAGGTCCGGGCTTCGAGAGCGTTGTTCGGCCGCTCGCCGTCCGCGGCCATGGACTTCAATCTATCGATCAGTCGAGCTATGCGCTCATCCAGCTTGGCCTCATCGGCCGCTAGATGCTGATGGATAACCGAGTTGAAAAGTAGCTGAGCCAGGTTGCACAGAAGCTCAAGGTTTTTGGCGTGATCTGTGTCGATCACGAGCTTTTCGAAGGTGTCGTAACTATCATTTAATTGTGTGACATCGTCGAACCACCAGAAAGCAGTCCAAATCCATTCGTAGCTTGCTTCCAGCTTCTGGCGGGTAGTGCCATCTTGCTTGGCAAGGCGAACTGCGCGTGCAAACCGCCCATCCGTTTCGGTTCGCGGACGCTCCAGGTTACGCGAAAGCTTGGCTGCAACTAGGGCCTCTGTGACGCGCTGCATTTCCATCCCGGCAAATGCATCTGGATTACCCAGCGCTTTCTCAATATCTTCAAGTTGCTGGGAACGAGAATAGTCCGCCGGCCCCAGTCGACGCGTGTCCGCGACCTCCTGCCCAACACCGAGATAGTTAAA
>Ga0208938_1000998_pt1 | contig 17742 bp, 19 predicted proteins | sample AD_UKC125_MetaG_FD_184434 | JGI IMG/M metagenome (GOLD analysis project Ga0208938, IMG submission 184434) | Active sludge microbial communities of municipal wastewater-treating anaerobic digesters from USA - AD_UKC125_MetaG (SPAdes) (version 2) | ecosystem: Engineered > Bioreactor > Anaerobic >...
CGGCTTCCGCGGCCTGGCGTTCGGCCTCGCGGCGAGCGGCGGCCTCCGCGGCCTGGCGTTCGGCCTCGCGGCGAGCGGCGGCTTCCGCGGCCTGGCGTTCGGCCTCGCGGCGAGCGGCGGCCTCCGCGGCCTGGCGTTCGGCCTCGCGGCGAGCGGCGGCTTCCGCGGCCTGGCGTTCGGCCTCGCGGCGAGCGGCGGCCTCCGCAGCCTGACGTTCGGCCTCGTCCGCGACACGCTGATCAAGCGCCTCTCGCCCCTCCCGTTTCGCGGCAGAACGGCGAACGGCAAGGAAACGCAGCAAGACGGCGACGACTACGCCAACTGCGATCAACAACAAACCCTCATTCATCGACATTGAAGATATCCTTCGTACTGACTATCATCGACAAGCATCGAAAGGTGCCGATGCGCCCCCTGACACCGTTCCAGCCCCTGAGCAATGGAACAGATTCATTCTTGTTTTACGAACATGATAAAACGAATATCTGAGCCGTTGGGTGATCGAATCACGGAGAATGTGTCCGCCCATATGGGAAGCCCGGCCGGGAAATGAGAGAATCGAGGTCCTGCATGCGTTGAACAGCAGGACTACACGCAATTCCGGTTGGCCAGGAAGTAGCTTACCCAACCTGCCAGGCGCAGCCCACGTTTCACGGAGGAGGTCAAGATGGCACCACAGAGCAGTTCTGCCGATGTCTCGCCGATCGAAGAGATCATTGTCGAAATGCGGGCGGGACGTACGGTGGTCCTGGTGGACGAAGAGGATCGCGAGAACGAAGGCGATCTGATCCTGGCTGCCGAGCACGTCACAGCGGAAGCCATCAACTTCATGGCGCGCTTTGGGCGCGGTCTGATCTGCCTGACGCTGACCGAGGGCCGCTGCCGACAACTGGGCCTGACGCAGATGGCGCGCGACAACAAGAGCCCCTACAGCACCGCCTTCACGGTTTCGATCGAAGCTGCCGAAGGGGTGACCACCGGCATCTCGGCGCAGGACCGCGCGCTGACCATCAAGGCCGCAGTCGCAAGGAATGCGCGGCCCGAAGACATTGTGCAGCCGGGACACGTCTTCCCGATCATGGCCCGGCCAGGCGGCGTACTGGTACGTGCGGGCCACACCGAAGCCGGCTGTGATCTCGCCTTGCTCGCGGGGCTCGAACCTGCGGCGGTGATCTGCGAAATTCTCAAGGAGGACGGCAGCATGGCGCGCCTGGGCGATCTGGTCGATTTTGCCCGCGCGCATGGCCTCAAGATCGGAACGATCACCGATCTCATCCACTACCGGAGTCGACACGAGACACTGATTGAACGTACGCTCTCCAAACCGGTCCGTTCGCGCCACGGCCAATTCACCCTGCACGCCTACACCGATCGGACCTCGAACGAGGTGCACCTGGTATTGACCAAGGGTGAGATTCGCGCCGACAGGGAAACCCTGGTGCGCGTGCATGAACCCCTTTCAGTGGTCGACTTCCTCGACCCGGACGGCGGTCGGCATACTTTTTCACTGGAACTGGCGCAAGCGGCGCTGGCCCGAGCAGACGCCGGCGTGATCGTGTTGTTGCACCGTCCCGAGAGCGGCCAGGATATTCTCGCGACACTGCGTGAGCCGATTGCCGCCCAGCGTCCGGCCGCCCGCTGGGATCCCCGTACCTATGGCATCGGTGCGCAAATCCTGCGCGATCTCGGCGTCGGCAAGATGAAGATTCTGTCAAGCCCGCGCCGCATGCCGAGCATGACCGGCTTCGATCTCGAAATTACCGGCCACATCGCCACTCCGTCCGAACTGGAAAAACTCTGATGGGCACCCCGAAAATCCCCGGAAGCCTTAGATCTCCGAGGGCTCGCCACGAAAACATTTACGAGTATGACGCCTCGCTTGAAGGCGACGGGCTGGCGATCGGCATCGTCATGAGCCGTTTCAACCAGGACATCGGTGAAGGTCTGCTCAGTGCGTGCACGGCCGAACTCAAGCAGCTTGGCGTCGCCGACCGCAACATTGCCATCGCCAGTGTGCCGGGAGCACTGGAAATCCCGTTGACGCTGCAGACCATGGCCCGCAGCGGTCGCTTCGATGCTCTGGTTGCGCTTGGTGCAGTCATCCGCGGCGAAACCTATCATTTTGAGATCGTCTCCAACGATTCCTGCCGGGCGTTGATGGAAGTCCAGCTCAGCAGCGGCGTACCCATCGCCAACGGCATCCTGACTTGCGAAGACGACGACCAGGCACTCGCCCGCATGCAACCCAAGGGGGCCGACTGCGCCCGAGCCGCCGTCGAGATGGCCCGCCTGCTGCGCGCACTCCGGGAGGTATCGTGATGACCGGAGAGCCACGCAGCACACCTGACAGAAAAGCGGCGACGCCCAGATCCCCACGTCGGAGAGCCCGCGAACTGGTCTTGCAGGGGCTCTACCAGAAGCAGGTCAGTGGCAACGACGAAGCGGCAATCGAAGCGCATCTGCGCGACATCGACGACTTCGACAAGGCGGACCGCGAGTTCTTCGCCGGACTGTTACGCGGCGTTCTCAGCGAGCGCATGGCCCTGGAAACACAGTTGCAAGCCTGCCTCGACCGTCCGTTCAGCGAATTGTCGCCGATTGAGGCGTGTGTTCTGCTGGCCGGCGCCTTCGAGTTGGGTAACCACCCGCAGACGCCATACCGGGTGATCATCAACGAGTCGATCGAGTTGGCCAAAGCCTATGGCGGAACGGACGGCCACAAGTACGTCAACGGGGTGCTCGACAAGTTGGCCGCCCGCTTGCGCCCAGCCGAGGTCGAAGCCAAGCGTGCCTCCCGCGGCCGCGGACGTTGAGCAGCAGCGACTTTTGATTCGGTCAGCGGCACAGGCATGCCCAGCGAATTCGAACTGATCGAACGCTATTTCTCCCGGGCGACGCCGCAGACCACGCTTGGTCCCGGTGACGATTGCGCTTTGTTGACTCCCACACCCGGGATGAGCCTGGCGATCACCACCGACATGCTGGTCGCAGGAACACACTTCCTGCCCGACACCGACCCCGGCCAGCTCGGCTGGAAGACACTGGCAGTCAACCTTTCCGATCTCGCTGCGATGGGAGCCAGACCACGCTGGGCCTTGCTTGCCGGCAGTCTGCCCGCCGCGGATACGGCGTGGATAGGCGCTTTCTCCGACGGACTCTTTGCCTGCGCCAGTCACTTTGGCGTCGATGTGGTCGGCGGTGACACCACGCGCGGCCCGCTCAACCTGTGTCTGACGGCCCTCGGTGAGCTGCCTGCCGGCACGGCGCTACAACGTAACCACGCCGTGCCCGGCGACGAGCTCTGGGTTTCAGGACAACCCGGCCTTGCCGCTCTGGGGCTGGCCCAACTGCAGGGCCGGACGCAGCTGCCCGAGGAGTTGGCAGGGCGCTGTCTTGACGCCTTGCAACGCCCCATGGCGCGCGTCGAGCTCGGACTGGAGTTGCGCCAGCGTGGCCTGGCGCATGCCGCGATCGACGTTTCGGATGGGCTACTCGCCGATCTCGATCATATCCTCGAGCGCTCCGGCGTTGCCGCAGAGGTCTTCGTGGCGCAGTTGCCGCCACTGCCGACGGGAGTTGACCCACTGCTGGCTCGTCGGTGTCAGCTCGCCGGCGGCGACGACTACGAACTGGTGTTCTCTGCGCCGCCCGACAAGCGTGCCGAAATCACCGAACTCGCTGTGCAACTCGCCTTGCCCCTCTGGCGTTTTGGTCACGTCGTCAGTAGCGGCGGTTCTCGTCTACGGCTGCTCGATGCGGACGGACAAGCGCTGGCGTTTACCGAAAGAGGATTCGATCACTTTGGCTAGCCCCCCTTCAATCCAGTTCCTGCTCGCGCATCCGGCGCACCTGGTGGCCTGCGGCTTCGGTAGCGGTCTCTCGCCACGGGCGCCGGGGACCGTGGGCACCCTCTTCGCCTGGGCGTCCTTCCCGCTGCTGCGGCCGTGGATGAGCGACCTGGAGTTCCTCGGTTTACTGGCCGTCTGTTTCGTCGGCGGGGTTCTGGCAGTGCACAAGACCGGCGCCGACCTCGGGGTCATCGATCATGGCAGCATCGTCTGGGACGAAATCGTCCCCTTCTGGGCGGTGCTGCTGTTCTGCCCGACGCCGGGCTTATGGCAAGCCGCCGCCTTCGGCCTGTTCCGCTTTTTCGACATCGTCAAGCCGCAGCCAGCGCGCTACTTCGATGAAGAGGTGAAGAATGGCTTCGGCGTGATGTGTGATGATCTCGTCGCTGCCGGTTATACGCTGCTGGTGCTGGCAATTCTGCGCTTCGTGCTCGAATGAGTGACGACCACCAGGCAGCGCTCGCAGCGCTTGCTGCCGAAGTCGGGCAACTGCTGATGCGCAACGGCGAGAAACTGGCCACGGCCGAATCCTGTACCGGCGGCTGGGTGGGACAGTGCCTGACCGCAATCGCCGGCAGTTCATGCTGGTTCGAGCGCGGCTTCATCACCTATTCGAATGCCGCCAAGATCGAGATGCTGGGTGTCGATGCCGACGCCCTGGCAGCGCATGGCGCGGTCAGCGAAGCGACCGCCGCGGCCATGGCCTTGGGAGCGGTGCAGCACAGCCATGCCGGCTGGGCACTGGCCATCACCGGCATAGCCGGCCCGGGCGGCGGCTCACCTGACCGGCCGGTGGGAACCGTCTGTTTCGCCTGGGCCGGGCCGCAACGGCGCATCGACACCGACACTTGCCATTTTCAAGGCGACCGGGAATCGGTACGGGCACAGTCGGTGGCGCATGCACTGACGGGGATCCTGCAACGAGCACGTCACGGACTCGCCTGAAGGCCGAGTTCCTGCAGCCGCTCTTCGATCGGGCAAGGCAGTCCGGCAAGTGCGTATCGCACCAGAATGGAATGTAGAATGGGTTGCTTAATCGTACCTCACCTGCCAATGCGTTCGATAGTCCTCGACACTCTTCGTTTTCGAGTCGATTTCTTGCTGCTGCCGATCTTGTGCCTGCTCACTGGTGAGGCACAAGCACTTGGTCTGGGCAAGCTGACCGTCCTTTCGCATCTGGGCGCACGCTTCGAGGCAGAGGTCCAACTGCTTGAGGTGACGGCCGAAAAGCGGCCGCTCGCAGAATGCTTTCGCCTCGGCCAGCCAGCCGAAGTGGATGCCGAGGTCCCGCTGCTGACGCGCGCTCGCGTCAGCGTTGAGCAGCGGGACGGCGGGTTGCGGCTACGTATCGTTTCCGACCAGCCGATCAACGAACCGCTGCTGCAACTCAATCTGCGTGCGGGCTGTGGCGCCGAGGTCAATCGCAACTACCTGTTGCTGATCGATCCCCCGCGGAACAGAATGCCACAAGGGCTGCAGGAACTTCCTGGCGCCCGCGGCGCGCCCATTGGCGAAACCACAGCGCGGCCGGTGACGGTCGCCGGTGCACCGCTCAATGCCCGGAATAACCGGCCGCCCCAATCGCCTCTCGGTGCGGCCGTAAGCCCCCCGGCATTTGCTCATGACGAAGCGCCACCCAGGGCCCAGCCGGCCAGAGAGCCCCTCCGGAAACTGCCGGTCGGAGGCGGCGCAACTGACCGCCTGCTCCTTTCCAGCGACAGCGAAGGCGCGCGCTGGCACTCGGATGATGACCTGCCCCTGCGTCTGAGCACGCGCCTGTCAACACAATTCCTGGGCCGAACCAGTGAGGAAAGGCGCTCGATGCTGCGTATCGAGTACAAGCTGTTGTCGGCCCTGTATACGCAGGCCGAGCAACAATTGGCGGTCGCCGAACGGCTACGCCGACTCGACGCCACGCTCGGAGAACTGGCGAAAAAGAACGACGCGCGGGCTACACAATCCACGGCAGCAACCAGCAACCCGCAGCCGACAGCGAACGCGGCCACAGGCAGGCAACCGGTTCAGGCGGCTGCCGCCCAGGCAGCGCCCCTTGTCGAGCTATCCGATTGGTGGCTTGAGGCTGCCCTTCTGATCGGGCTGATTGCCGGCCTGGCCTGGCTACTTCGGCGTCGCTCCGGCACGGCTTCGCGGCTGCCGGAGATGGCAGCGCCCGCGGGCATCGCGGATACCGCGGGCGCTTCGGGGGACGGTGACCGGCAATTGCCGACCACCGGGCAGGTCAATGAATTGCCCATCGTTAGCGAGAGCCAGTCGACTGCTACGGCATCGCGCCCGCGTGAGGACTGGTTCCCGACGGCGGTTCCGATGCCGCCCAAAGGCGAGGATGAAGTGACAACCGTGCTCGAACTGGCGGAGATCATGGTTTCCTTCGGACGCGTCAAGGGGGCGGAGGAGGCTCTTGAAGAGTTCATCGAGCACCATCCGAAGGCGGCACTTACTCCCTGGCTCAAGCTGCTTGAAGTTTACCGGCAAGATCAGCAGCGTGCCGCCTTCGAAACGCTGGCCGTCAAGCTGCAGCGTCATTTCAATGTTGCTCCCGCGGATTGGGAAACGATGGGCGACGCGCCAGACCCGAAGCTGTCCGCCACCGACGCCGCATCGATTGAACAATTGCTGACCCGCTTGCCGACACTGGGGAAACTGCCGCATATCTGCAGCGAGGTTGCCCGTACCTGGGGTTCTCCCGAGTGTCTGGCCTACCTGAACCAGCTCCTGCGAGACAATCGCAATGGTGAGCGAAGAGGCTTTTCCTTGAGCAGTGTGCGTGAATTGCTTTTTCTTATCGAGCTCCAGGAAAGCCGCAGCGCTGCCCCGCCGTGAGTCGCCGGTTCACTGCTGTACATATTTCCAGTATATTGGAAGCCCTGCTACGGCAATGTTCAGCACGGTCGAACGTGGGATAATTCCTCTCAACCAAGGAAAAGGATAGGCAATGAACGACAACAAGTCGAAGGCGCTAGCCGCAGCGCTGGCCCAGATCGAAAAGCAGTTCGGCAAGGGCTCGATCATGAAAATGGGTGAAGGTAGCGTCGTCACCGACATCCCGGTCGTTTCGACTGGTTCACTCGGACTCGACATTGCCCTTGGCATTGGCGGGCTGCCCCGCGGTCGGGTGGTCGAGATCTATGGCCCAGAATCGTCGGGAAAGACGACCCTGACCCTGCAGGTCATTGCCGAAATGCAGAAACTCGGGGGCACGGCAGCGTTCATCGATGCCGAGCACGCTCTCGACCCTGGCTATGCCCAGAAACTCGGAGTGAACCTTGATGAGCTTCTCATCTCGCAGCCGGACACCGGCGAACAGGCGCTGGAAATCGCCGACATGCTGGTCCGATCGGCAAGTGTCGATGTCGTCGTGATCGACTCGGTTGCCGCGCTCGTCCCGAAGGCGGAGATCGAAGGCGAGATGGGTGATTCCCTGCCCGGCCTGCAGGCCCGCCTGATGAGCCAGGCGCTGCGCAAGCTGACCGCCAATATCAACCGTACCAATACCCTGGTAATTTTCATCAACCAGATCCGCATGAAGATAGGTGTCATGTTCGGCAGTCCCGAGACGACGACAGGTGGCAATGCCCTCAAGTTCTACGCGTCGATACGCCTCGACATCCGCCGCATCGGCAGCATCAAGAAGGGTGACGAGGTGATCGGCAACGAAACGCGCGTCAAGGTGGTGAAGAACAAGGTCGCACCACCTTTTCGCGAAGCCATCTTCGACATCCTCTATGGCGAAGGTACTTCGCGCGAAGGGGAGATCATCGAACTCGGGGTGCTGCACAAACTGGTCGACAAGTCCGGTTCCTGGTACGCCTACAATGGCGAAAAGATCGGTCAAGGCAAGGACAATGCCCGCGAGTATCTCAAGAGCAAGCCACAGGTTGCCCAGGAAATAGAGGCCAGAATCCGTGCTGCGGTGAAAGTTCCATCACCGGCTGCGATCGCCGCGTCGTAAGAGCCCGGCAGTGCTGCTGAACGGGCTACGCCAACGCGCTCTGGGTCTGCTGACTCGCCGCGAACACACACGCAAGGAGCTGGCTGGAAAACTGTCGTCCCTGGCCGAGTCGCCGGAACAGCTGGATGCCTTGCTCGATGAACTGACAAGCCGGCATCTGCTTTCCGATGCCCGCTACGCGGAGACGCGTGTCAAATCCCGGGGTATCCGTTTGGGCGACGCACGCCTGGCCTATGAACTCCGTTCCAGGGGAGTGGCAGACGAACTGGTGAGTGCCAGCCTGGCTGCCGGCGAGGACGAGCTGACACGGGCGCAGCGCGTCTGGCAGAAACGCTTCGGCAATAGTCCGCATGGCGCCGACGACACCGCCGAACGTGCCCGGCAGATGCGCTTCCTGGCTGCTCGGGGCTTTTCCGCAGAAACCATTCGGCGCATGTTGCGCGCCACTGTTGAAGACGATTGAACCCATGCCAGACCAGCAGAGCAGATTGTCCACCCGCAAGCTCAACAAGCGCTACAAGTCGCGCACGGTAGTGCATGACGTTTCCTTTGACGTGGTCAGCGGCGAAGTCGTGGGATTGCTGGGCCCGAACGGTGCCGGCAAGACCACCTGCTTCTACATGGTGGTCGGCCTGATCGCATGTGATGGCGGTGACGTTCATCTCGACAATGTGCAGTTGACACATTTGCCGATACACAAGCGCGCGCGCCTGGGTGTTTCGTATCTGCCGCAGGAAGCTTCCGTTTTCCGCAAGCTGACGGTAAGCGAAAACATCAAGGCGGTACTCGAACTGCAGAACCTATCGGCCGACGAAATCGATAGCCGAACGGAAAGTCTGCTCGAAGAACTGCACATCAGCCACCTGCGCATCAGCCCCGCAACCTCCCTTTCCGGTGGTGAACGGCGACGCGTGGAGATCGCCCGTGCTCTCGCCACCGGACCGCGTTTCATTCTGCTTGACGAGCCTTTCGCCGGCGTCGACCCGATAGCCGTGCTCGACATCCAGAAAATCATCCGTTTTCTCAAGGAACGCGGCATCGGAGTGCTGATTACCGACCACAACGTTCGCGAAACGCTGGGCATTTGTGACCACGCGTACATCATCAACGACGGTAGCGTCCTTGCCGCTGGTCGGCCGGAGGAAATCATTTATAATGACGATGTCCGGAAGGTGTATCTGGGTGAAAATTTCCGCCTCTGAACCCAACGGCCTGCAGCCATAATTCGAGAACCATGCGGGGAGTTTTCCATGCCAAAGCGGCGGCTTACCCGGTTCCGTAGATGAAACCATCCCTCCAGCTCAAGCTCTCCCAGCATCTTGCATTGACCCCGCAGTTGCAACAGTCGATCCGATTGTTGCAACTGTCGACGCTTGAGCTTGAGCAGGAGCTGGAAAAGTATTTGCTGGACAACCCGCTGCTCGAACGCCAGGAAGACTACCGCACGCCCGAAACGCCGCGCGACGAGGGCAACGTGGACGCCCCAGCCGAAGCGGGCGCCGCCGCCGAGCAGGGCGAGCACTCCCAGGCCGAGGACGACAGTTGGCTGGGCGACCAGGCCGTTACTGCGGGTTCGTCAGGTTCCTTCGACGACGATGACGACGGCGACGGCGATTATCAGAACATCCAGGCGGCAACGGTCTCCTTGCGCGAGCACCTGTTGGCGCAACTGGGCCTGATGACGCTCTCCGACCGCGACCGCGTCCTGGTGCGATGTCTGGTCGAGGCTCTCGACGATGACGGCTACCTTACCCAGTCACTCACGGAACTCTCGGAAGCGATGCCCGAGGAACTGGAAATAGCGCCGGAAGAACTGCAGATCGCGCTCAGGCACTTGCAGCATTTCGACCCCACCGGCGTAGGCGCCCGCACCGCCCAGGAGTGCCTCGCGCTGCAACTGGAAGTGCTCCCCGCTGACCAGACCCGCTCGCTGGCGATGCAGATCGTCGGCCAGCATCTCGAGTTGTTGGCCAGTCACGATTTCCCGAGACTCAAGAAACATACCGGCTGTGATGACGATGCACTGCGCGCAGCGCATTTGCTGATCTGCAGCCTGAATCCGCGGCCCGGAGCCGCTTATGCTTCGCCCGACACCCGCTACATCACACCCGATGTCGTGGTGCGCAAAATGCGCGGGCAATGGTTGGTCAACGTCAATTCCGATGCCTTTCCGCGACTGCGGATCAATAGCCTCTACGCCCAGATTCTGGCCAGGCAGCGCGGTTCTGGCCTCGCTGGTCAACTCCAGGAGGCCCGCTGGCTGATCAGGAATGTACAGCAACGGTTTGACACGATCCTGCGTGTGGCGCAGGCTATTGTGGAACGTCAGCGTCAGTTTCTGGATCATGGTGAAGTTGCGATGAGACCCTTGGTACTACGTGAAATCGCCGAGGTGCTCGGACTGCATGAATCGACCATATCGCGGGTCACGACCCAGAAGTACATGGCAACACCGCGTGGGATCTTTGAGTTGAAGTATTTCTTTGGCAGTCACGTCAGCACGGATGCTGGCGGGGCGTGTTCAGCAACGGCCATTCGGGCGCTGATCAAGCAGATGATCAGCGCAGAAGAGCCTAGGAAGCCTCTCTCGGATAGCCAGATATCCGAGGTTCTTGGTCAGCAGGGCATTGTTGTCGCACGGCGAACAATTGCAAAATACCGTGAAGCGCTCAGCATCCCGCCGGTCAACTTACGCAAGTCCATTTAGCAAAAGGAGCCACATCATGAACCTGCAAGTCAGTGGTCACCACCTCGAGATCACCCCGGCACTGCACGATTACGTCACCGGCAAGCTCGAGCGAATCACTCGTCACTTCGATAACGTGATAGACGTCAACGTGATTCTGTCGGTGGACAAGCTGAAGCAGAAGGCCGAAGTTACCGTTCATCTCGCCGGCAAGGATGTTTACGTGGAGTCTGTCGACGAGGATCTGTACGCAGCGGTGGATGGCCTGGTAGACAAGCTTGAGCGGCAGGTGCAGAAGTACAAGCAGAAACTGCAGGACCACCATCGCGGGAACAAGATTACCGATCACATCGTCGCCGAGTGAAGTTGGTGTAGTCTGCGCACGGACTGAGCGGCAACAGGCCCTCGTTCCGTGCGCTTCCTTTTTTGCATTCTTCCACGTCCGCCTTTTCGGGTTTTTGTCGCATGAGCCAGATCACCCAACTACTGCCCCTAGAAAACATCATTCTTGATCTGGACGCGAGCAGCAAAAAACGCGTCTTTGAACATGTCGGGCTGCTCTTTGAAAACTATCTCGGCATCGCACGCAGCACGGTGTTCGACAGCCTGTTTGCACGCGAAAAGCTGGGCTCTACCGGTCTTGGTCAGGGTGTCGCCATTCCGCACGGACGTATCAAAGGCCTCAAGGATGCGACCGGCGCCTTCCTGCGCCTGGCCGCACCGGTGGCGTTTGATTCCCCGGACGGAAAACCGGTGTCACTGCTGTTCGTCCTGCTGGTGCCCGAAGTGGCGACCGAACAGCACCTGCAAATCCTGTCCGAACTGGCGCAACACTTTTCCGACCGCAACTGTCGAGAAGCTTTGGCCAAGGCCGCGGACGCCAGCGTGATTCGTCAGATTTTTGCCGGCTGAAGATGAACACCCGGCGTCAGTTCAGCGTCGCGCAGCTCTATGACGACCACCGTGAAAAACTCAAGCTTTCATGGGTCGTCGCCGTCGGTGTCGACCGTCAGATCGAGCTCAAGGATCAGGGCTATTTCGGTGCCGATGTTGTGGGGCACCTCAACCTGATTCATCCCGAACGGCTGCAGGTGATTGGTCGGGCGGAAACCGCCTGGGGTTGCCGGGTAACGGCCGATCGCTTGCGCTACCAGGTCAGGGAACTGATGGCCGCCAGGCCACCGGCGCTGATCATCGCTGATGACGTTGAAATCCTGCCGGCAATTCGCGAGGCCTGCGAGTCAACCGCAACGCCCCTGTTTGTCAGTCCGAAGCCCTGCTCGGCGGTGATTGACCTATTGCGCATCTATCTTTCCCGTCGTCTGGCCGGCTCGACATCAGTGCACGGTGTCTTGATGGACGTGCTGGGCATGGGCGTCCTGATTACCGGTGATTCCGGCGTTGGCAAAAGCGAACTGGCGCTGGAACTGATCTCTCGTGGTCATGGCCTGGTTGCCGATGACGTCGTCGAACTGTCATGCATCGCACCGACGACGATCGAGGGACGCTGTCCGAGCATGTTGCGAGACTATCTTGAAGTGCGTGGCCTGGGTCTCCTCAATATCCGCACCATCTTCGGTGAAACCGCATCGCGCCGGAAGATGAAACTCAAGCTGATCGTGCACCTGCAAAAGCCGCTCAGCAGCGCCGATGGTCCTCGCCTGCCACTCGATGCGCAGTCCCAGGAGATCCTCGGGGTACCCATACGCAAGGTGGTGATCCCGGTCGCCGCCGGGCGAAACATCGCCGTCCTGCTAGAGGCGGCGGTGCGCAACAGCATTCTGCAGTTGCGTGGCATAGACAGCATGGGCGACTTCATCAACCGGCAGCAGCAAGCGCTCCTTGACGACGACCTGTAGCAGTGGCTTAATCAGCAGACTTCCTCAACCCTCAGGAGAAACTTCCGATGAAAGCCGTGATCGCCCTTGTCGCCCTTGCCTTTGCTGCCGGCAGCACTTATGCGGCCGAAGAGAAAAAGGAACCCTCGACCGCCCAGAAAGCGCAGCAGGAAAAGATGAAAGCCTGCAACGCGCAGGCCGCAGAAAAGGAGCTGAAAGGCGACGAGCGCAAGCAGTTCATGAGCACCTGTCTCGGGGCAAAGCCGGCAAAAGTGACCCAGCAGGAGAAGATGAAAGCCTGCAACGGAGAAGCTGGCAGCAAGCAACTCAAGGGCGACGAGCGCAAGCAGTTCATGAGCGAGTGCCTCAAGGCCAACCCGAGTTAATTTGATTTGACCGGCACCGGCAATCGCCAATGCTGCGCTGGGGCCTGGGTTCCCTCGATTGGACGATGCGCGGCCAGCGGTACTGCCTAACCACTCTCCAGGCAGACCACGTAGCCCTGGCGGGAGTGTTTTAGCAGTTGGCTCAATCGCCGGTCAGCCTCCTGGCGGGTAGCACAGAGCTTGCCCAGGAAGGCATTGCACGCAGCCCAGCGCCCTTCCGGGGTACGCAGGACGACAACCTGGCGACCACCGTCGAGCGTGGCAACAATACACGCCGTCCCTCCCTTGGCCCAAGAGGCGGCGACCAGATCCATTGCCTCGTGACGCGGGACGCACGCTGCGATGAGTGCATCTATGGGGGAGTCACACTCGACGCGAACAACGGCCGGAAAGTAGCCGTGGCAGGGAAAGTTGGCGTTGGGGATCATGATGATGAAGTTCTAACATCACTGGCCACGCTTGTAAATTCCCGATCGTGGGCGGTACCGCTTTCATTTCTCTGAGTTACAAGGCATGCAAGTCACGAGGTTCGACGTCATTATCGTTGGTGGTGGCCTGGCCGGCCTTGCTCTGGCTTGTGCACTGCGCGACACGCGCCTCAAAATCGCTCTCGTGGAGCAACACGCACCTCGCCCCGCAGCGGGTTGGGATGCGCGTGTCTACGCCGTATCGCCGACCAACGCCGCCTTTCTGCAGACGATCGGCATCTGGAAGCATCTGCCAACCGAGCGCATGGCGCCGATTTCGGCGATGAAGATTGTTGGCAACGATGGCGCGCGCCTGGATTTTTCGGCCTACGCCGCTGGTCTCACGGAACTCGGGTGGATCCTGGAGTCGTCGCTGATGGCCTGCGAACTCTGGGAAAACGTCAAGCGTCAGAGCAACGTCACCCTGCTGTGTCCCGCGACGCCAGCAGAACTCGAGATGGGTACCGCCAGCGCGCTGCTGACTCTGACCGACGGTAGAACGCTGGCCGCCAGCTTGCTGGTCGGCGCGGACGGACGCGACTCCTGGACACGCACCGCGATGGGCTTGAGGGCGCACATCACTGCGTATGACGAGATGGGCGTGGTCGCAAATTTCGAGTGCCAGACGCCGCATCGTGGCATCGCACGCCAGTGGTTTCGCCGTGACGGAGTCCTGGCCTGGCTGCCGCTGGCAGGCGATCGCGTCTCCATTGTGTGGTCCACTCCCGACGAGAACGCGCGAGTACTGCTGGCCTTGCCGGCTGAAGATCTCTGCTCACGCGTCGCCGCTGCCGGCAATTGCGAATTGGGTACGTTCACACTCCTCACCCCGGCGACAGCCTTCCCGCTACGCTTGGTGCGTGTGCCGCAGATCGTCGCTCCAAGACTGGCACTGCTTGGCGACGCGGCGCACGGAATTCATCCACTTTCCGGCCACGGCATCAACCTTGGCTACCAGGACGCCAGGACCCTGGCCGAGCTGCTGGCGGCGAGGCCCGAATGGCAGGACATCGGCAACGAACGCCTGCTCAATGCTTACCAGCGTCAGCGACGCGAAGAGACACTGCTCATGCAGGCCACCACGCACGCCCTGCACCACCTCTTCCAGCAGGACTTCCCGGGGTTCAGGGCCTTGCGCAATCTGGGAATGAACCTGACGAACGCTTTGCCAGTCCTAAAAAACATGCTTGTGCGGTACGCCACCGGCGCCTTCTGAAGCGACCACCCCTCTACCCCGGAGAAATGCCCCCGATGTACAAGACAATAGTGCCGCTCACGCTTGCCATGGCCTTGAGCATGCCCAGTCTGGCCGACGAGGCCAGCGTCAAGAAGGCTGTTGAAGGCAAGCTGGGAGGCGCGGTGACCAGCGTCACCAAGACCCCCTACCTCGGCCTCTATGAAGTCTACGTAGACGGCCAGATCGTCTACACCGACGAAAAGGTTTCAGCACTGCTTCTTGGCGCACTGATCGACGGCAAGACGATGAAGAACGTCACCGACGGGCGTATGCAGAAGCTCACCGCCATCAAGTTCGCCGACCTGCCGCTGACACTTGCGGTAAAGCAGGTGCGCGGCGACGGTAAACGGGTTCTGGCCACCTTCGAAGATCCGAACTGCGGCTACTGCAAGAAGATGGCTCGGGAAATCGCCAAGCTGGACAATGTGACCATCTACACCTTCCTGTACCCCATCCTTTCGCCGGATTCCCTGGAAAAATCCAATCAAATCTGGTGTGCCGCTGACAAGGCCAAGGCGTGGAATGAGTGGATGATCGATGGCAAGGCGCCCGGCGGCAAGGGCGACTGCGACACGACAGCGGTCAAGAAGAGCGTTGAAACCGGACGCAAATTGGCCATCAATGGCACGCCGACGATCTTCTTCGCCGATGGCGAGCGCATCCCCGGAGCCGTTCCGCTGGCCAAGATCGAGCAAAAACTCATGCAGGCCCAGTCACCGACGCGATAAACCAGCCTGGTAAGTGCGGCAACCCGGCAGTTGGAGCCGGCTTGACGGCAGTCGCTACGGCGAGAGATACTCTTTACGCTACTGGTGAACCTGCCGCTGCCTTTTCCCTGGGAGAACGCCAATGCTGCCACTCGTTCCGCTGGCCCTGTCCATCGTTCCTGAACTCATCAAGATGATCGCCGGTGACAAGGCCGGCGACGTGGCAACGACTGTCGCCAACGTCGTCCAGGAAGTCACCGGCACTCCCGACGCAGCCGAGGCGCAGCGCAAGCTCGCCTCAGATCCCGCCCTGGCGAGCCAGTTGCGCATTCGTCTGGCAGAGATCGCACTGGAAACCCAGAAGGCGATGGACAGCGCCGCCGAGCAGAAGCGCCAGGCGGAACTGGCGGCGCAACAGAAAGCACTCGAGAACACCCAGGGCGCGCGCAGCACCATGGTTGACTTGGTCAAGTCCGGCAGTTCGATCGCCTGGGGGGCGCCAGTCGTTTCGGTGATTGTCACCGTGGGCTTCTTCGGGATCCTGCTCGTACTCATCCTGTCGGACAAGGCATTCCCGGCCGAGCTGACGAGCATCATCAACATCACCGTCGGTGCGCTGGCTGCGGCCTTCGCCACCGTCGTGAATTTCTGGCTCGGATCATCCCAGGGCTCGCGCGACAAGGATTCGACGGCGCGCGACCTGCAGACTGCGACGCTCAACCTGCAAGCCACGCATGCCGCGGCAACCGAACGCATGGTCCAGACGCTGGCCGCTGCCGCGAGTCCCGCCGTGCCTGCGGCCAAACCGGCTTCATCGGGGGATGCCAATTTCGAAAGCTGTCTGGCCATCGTTGTAGACAAGGAAGGCGGCTTCTCTGACCATCCCCGCGACCGTGGCGGACCAACCAACCTGGGCATTACCCTGCGCACGCTGGCATCGTGGCAAGGACTGAACTTCGAAGAGATCACCGAGGAGGCCAAGGCGAAACTCCTCGCCGACCTCAAGGCGCTGACCAAGCGTGAGGCAGCGGAAATCTACCGTGCCAACTACTGGTTACCGATGCGCTGCGGTGACCTGCCGCGGGGGGTGGATCTGATGCTGTTCGATTTCGGCGTAAACGCCGGCCCACGCACCTCGGTAAAACTGATGCAGCGCGCCGTCGGGGTAACCGCCGACGGATCGCTGGGACCACAGACCCTGGCTGCGGCAACAGCTACCGACGCCGGCAAACTGATCGACGCCTTGGCCGAGGCGCGCCTGGCCTACTACCGTTCGCTCGACAACTTCGACGTCTTCGGCGCAGGCTGGAGCAAACGCACCTCCGAGGTCGCAGCACTCGCGCACTCGATGACCACCTGAGAGTTGCTGTTGGCATCGTAAGCAGGAGGAGGCATCAGTGCGCTTTGGCAGGAAAGACCTGCCGTCCATAATTGATCGACAGTGAATGCAGCAAGGGGTGCTCTGCCAGGCGCCTGGCGATTGCGTGCTCGACCCTGGCGACAACGGCGAGGTCTTCGAGGGCGTGCCGGGGCAGATGAAGTTCGGCTTCAACCCGACCATTGAGATAGTGCAGGACGACGCGCTGGGGTTGCGGCAGGTCGACGAGCAGAGGTGCCAACTGCTTCAGCAACTCGCTGCGATCCGGCAGGTTCTGGCTCTTGGTGTCGTGCTCCAGATCATCCTCGACGTCGACATGGACGAGAACATCGGAGACTGAGGGGTGACTATCGAGCACCCGTTTGCGGGTCATCTCGGCAATACGGTGACCTTCCGAAACGCTGATCCGCGCATCGACGCAGACGTGCGCATCAACCAGCGAACGATGCGCCATGCGGCGCGTCCGCAGTTCGTGCAGGCTGCCAACACCGGGGGTATCGATGATCACCTGGCGGATGCTGGCGACCTCCTCGGCCGACAGTCCGGTATCGATCAACTCCTGGACGGCATCCCAGGAAAACACGACCCCCATTCGGACGATCATGAAGCCGACAATCACTGCCGCTACCGAGTCAGCAAAGTTGTAGCCCAGCAGATTGCCGATGATCCCCAGGGCCACCACGAGTGACGAGGCCGCATCGGAGCGGGCGTGCCAGGCATTGGCGATCAACATCGGAGAGCGCAGGCGCTCTCCGACATGAAGCATGTAACGAAACAGCCCCTCCTTCGCCGCCAGCGCCAGAATCGCCGTCCATAAGGCCATCTGTTGTACCGGCGGCAAACCTTCCAGGTTTTGCAGCTTGACCCCGGCTCCCCAGATGATGCCCGCGCCCGTCGCTGCCAGAATCGCTCCGAGGGCGAACGACGCGGCCGTTTCGATGCGCGCGTGCCCATAGGGGTGCGTCTCGTCGGCCGGATCCCGACTATGATGGGCAGCAAAAAGAACCAGAAAGTCACACACCAGATCGGAGAGCGAATGCAGTCCGTCGGCGATCAGGCCCTGGGAATGGGCGATGATACCCGCGACCACCTGCGCCAGGGTCAGGAAAACATTGACCACCACGCTGATCCAGGTGACCCGTTGCGTCATGCCGTGCCGCGCCGGGTCGTCGAAAGAAATCTCGGGGGCCTCGTTATGGGTGCCCATGGCTCGCTCACCTTCCCA
>Ga0208938_1001001_pt1 | contig 17671 bp, 20 predicted proteins | sample AD_UKC125_MetaG_FD_184434 | JGI IMG/M metagenome (GOLD analysis project Ga0208938, IMG submission 184434) | Active sludge microbial communities of municipal wastewater-treating anaerobic digesters from USA - AD_UKC125_MetaG (SPAdes) (version 2) | ecosystem: Engineered > Bioreactor > Anaerobic >...
CTCTTACTAGGGACTTTATTCAGATAAAATACTCAAATGAATTATAAAGAAATATCAGTTGATTGTAGAGCTAACATTAAAAATTCTCCTGAAGAGATTAAAACATAAGATATTAATTTAAGCAAATGGGACAGTAGGAGGAATTCAAAACCACTAAAAAAGTGGTATCGAAAGGCTCTTCCTGTCCCATTTATTGATTACTTCAGCGTGCTACTTTTATAGTTTATCAACAGAAAAAATCTAGTTTAATTTTGTTTTTCTAATTTATATCCAGAAATCTTATTTACTACTAAAGCAATTGCACCGTCTCCTGTAACATTAGTAGCAGTACCAAAGCTGTCCTGAGCTACATATAATGCAATCATTAATGAAAGCATAGATGGAGAGAATCCAAGCATTTTTTCCAATAGTCCTAAAGCTGCAATAACAGCTCCACCAGGTACCCCAGGAGCAGCTACCATAGTAACGCCTAACATCATTATAAATGGAAATATAGCCTTAAAGCTTATAGGTATACCATATTTTCCATAAATAGCACTTTGAAGTTTGGCTAACCATTAAAATATCATATTAAATATAAAAAAAATGTCAAGGCGAGATTTGTTATAGTTTTTTGGTTTATGGTTGCTTTTACAGCTTTTTCTGGAAATTTAAAATAAATCCACACTTAAGATAATAAATTCTATATATTTTCTTCTACAAATGGACATTTTATACTATATTAATTATAAGCTACTCTAATAATATACTGAAATATTGAAGACAAAAAATATAAAATCCTACCTAATGCATTAGATAGGATTTTATAAATTCTCTAAAAGTTCACTAACTTTCTTTTTTAAAATAGGATGAACAAAATCTGGGCATATTTCACATAAGGGTTTAAGAACAAAATATCTATTTTGCATATCTGGATGAGGAACTTTTAAATCCTCCTCATCATATATTTCATCATTAAAAAACAAAATATCCAAATCTATAAGTCTTGGTCCCCATTTAAATTTTCTAACTCGTCCTACTTCTTTTTCTATTTGAAGAAGTCTTTCTAATACTTCTCTACAGCTTAATTCTGTTTCCACCTCTATTACTCCATTTAAAAAAGTAGGTTGTTCTGTATATCCATAGGGTTCTGTTTCTATTATGCTAGATCTATTGGTTATCCTCATTCCGTTTTGATTTACCAAATTTAATGCATCTTCTATGGCTTTTTCCCTGTCACCAATATTACTTCCAAAACTAATATATACTATATTCATTTTAATACCTCTATCATATCTACAGCTCTTTTGTTTTCTAATACATCATGAACCCTTACAATATCTACGTTTTTCATGGCTGCATAACAAGAAATAGCCATAGTTCCTTCCAAACGTTCATCAACTGGAAGTCCCCCTAAAGCTTCGCCTATAGAAGTTTTTCTTGATACTGCAAGAAGTATTGGTAAGTTGAATATAAAAAAACTATCTATATTCCTTATAAGTTCCATATTATGTTGAAAATTTTTCCCAAATCCTATTCCTGGATCAAGTATTATTTTCTCTTCTTTAATTCCCTTATATTTAGCATATTGTATCCTTTCTTTAAAATAATCCTGTACTTCCTTTACAACATCATCATAATGAGGATTTTTTTGCATATTTTTAGGGGTTCCCTTTATATGCATAAGTATAACTGGTACATTATATTTTTTAACTACATTTGCCATATTTTCATCAAAAGTCATAGCCGATATATCATTTATTATATCTCCTCCAGCTTTTATAGCTTCTTCTGCAGTTTTACTTCTATAAGTGTCTACAGAAATCAGTATATCTTTGTTTCTTTCTCTAATTCCCTTAATAACAGGAATCACTCTATCTATTTCTTCATCAACTGTTACAGGATCAGAACCAGGTCTAGTAGACTCTCCGCCTATATCTAATATATCTGCACCATCTTCTATCATTTTCATAGCCCTATTTACTGCATTTTCCACACTACCTACCCTTGATTCAGGATAAAAAGAATTGTCAGTTACATTCAATATACCCATTATTTTCATGTTTTCAAATTTATATATACTTCCATCTTTTAATTTAATATATCTCATTTAAATTCCTCCTGTATACTACAATATATAGCCCTTCTCTGTATAAGCAAAAGCAGTATGATTATGGATACTTTCTATACTCTCCACCTTTACACTATACCAATCGATCCTTTTATTTCTCTCAAGTCTTAAGGCTACTTCTCTTACCACATCTTCAACAAATCTTGGTTTTAAATAGGATTGTTCTGTAACATGTTTTTCATCTTTCCTTTTAAGAAGAGGATAAACAGGCGAACTAGCACTTTCTTCAGCTATTTCAACCATTTCTTCAATCCAAACTAGACTATTCATATCTACTAGGATATCTACAATTGCTCTTTGATTATGAGCACCAAATTCACTTATAGCTTTAGAACAAGGGCATAGGGTAATTACAGGTATAGTAACTCCCATCAAAAGCTTAAATCCTTCTTGTTTTGATGCTTCATAACGACATTTTATATCTGATAAAGCTTCTATTTCAGTAATAGGGGATACTTTTTTAATAAAATAATCGAATTCTATTTTCATATAAGCTGATTTAGAATCTAACTTTACCATCATATTATCTAAAATTTCTTCAATATTTTTGGGTGAAACTTCTTTTATCTCTTTGATAATTTCTACAAATCTACTCATATGAGTTCCTTTTATATTATGACAAAGCCCTACAGATGCATCTATATTAGCAATGGTTCTTTGATTTTTGTTTTCCCTATCTAAAACCAATATAGGCCATTTAAAATCTTTAATACCTACATTTTTAAGTGCAATATCCCTTGTATCTATTTCCTTTTGTATATCTATCATTTTACTCACCTCTATATACAATACCACTAGTTTTTGTTTCCCATACTTGAACTTCATAAAGTCTACAATTATTCCTATCTATATGTTCTTTAAGCTTATTCCAAGTATATATAGCTATATTTTCAGCTGTAGGTTGGGGAATAATATTATTTAAATAAGAGTGGTCAAATGTATTTATTATTTTTTCATTTACTAATTTTTTAAGCTCTACAAAATCATATACCATACCTTCATGATCTGGTTCTCCTTCTAATTTTATCACCAGCTTGTAAGTATGACCATGTAATTTTTCACATTTTCCATGATAATTAACAAGATTATGAGCTGCATCAAACTCAAATTCTTTTACTAAAATCATAAAATCATCTCCTTAAAAATACTATCTATGAGGGGAATTTTTTAATTTCTCCTATATTATAACCTATTTCACATAATTCGTCTCTAATATTTTCTCTATTAAATCATCCAATGCTTTTACTCCTTTTTCTAAAAGTACATTAGCTGCATCTACTAACTAAACAATAGTCTCGTTTAATCATACCAAAAACCAAACTATTTATAGAATTTATTTGTGGGACAGGAAAACCTTTCCCTGTCCCACAAATAAATTTGTAAGTTAGTGCCCTGGACAAATATTTGTTTATCTTTCTAAAAGTTTCAATGCTTGTTTGGCACTTTTTTGACTTTGGTCTAGCTTTAATAAAAACTCATCTTCTTCTATTAATTCGCTTAAGTTTTTAAATATTTTTTGTCCTCTGTTTACCTCTTCTTCTTTTAAGCAAATCATAAATATATATTTAACGTCTTCTTCAGTCCATCTCATATGTTTGTCTAAAACCGTCAATCCAATGCAGGATTTTTTCACTTCTTTAGGAAGGCCATGGGGTATTGCTAAACCTTTTCCTATTTCTGTTGAAATAATCCTCTCCCTTTCTATTACCGTCTCTACAAAGTTTTCCGTTACATAGCCCCTCTCCTCTAGTTTAGCACACATATCCCTTAATATATTTTCCTTTTTATCAAATCCAGAAACATTAAAGAATACTTCCTTGTCCAAAGGTTTTTCTCCATGGTCTTTGTCATAATATTCTTCGATGAATTTCTCTATTACTTTAATATCCTTAGAACCTAAAATGGGATTTACTAATATATTTGACTTTTCCGTTCTTATAGGTACTGTGGAGATGATCAAATCTATATCAGATAAATCTTCATCTTCTATAACCGTAGAAGAACGAATACCTACCAAGTCTAATTCTGAAAAACTTTTCTTTAATCTTGCTGATAGAAGTTGAGAAGTTCCTATTCCTGTATGGCAGATTACCAGAGTCTTTATCTTCTCCCTATTTCTCTCTACTGCTGCCCCTATATGCATAGCAATATATCCTATTTCCGATTCTGGAATGCTCACACCCAAGTACTTCTCAAACACTACACTGGTCATCCAAGATACCCCATATATTTCAGGATAGTTCTTCTTTATATCGTCTAGTATAGGGTTTTTTAAAGTTAATCCATATTTAACTCTATTTATAGTAGGTCTAAGATGTAAAGCCAATCCACTTAAAAAGCGTTCATCTGCAGTTAAATCCATATTAAGGGCTTTACTTGCTATCTGAGCTATTTCCTCTGCCATTACTAAGGGTAGTCCTAAATCCTCTAACTCCTCAAAAGGCAATTGAAAATTAGAAAAATCATCTCTATACATTTTACTTCCCAATATATGCAATGTTATATAGCCTATTTCCGATTCTGGGATCTTTAAATGAAACTCTTCTTCCAATTTTCTAGTCATATTCTTAGCAGATTTAAACTCATTGGTATCCACTATAGTTTTAAATATATTCTCAGGCATAAATATATCCTTACCTTCTTCAATCCTTCTTACAGTAATAGCTATATGTATTGCCAAATTTATAAAAGCCCCTTCTGAAAATTTGAAATCCAACTCCTTCTCTAAAGCTTCTAAACTTTCCTCCAAAAAACTATAATCTAAATCCACTATCTGCTTTAATTGAAACAATGTATTGGAGTCAATTCGTCCTTTATAATCTTCATATAATTCTTCCATACCTTCATAAAAGCTAAAATCATTTAACTCTGATACATAGTAGGATAGGGCTTTTCTATAATTTTCCTCTTTCCCTACAATCTTTATAGAATTTCTCTCTCTTAATAAGGATAGATTATGTTTCTTTAGTCCTTCTTCTATTTTATCTAAATCATTATATATGGTATTATTAGATACAAACAACTTTTCTGATAGACTATTTGCTGAAACCTGTTTTTTTGAAAAAAACAATTCCTTTATAATAAAGGCCCTTCTCTGTTCTGGAGAAAAAGGCCTTTTATAATTTGATCCTAAATTCATATTTATTTTCCTAGAAATTATCTGAATATTTTCTTCTGAACCTTCTAGTCTTATCCCTACCCCAGGTTTTCTAACAAGATATAGACCTTCTAATTCTACTATTTTTTCTAGTTTATCTAGGTCATTTCTAATAGTCCTATTAGATACATTTAAAATTTCAGCTAATTGATCTACTGTCTTGTAATCCCTTGAATTCAATAAAATTTCCAACAACTTCTTTAACCTAATATCCATAGTTTTTCCCCAACCTAGGTTTACTTTAATTTTGCTTCTACTGCATCTAAAATTTTTCCCGTTTTTTTAATTAAATCTCCAATAGATACCTTAACTATTGGAATGCCTTTAAATCTATCTTGACCTTTTATAGCAGTTTCTTTCGTAATTATTACAACTGTAGCTCCTTCTAGGTCCTCTTCCGTTATTTCATTTTCTATGCCTATGGAACCTTGGGTTTCCACCTTAACTTCATAGCCTCTAGCTTTTGCTTCCTTCTCCAAGGCTTCTGCTGCCATATAAGTATGGGCAATTCCTGTTGGACATGATGTTACACCTAAAATTTTCATATTCAAAACCTCCCATTTAAATAATCAAACCCGCTACTTAAATAGCGGTTTGATTATTTTCTTTCTTATACTATTATTATATACTATATTTATTCTATTTCTATAACAATATCATCATCGTTATCTAACTCATCTTCAACTTCTTCGGGAACTTCTTTTTTAAGTGCATTTACCATAAATGCTGTTACAAATGTTCCTATAAGTATAGATATTATAAACATTAGTTTGTTTTCCACAACAGGCAATACTATTGGGCCACCGTGAGGAGCATAATCTGCTACCTTACCTATAGCTGCAATGGCTGCTCCCACTGCTGAACCTACCATAATAGATGGTATAACCCTAATTGGGTCTCCTGCTGCAAAAGGTATAGCTCCTTCAGTTATACCAATAAGACCCATAACTATAGCACTTTTCCCTGCTTCTCTTTCTGTCTTTGTATATTTTTTTGGTTGCATTATAGATGCTAATCCCATACCTAATGGTGGAATACAAATAGCTACTGCTACTGGCCCCATTACTGTTGCTATTCCTTCTCCTATCAAAGCCACAGCAAACATAAATGCAACTTTATTTACTGGTCCCCCCATGTCAAAGGCAATCATAGCACCCATGACTATTGCTAATAGTACAGCATTTCCTGTTCCCATATTCTTCAATCCATTGGTCATAGCAGTCATCAATGATTCTATAGGTGCTCCTATGATAAACATAACTGCTCCAACGACTAATGAAGTAATTACTGGTATAATCAGTATTGGCATAACAGTTCTCAAGCTAGATGGAACTTTCCAGGATTTTACCCATCCAGCTATATACCCTGCTAATAAACCTGCAACTATACCACCTAAGAACCCTGCTCCTATTGAATCTGCTATTACACCTCCAACCATACCAGGTGCAATTCCTGGACGATCTGCAATACTAAAAGCTATAAATCCAGCTAAAACTGGTACCATAATTCCAAATGCTGCTCCACCTATCTCATTCATCTTCTGTAAAATAGGATTAGTTATATTCGCTCCTGTCCCCGCTTCTACACCACTCAAAGCAATTGATAAAGCAATTAGTACTCCTCCTATGACCACCACAGGTATCATATAAGAAACCCCTGTCATAAGATGAGATCTGACATTTTTAAAACCTTCTTTCCCTTTACTCACAATAATCCCTCCTTATAATATTAGTATTTTATGAATTATGAATAAAGTATAAATTCTAAGCAAAAACACCTTGTAATATATTATTTAACTCTACTCTATCGTCTGTACTTAGTAAACTATTTCTAAAATCATCATTCATCAATTTCCTCGACAGAGTAGCTAAAATTTTCAAATGTTCATCAGAGGCGGCGGACTCTGGTACTGCAATCATAAATATAAGATTTACCCAATCCTCTTTTTCATCTCCCCATTTCACCAACTCCTTAGTCTTAGTAAAAGCTAAAGTTGGTTTCTTTACAGCATCAGTCTTTCCATGAGGTATACCTACACCATAACCTACTGCTGTTGCTCCCATATTTTCCCTTTCTAGGACCTTTCTTACATATACATCCAGATCTGTAAGTCTATCATTTTCCTTCATTATATTTGCCATCATTTTTATTATCTCTTCTTTATCTGTTAATTCTGATTCTGGAATAATTAAATTTTCATTAATCAAATCCATATATCACACCTCCATTGCTAATTAAATCTTACCATATATCCTTATATAGTTTTTATATACTTATTGCCACAATAATGTGGCAATTTTTAAATAAGAAAACCCCTTCCAAACTGAAAGGGGTTAAATTTATTTTCTAACATTCATACAAGATTGAAAATCTGGATATCTCATTTGAGATAAATCATGATTTAAATCTACTGCTCTATTATAACATAATATTTGAAATGGGACTACATATTGCAAAGGAGAAAAATCTTCATATTGAGTAAAATCAAAACTAAAGACCCTCTTCTCCCCTATATCTTCCCCATTTCTAATGATATAAGCATAGTCGGTGAATTTCTTGGTATATTCGTATAGTTTTTCCATTCTACTACTATACTGGCCTTTTCCTAATATGTAGAAAATATAGCTACCTTCTTCTAAAGCCATATTTGGTCCATGTAGATATTCTTCTAATTCATAAGCCGATGACATAAAATAATTAGTTTCAATCATCTTTATGCTAGCCTCCAAAGCTGTACCATAATTTGGTCCTACTCCAATTACTGTAGCCTTATCTATAGCTAAAAGCTCATCCCTATTAGCCTTATACCAATCTTCAGCCTTGTCTATTAATCCGTCATAGGCATCGGCAATATTTACAAGTTCCTGAATATACTCATCATACTGTTCCTTGTCTAACTTTTCTTCTGCCAATCCTACCTCTAAAGCCATCAATAAAAAAGTCAATACAGTAGAAGTATATCCCTTAGTCTTGAAATCCGAATTCTCATCACCACAAGCTATTATCAAAGTTCTATCTGCAATTTCCGTCAAAGGTGCATCTCCATATGCGGTTAAAGCCAATGTATGAGCTCCTTCATCCTTTGCTCTTTTTAGAGCATCTACAGTTCCAACACTAGAACCTGTCTGGGAAATTCCAATGACCAAGGAATCCTTACTAAACAGCTGCTCATAGTGATTGAAGGAATAAGGAAAATAAGTCTTCACTTCAATCCCTAAAATCTTTTGCAAAAAATATCTAGAAGATGTTATAGAATTGTAAGATGAACCTGAACCAATAGCTACTATCCCATCTATATGATTTTCTTTAAATAGATCTACCACTGGCTCTAAAATATCTTTTCTCTTTTCTACAATATCCCTCAACACATCTCCCTGCTCTTTTATATAAGTATACATATTAGCCATAGAATCACCTCTTATTTAATAATACTTAAAATTTCCTCTTCAACAGCATCTACATTCGGTACATAGCTCTTTATCAATCTACAATCTCCTTGAATACTATATTCCCCTAAAGCAGCTGGTATAAAGATACTATCTCCTTTCTTAAAATCAACTTCTCCTTCATCATAATAAATTATCCCTTCTCCTTCTACTGCTGTAAATATATAAAACCTATCTTTATCACTTTTTCCCATAACATTTTTAAATATATCATAAACTTCTAAAGAAAAATGTTCACTTAAACAATAATAAATCTTATTATAGCCATCTTTTTCTACCAATAAACCTTCCCTTCTCTTACCCTCATAATCAAATCTAATAACATCTAATGCTTTTTCTATATGAGTTTCCCTGCCTCTACCATAATCATACACTCTATAAGTAGTATCACTATTTTGCTGAATTTCAGCTACAATCATTCCTGGTCCCATAGTATGAATAAGCCCACTTTTTAAATAAAATACATCCCCTTTTTTCACATTTATTTTATTCATATATTTTTCTACAGTTCCATCCTTTATGGCTTTTTTAAACTCCTCTTTGCTACACCCATTGGTTCCTAATATTATATATGCATCTTCTTTTGCCTCTACTATATACCAAGCTTCTGTTTTTCCTAATTCCCCATTTTCATATTTTTTTGCATATTCATCATCAGGATGAACCTGAACTGATAACCTGTCCCCTGGACTTAAAAGCTTAATCAACAATGGGAATTTCCTCCCAACCAATTTATTACCTAGAAGTAGTTCCTGTTTTTGTTCAATTAACTCATCCAGTCTCTTGCCCTTGTATTTCCCATTTGCCACAATACTCACTGCCTTTTCATGACAAGCTACATCCCAGCTCTCACCTATTTCCCCTTGAGGAATATTGTCTCTAATAGTAGATAGAGCCTGACTCCCCCATACTTTCTCAAAATATATATTTTCAAATTTTAGTGGATACATAATTGCCCTCCTAAATTTATATTATTTGTATGCCTTGTTTCTTAAGTATTTGAAGTATCTCATCATTAGGTTTTTTTTCAGTAATTATAGTATCTATATCTTCAATATCTGCAAACCTAAAGATCCCATCATAAAAAAACTTCTTGTTCTCCATTACCAAAAATACTTCCTTTCCTATATCCATTATTGCCTTTTTAGTATTTCCATCTTCCATATTGAAAGTGCTAATCTTCCTATCCTTAATATCCACGCCACAGCTTCCAATAAAAACCTTCTGAGCCCTAAACTTCTTAATGGACTCTATGGTAGAAGAACCTGTAAATCCACCAGCATCTCTATCATATATTCCTTCTGGCACTATCAAAGTTATATTTCTATTTTGTGCTTTGGAAAGTATATATATTACATTTATACAGTTGGATATTACAGTTATATTCAATCTAGACTGACTTAGCATTTCTGCCAAAAGTATATTGATAGATGATATATCTAAAAAAATAGTATCTCCATCCTTAAGTAAACCAAGTATTTTTTCAGCTATAATCCTCTTCTCCTCTACATCCTCCTTCAGTCTTTCCTCCACCCTTGTAAGCCTAGGTATTTGATTTTTCAAAATAGCTCCACCATAGGTCCTTTCAATAAACCCTTTTTTCTCTAATACTTTCAAATCCTTCCTTATAGCATCTTGAGATATGCCAAACTGTTTACTCAAATCCTTAACTACAACCTTTCCATCCCTATACAGAATATCTATTATTTTTTCCAACCGTTCTTCAGCAAACATATCATCCCTCTATCCCTTTTGTTATTATTTAATCCTATTTATTATTATACATAAAAACTCTACATATTGCAATGTGGAACCAGCACATGCACCAGGGACGGATCTTTTTGCACGTCTACTCTGTCCAAGCCTAGCCAATGACCCTGTCCTATCAAATGCCCTATAGGATCGGGATCCTTAGCCCACGTTTCAAAATGACAAAAAAGCGCCTTCCATTGTCAAATCCCTTCCCTAATATAATACCAGAGTAATATATAAATTGTAATTCTGAATAAAGTGATATATAATAAGATTAAACAGGATGAAACAAGAAAAGGAGTGCTAATATGAATAGAATAGATACCTTAAAAAGTAAACTATTTAAAAACAAGCGGGAAATCTCCTTGGAAAGAGCCCTTTTATATACGGAAGCCTATGAAAAATATAGAGAAGAACCGGTGATAATCAAAAGAGCTCGAGCAACGGAAAATATATTAAACAATATTGAAATCCATATAGATGATGATGAACTAATCGTTGGCAGTAGGGTAGTTAAACCTCGTTCTGGCATATTGTCCCCAGAAATGTCTCCCTATTGGTTTTTAGAGGAAATAGATACTATTCACAATAGACCTCAGGACCCCTTTTATATATCCAAAGAGGATAAGGCCATCTATAGGAACAAACTATATCCCTATTGGAAGGGCAATTCCCTAAAGGATTATATAGATAAAAAGATACCTGAAGATGTAAAGGAAGGGATGGAGTTAGGAATCATAAAGTTAAATCAAACAGACAAAGGGCAAGGTCATATAATCCCAGACTTTGGGGCCCTAATAGAGGATGGTCTACAAGCTAAAGTGGACTTAGTCCAAGAGAAATTGAAAAAGAACCCAAACAATCTATTTCTACAAGCCAATCTAATAACCCTAAAGGCCACCCAAAACTATATTAAAAGGTATGAAAAACTAGCCTTAGAGATGGCACAACAGGAGATAGATAGTACCAGAAAAGAGGAACTTGAACTAATAGCTAAAGTATGTGGAAATATAGCCGAAAAAGCTCCAAGGAATTTCCACGAAGCAGTTCAGCTTTTTTGGCTAGTCAATATATGTTTACAGTATGAGTCCAATGCCAGCTCCATATCTTTAGGACGCTTTGACCAATATATGTATCCAATATTTAAAAAATCCTTAGAAGAAGGAATGGAGTTAAGCTTTATAGAAGAAATATTAAAATGTCTATGGATTAAGATGAATGAAGTAGTCCTCTTACGAAGTGTAGACAGTGCCAAATACTTTGCAGGGTTTCCTACAGGATATACCATCATATTAGGTGGGGTAGATAAGTATGGGAAAGATGCTACCAATGAACTATCCCTATTAATATTAGACACCTATAAGGATATTAAGCTTCCTCAGCCTAATCTAGGTGCAAGGGTTCATAAAAACTCCGACGAGGAATTTTTACAGAAAGTAGCTGAAACCATCAAACTAGGCACAGGTATGCCTCAACTATTTAACGACGAGATAATAATCCCTGGATTTTTAAATAGGGGTATATCCCTAGAGGATGCTAGGGATTATGCTGTAGTAGGATGTGTAGAGTTGTCTATCCCAGGTAAGACCTATGGACTACATGATATTGCCCTATTCAATCTATTGAGGGTATTTGAGCTAACTTTAAAACGAGACTGTCAAGATGTAAAAAGTTTCGATGAATTTTTGAAAATCCTTAAAGGCAATATATCCAAATATATAGTGAAGATGGTAGAAGGCTCCAATATAGTAGACAAAGCCCATGGGGACTTTGCCCCTACCTCATTATTATCTACCTTTATTGATGGATGCTTAGAAAAGGGAATAGACGTCTCCAATGGAGGAGCAAAATATAATTTCTCTGGAGTTCAAGGGATTGGCATCGCTAACCTTAGCGATTCCCTATATGTATTGAAAAAAGCAGTGTTTGAAGAAGAAAAGCTCACTATAGAAGAATTAGTGGATATATTAAATAACAACTATGAAAACAACGAGTTCCTGAGACAGGCCTTTATAAATAAATATCCTAAATACGGTAACGATGTAGATGATGTGGATCTATTAGGTAAGGAAATCTTAAGCTACTACTGCAAAGAAGTAGAAAAATATAAAAACATCAGAGAAGGTTTCTTCCAACCAGGTTCCTATACGGTTTCTGCTCATATTCCCTTAGGAGAACAGGTAGGTGCTACTCCTGATGGGAGGCTTGCAAAGGAACAACTAGCTGACGGTGGACTATCCCCTATGGTAGGCAGGGACCAAGAAGGCCCTACCGCTGTGCTAAAAACCGTAAGCAAGCTAGACAATATATTGACTACCAACGGAAGCTTGTTAAATGTAAAGTTTAACCCTTCATCTTTAGAAACCCACGAAGGCTTGAGAAAGTTCATTGGATATATAAAGGCCTTTGTAAAATTAAAGGTCCAGCATGTTCAGTTTAACATCGTGTCCGCCGATCTATTGCGACAAGCCCAAAAGAATCCTGAAGACTTCAAGGATCTGGTAATTAGAGTAGCTGGATACAGTGCTATATTCGTAGATTTAAATGAATACATTCAAAATGACATCATCAACCGAACTGAACATGTATTGTAGGTGATAATATGGGAGAAAACCTAGTATTCAATATACAGAGATATTCATTAAACGATGGAGAAGGTATACGGACTATTGTATTTCTAAAGGGCTGTCCCCTTAGATGCCCCTGGTGTTCTAATCCAGAATCTCAAAGCTTTGAAAGGGAAGTCTTTAGACGACAAAAACTCTGCATAAACTGTAATTCTAAGGATATATTTAGTTGTGGCATAGCCCCAAACCTTTGCCCTACTAATGCTAAATCCTATATAGGGGATAAAATGAGCATAGAGGAAATAGTAGAAGAAGTAAAAAAAGACAAGGTATTCTATGAAACCACTGGTGGCGGTGTTACCATATCTGGTGGCGAACCTCTAAGTCAAGGCAGATTTCTAGTAGAGCTTCTTAAAGCTATAAAAGATGAAAACATACACACAGCTATGGAAACCAGTGGCTTTGGTTCTTTGGATACTCTAGATAAGGCGGCTAACTACTTAGACCAAATACTATTTGATTTGAAAATAATGGACAGAGAAAAAGCAAAAACCATATTAAATGTAGACATGGATATAGTCAAAGAAAACTTTAAATATCTAGTAAAAAAAGATAAAAAAATAATCCCAAGGATACCTCTAATACCTGGCTTTACTATGGACAAACAAAATATTGATGATATCATAAGTTTTGTAGTAAAAAACAATCTAAAAGAAGTCCATATGCTACCTTTTCATCAATATGGCAGTAGCAAATATGAAGCCTTAGGTTTAGAATATAAATTAATAGATTTAAAACCACCAAATGATGAAAAAATACAGGAAATTAAAGAATACATGGAAAAATATGATTTGAAAGTCATCATAGGTGGATAATACAAGGAGGAATATATTATGTTGATTTTAGATACAGCCAATTTAAAAGATATCGAAGAAGCGTTGGAATACTATCCAATAGCTGGCGTTACTACTAATCCAAGCATTATAACAAAGGAAGATGGAGACTATATTGAAACCTTTAAAGATATTAGAAATCTAATTGGAAAAGATAAAGCACTCCATGTTCAAATATTAGCCGAAGACGCCGAAACCATGGTAGAAGAAGGTATATATTTAAGGGAACTATTAGGTAAAAACACCTATATAAAAGTGCCAATCACTAAGGAAGGAATAAAAGCAATAAAGATGCTAAAGGAGAAAAATATTGAAACCACTGGAACAGCTATATTCACTCCCCTACAGGCTTTAGTAGCAGCAGAAGCTGGAGCTAGCTTTGTGGCTCCTTATGTCAATAGAATCGACAATTTACAAGGAGATGGAATAGCAGTAGTAGAAAAGATCAAGATGCTATTTGAAGAACACCAGATGAACACCCAAATACTTGCAGCTAGTTTCAAAAACGTCCAACAAATCCAAGAAACCCTATTAGTTGGAGCTGAAAATGTTACTATCCCATTTGAACTATTGGAAAAACTAATCTACTGCCCATCAACGGATCTAAGTATAGATCAGTTTGTTCAAGATTGGAACAACAGATTTGGAACAAAAGAGATCCTTCGTAAGTAAAACTTAAGACAATGGTGGGATATTTCTCCATGTCCCACCACCATCCTATAATACAAAAAGATTGATCCCTCTTATACGCCTATTGAGCTTTTTGAAAATATCGTTCTTCTAATTCCTCCAAATGATGAAAGATATGGACCAAATCCTTGCCAAAGGGCAATAAGGTATAATACGTATTTCGTCCATCTACAGTTTTATCTATAACTTCCCTCTCTAAAAGTATTGACAATTTCCTATTTAGTTCCGTATGACTTATATATTCTATACTTTCCAACAATTCACTATATCGGTTATTTCCCGCTTCTATAGATGTCAATATTTCAGGTACCCATCTCAATTTAATTAAATCCTGTACTATTTGGAAACCATTAGTTATTTTCATACTCATCTAATCCTCCTTTACTAACAAATTTGTTCCTTTTTGTTTCTTAAATTATATCATATAATATAAATAGATCAATAAAGAAGCCATTGCAAATTTATAAGGAGGGATTTTTATGAAACATTTAGATCTTTTACAAAAGTATATTGCTAATCTTAACATATGGAATGTAAAACTACACAATCTACATTGGAACGTAGTGGGAATAAACTTTTTACAAATCCATGAATTTTTAGAAGAAATTTACGATAATGTAGGAGAACAATTTGATGAGGTGGCTGAACTATTAAAAGCTAAAAGAGAAATGCCCCTATCAACTATAGCAGAATATCTGGATATAGCTACTATTAAAGAAACCCCTACAAAACAATATGATGAAAAAGAAGCACTAGAAATCCTTAAAGAAGATTTAGAACTAATGAGAGATTTAGCTACTGAAATTAGAAATACTGCAGACGAAGAAGGAGATTTTGAAACTGTAGCAATCTTCGAAGATTATGTAATTGATTATAGTAAAAACATATGGTTTGTTGATTCAATGCTGAAATAAGTCTATAGACTATATAGTAGGAGACAGTGGGGACAGTTTTTACTGTCCCCACTGTCCCCACTGTCCCCACTGTTTTTAATGAGTTTTACCTTCTGGCACTTTTATGTCTTCTTTGTTTTCTAATACTGCTTCAATAGCAAGAGTTAATGCTTTTACAATATCATTTAAATTCATACTTGGTGTAGCTCTTTTGTCAATTACTTGTTCTGGAAGGAAGGGCACATGAATGAACCCACCTTTTACACTTGGATATTTTTTGTCTATTAAATAATGTAGTCCATACATAATGTGGTTACATACGTAAGTTCCAGCGGTATTTGATACACTAGCAGGAATGCCCCCTTCTCTTATTTTTTGAACCATAGCTTTTATAGGGAGTTGTGAAAAATATGCTGACTCTCCATCTTCAAATATTGGTTCATCTATAGGCATGTTTCCTTCATTATCTTCTATAGATGCATCACTTATATTTATGGCTACTCTTTCAACAGTTATATCAAACCTTCCACCAGCTTGCCCTACGCATATAACTATATCTGGATTTTCTCTTTCAATAGCTTCATCTAATTTGTTTATAGATTTTCTAAATACTGTAGGTATTTCTACTTTTACAATTTCTGCTCCAGCAATATTATTATCCAACCTTTTTACTGCTTCATAAGCAGGATTTACACTTTCCCCTCCAAATGGGTCAAATCCAGTAACTAATATCTTCATTTTAAAACCTCCCTAAAATGCCCAAACTAGCATAAGTACTATGTGTATAGCTAATAGTATTAATGCTATTGGTGCTTGAGTTTTTATAACTTTATTTTTATCTTTTATTTCAAGTATTGCTGCAGGTACTATATTAAAATTTGCAGCCATAGGGGTAAGTAGGGTACCACAGTATCCAGCAGTTAATGCCAATGCTCCAGCTATAGCTGGATTTGCCCCTTGATTATATACAAAGGGAATTCCAATACCTGCTGTTATAACTGCAAAGGCAGCAAAAGCATTTCCCATTATCATAGTGAACACAGCCATCCCAACACAATAAGCTATAACCCCAAATACTATATTTCCTGTAGGTATTGCCTTTGAAATACCACTAGCTATAACTTCACCTACTCCAGCTGCATTAAATAATGCTCCTAAAGCTGCTAATAATTGAGGAAGTATGGAAAAAGGACCTACTTGTTGAAGTAATCTATTGCCTTCTTCTATAGCTTCATTACCATTAGCCTTAGTTATAATAAGCCCTGATATAGTGGCAACAATAGCACCAATACCCATCCCCACCAATCCCCCAAGGGATGTGAATTGACCAATAACAAAAGCAAATATAGCAATACTTAATACTGGTATGAACAATTTATTCCCCAATATCTTTGATTTTTCTATTTTAAACTCCTCACTAACTTCTTTAAAGCTTCCTATTTTTACCTGTTTTGTCGCAGTCAACACTCCCATTAAAAGTACTAATATTCCAACAAATTTTGCAGGCAAAATTCTTCCAAATATAAATGTTATAGAAAGTATTACCCAAAAAAGCCCTGTTCCAAATCTAGTTTCTAAACTATCATCTCTAAAGGAATATATTCCAGTTATTAAGGATACTATTCCAGATAATATATATAATATTTCCAATGCCAATATTATCACCTACCTTAAATTATTTATTCTTCGCCACAAGTCTATCAATTTTTTTATCATATATTCTAAATTGAATAATTGCTAACAATACTGCAATTATAGCTATAGGTATAGAGGCATTTGCCACTTCTTTTTCTGTAACTTGAACTCCCAGTTCATTTAATGTTCCTACTATTAAAAGTACCCCACCAGCAGCTATAAATACATTTTGCCCGTAGAAATTGCCATAATTCTCAACTGCAGCTGACATTCCCTTTATATCCTCTACTGCTTCTTCTGGAATATCTCCATATTTATTTCTAGCTGCTCCTTCTGCCATTGGGTATATAAGAGGCCTTATAAATTCCACGTGCCCTGGTTTCTAAAATCATATTAAATAATATCAATATGATTTTTCACTTAATAATAAGTGGTAGCGTCACAGGATTCAGCTACTAGGGTATAGTCTCTTAACTATAAATCTCATAAAGCCTTATTTACATTTTGTAGATAAGTACAATAAGATTA
>Ga0208938_1001004_pt1 | contig 17565 bp, 16 predicted proteins | sample AD_UKC125_MetaG_FD_184434 | JGI IMG/M metagenome (GOLD analysis project Ga0208938, IMG submission 184434) | Active sludge microbial communities of municipal wastewater-treating anaerobic digesters from USA - AD_UKC125_MetaG (SPAdes) (version 2) | ecosystem: Engineered > Bioreactor > Anaerobic >...
GGGCGTTGGGCGTTGGGCGTTGGGCGTTGGGCGTTGGGCGTTGGGCGTTGGGCGTTGGGCGTTGGGCGTTGACAGATGGGTGCGACCGTGAAAGTTCCGGTATTCACGCCAAACGCTCAACGCCCAACGCTCAACCTCTTCTCAGCGCTCAACCCCCAAAGCCGCCCGCACCGCCGGCAGCTGCCGGCGCGACACTGACAGCGGCTCGTCGACGCCGGCCAGGCGCACGGCCCAGCCCTCGCCTTCTTCCGGGTCGTGGTGGCGCACCAGGGCGCGGATGGCGTTGCGCGCCACCAGCGCGTTGCGGTGCACGCGCAGAAAGCGCGCGCCGTGGCGCTCTTCCAGCTGGTTCAGGCTGCCGTCCAGCAGGTGGCTGGCGGCGGCGGTGCGCACGGTGACGTACTTCAGCTCGGCCTTCAGGTACAGCACCTCGGCCAGCGGCACGCGCAGGGTGGCGCCGCGCTCGGTGATCAGCAGCCAGTCGGGGGCCAGATCGGCCTCTGGCGCAGTCTGGTTCTGCGCCAAGCGCTCTACTTTTTCTAGCGCTGTGCGCAGCCGCTCCAGCCGCACGGGCTTGGTGAGGTAGTCCACGGCCTCGATCTCGAAGGCCGCCACCGCGTGTTCCGGGTGGGCGGTGACGAACACCACCCGTGGCGGCTCGGGCACGTGGCGCAGCGCGGCCGCCAGCTGCATGCCGTCGGCGCCCGGCATGTGGATGTCCAGCAGCGCGACGTCAAAGCGCTGGTGCTGCGCCAGCGCCAGCGCCTGGGCGGCGCTGCCGGCCTCGGCGGCGGCCACGGCCTCGGGTTCGCGGCAGTCGGCCAGCAGCGCGCGCAGGCGCTGGCGCGCCAGCGGCTCGTCGTCGACGATCAGCACCTGCAGCGCCATCACGCGCCCCGTCCCGGCAGCGGCACCTCGATGCGGGCCTGGTACACGTCGTCCACCAGCGCGGTGCGGAAGTCCGCCTCCAGGTCGTGCAGCAGGCGCAGCCGGTCGCGCACGTTGGCCTGGGCGATGCCGAAGCCGGCCCGCCCCTGCCCGGCCGGCACGGTGTTGGTGACCTTGATCAGCGCCCGCTGTCCGCGCCGCTGGGTCGACACGCGCAGCTGCGCGCCGGTGGGGCTGGGTTCGACGCCGTGCTTGACGGCGTTTTCCACCAGCGGCTGCAGGATCAGCGGCGGCAGGCGCGCGCCGTGCACGCGCTCATCCAGCGCCCATTCCACGCGCAGGCGATCACCGAAGCGCAGCTGTTCGATCTCCAGGTAGCGGCGCGCCAGCTCGATCTCCTGGCCCACGGTGGCGCTGTCGCCGCGCTCGGCCAGCGCGTGGCGAAACAGATCGGACAGGTCTTCCAGCACCAGCTCGGCCTTGGCCGGCTCCTCGCGCACCAGCGCGATCGCCGTGTTCAGCGTGTTGAACAGAAAGTGCGGGCGGATGCGCGCTTGCAGCTCGGCCAGCCGCGCCGCGGTGGCCGCCGGCTGGCGACCGCGCACGCGCCACAGCAGCCCGGCCATCAAACCGGCCGCCAGCAGCGCGCCGGTGCTGGCGCTGGCCAGCCAGGGCGGCGCGGCGGCAAAACCCAGCAACGCCAGCGTGCCGCAGGCGTACAGCCCGGCCAGCGCGCCCAGCGTGACGCCGGCGGCGGCCTGCAGCGGCCAGTTCAGGCGCGCCAGCAGGCGCTTGAGCGCGCAGGCCAGCACCAGCCACAGCAGCGTGGCCGGCAAGGCGCCGCCGGTGACCAGCGCCACCCGCGCCAGCCACTCGGCCATGTCGGCGGTGAGGTACATCAGCCCGACGCCAATCACCGCCTCGACGTACAGCACGGCGCGCAGGATCACGCCCACCTGGCAGGCGTCGAACACCAGCACCGGCGGTGCCTGGCGCGGCTGGGGCGGCGTCTTGCGCTCGCCGAAGGTCGATAGAATTCTCGAGTCCTGCATGGGCCGTGGCGATTGTGGCCGCAGTGTAGGCCGCAACCCGCGCGCTTCGGGCGCGCCCGTCCGACCAGCCGCGCCGTTCATCAGTTGGCGCGCCACTTCTTCACACCCGCATGTCCGCCAATCAACTCGACAAGAAATCCGAAGCCTGGTCCGCCCTGTTCTCCGAACCCATGAGCGAGCTGGTGCAGCGCTACACGGCCAGCGTGTTCTTCGACAAGCGGCTGGCCGCGGCCGACATCCAGGGCAGCCTGGCGCACGCCGAGATGCTGGCCGCCCAGGGCATCATCTCTCAGCTCGATTACGCCGCCATCCAGCGCGGAATGAGCGCCATCAGCTCCGAAATCGAGAGCGACGCGTTCGACTGGAAGCTGGCGCTGGAAGACGTGCACCTGAACATCGAGGCGCGCCTGACGCAACTGGTGGGCGACGCCGGCAAACGCCTGCACACCGGCCGCAGCCGCAACGACCAGGTGGCCACCGACATCCGCCTGTGGCTGCGCGGCGAGATCGACCTGATCACCGGCCTGCTGCGCGAGCTGCAGGGCGCGCTGATCGAGGTGGCCGCCAGGCACATCGACGTCATCCTGCCCGGCTTCACCCACCTGCAGGTGGCCCAGCCCGTGAGCTTTGCGCACCATCTGCTGGCCTATGTCGAGATGTTCAGCCGCGACGAGCAGCGCATGGGCGATGTGCGCCGGCGCGTCAACCAGCTGCCGCTGGGCAGCGCCGCGCTGGCCGGCACCACCTACCCGCTGGACCGCGAGCGCGTGGCGCGCACCCTGGGCATGGAAGGCATCTGCCAGAACAGCCTGGACGCCGTGAGCGACCGCGACTTCGCCATCGAGTTTGCCGCCGCCGCGTCGCTGGTGATGGTGCACATCTCGCGCCTGTCGGAAGAGCTGATTTTGTGGATGAGCCAGAACTTCGCCTTCATCCGCATTGCCGACCGCTTCACCACCGGCTCATCGATCATGCCGCAGAAGAAGAACCCCGACGTGCCCGAGCTGGCGCGCGGCAAGACCGGCCGCGTGGTGGGCCACCTGATGGGCCTGATCACCCTGATGAAGGGCCAGCCGCTGGCCTACAACAAGGACAACCAGGAAGACAAGGAGCCGCTGTTCGACACCGTCGACACGCTGCGCGACACGCTGCGCATCTTCGTCGAGATGATCGGCGGCCAGACCCACCCGAAGACCGGCATCAGGGAAGGTGGCATCAGCGTCAACGCCCCCGCCATGCAGACCGCGGCGCAAAAGGGCTACGCCACCGCCACCGACCTGGCCGACTACCTGGTCAAGAAGGGCCTGCCCTTCCGCGACGCGCACGAAACCGTGGCCCACGCCGTGAAGGCCGCCGAGGCGCACGCCTGCGACCTGTCCGAACTGCCCCTGGCCGTGCTGCAGCAGTTCCATCCGGCGATCGAGAAGGACGTCTACGACGTCCTCAGCCTGCGCGGCAGCCTGAACGCCCGCGCCACCCTGGGCGGCACCGCGCCGGCGCAGGTGCGCGGGCAGATCGAGCGGCACCGCGAACGCCTGGCCCAGGCGTGAGTCGCGGCGGCGCCGCGCCGCCCTCCAATGCCTGCGCCGTCCACGTCCAGTGCCGCATCCCTGGGAAAACCCTGATTTATGAAGTATGGTCGGGGTAGTCGCGGCGGATGCGGGCGGGGTGCGGACCACGCACCGCCCGCTCCGTCAGTGTTCAGCCGTTTTCAGTACAGGAGTGTTGCCATGCTGCCGACCCAGATTCCCGTGGAGGAATTCACCACCCCCGACCCCGTGACGGCTCGCGAGGACCTGAGCATCGACGAATTGCAGGCGCTGATGAAGCGCCACGTCATCCGCCACCTGCCGGTGGTGCGCGGCGACGCCGTGGTGGGACTGATCAGCGACCGCGATGTGCGCCTGGTGGCCGGCCTGAGCCTGGCCGAGAAGCTGCAGGTGCGCGCCGGCGACATCATGGTCACCGAGCCGCTGACGGTGGCGGCCTCCGCGCCACTGCAGGAGGTCGCCCTGAAGATGGCGAGCCTGAAGGTCGGCAGCGCCATCGTCAACGACGAGGACGGGCGACTGCTGGGCATCTTCACCGCCGTCGACGCCCTCAATGCGCTGGTCGAAATCGCCCGCGGCCAGGGCACGCGCTGGACCCACGCTGGTCGTTGAGGCGCCCGCACGTTGCTCCACCGCGAATCGGATTGGGCTGCCAGAGCGGCGCCGGCCATCAGATCCGTTGGCCTTCAGCGACCGCCTGGACAGCGCAAGCAGCTATTGCTTTTGTAGTGTCCAGGCTGGTCAGCTGCTCGCGCAAGCCAGTCACGACCGTGCCGACGATTCGGCCATCGCCTGGCCTTGTGGCATCCGCCGGTCTGGGCCAAGGGCGTCTTGCGCGCGGAACCACTCGATCGCCTGAATCAGTCCCTGCTGCAACGGCACCTCCGGCTGCCAGTCGAGCCAACGGCGTGCCAGGCGGATGTCGGGCTGGCGACAGCGCGGGTCTTCCGGGCGTGCCGGCAGCTGCCGTACGCCGGCGGTGCAGCCGGTCAGGCGCAGCACTTCGCCCGCCAGGGTGCGCATCGACACCTCCTGCGGGTTACCCAGGTTGATGGGTCCGACCGTCTGTTCGTTGTCCATCAGCGCGATCAAGCCGCGCACGGTATCGCTGACATAGCAGAACGAGCGTGTCTGTCGGCCATCGCCATGCAGTGGCAGGGGTTCGCCACGCAGCGCGCAGGCAATGAAAGTGTTGACCACGCGGCCATCGTCCGGCCGCAGTCGCGGCCCGTAGGTGTTGAACAGACGCGCCACCCGCACCTGCGTGCCGTGCTGCCGCGCATGCGCCATCATCAGTGCCTCGGCGCAGCGCTTGCCTTCGTCGTAGCAGCTGCGCGGCCCCACGGGGTTGACATGGCCCCAGTAGTCTTCGGTCTGCGGATGAACCGCCGGATCACCGTACACCTCGCTGGTGGACGTGAGCAGCACGCGCGCCTGGTGGGTCCGCGCGAAGCCCAGCGCATTCAGCGTGCCAACGACGTTGGTGCGAATGGTCTGCACCGGCGCGGCCTGGTAGTCCTCCGGACTGGCCGGACTGGCCAGGTGAAAGACGCGCCGGGCCGCCGGCAAGCGGTCCCAGATGCCGGGGTCGGCCACGTCGCCCTGAACAAAGGCAAACCCCGGCTCAGCCAGCAGATGCGCCACGTTGCCCACGCGACCCGTGGACAGGTCATCCAGACAAGTGATCCGGGCACCCTGGCTCAGCAGGGCCTCGCACAGGTGGCTGCCGATGAAGCCCGCCCCGCCAGTGACCAGCACGCTGCTCATGCGGCAGGCTGCTGTGCGGGTTTGCCAAACGTCCAGTGCACGCGCAGCAACGCCCACATCTCATCGGGTGTCAAACCCTGTCCAACGGCTCGCAAGGTGTGGTCGTGCGTTCCGGTTGCCGGCAGCGGCAGGCCGGCCTGCACGTAGGCATGTGCCCAGTTGGATTCGTACAGCACCGTGCGCCGGCCGGTCCAGGCCACCTTGAGCTGGTGATGCTGCATGAGCCAGCACATCACCCGATCGCAGATCGGCGTCAACGACTGCGGTATCTGACACCAGGCACCCCACAGAAAGCCCGCCGAGCGCGTCAGACTGATGCAGCTGGTGTCGACGAACCCCGCCCCTGCCTCTTCGCGCGGCGCAACAAGCCGCAAATGCTCGTGTCCTGGCAGAAACAGGTGGCGCAACGAGAACACCGCGTCCAGCGCCACCCCTGCCGCCTGTGCCTGCGCGACGGTCTGCACGACGGTGGCGACATGCTCGGGCTCCAGCAGGTTGTCGGCGTCCAGAAAGCACACCACATCCACGCCGTCGGCCAACGCGCACTGGGCACCGATGCCGCGCGGGGTACAGCCGAAATTGGCATGCGCGTTAGGCAACTGAACATGGCGCACGCCAGGCCACTGCGCCAGCAGGGCCGTCTGCGGAAAGCCGTCGGCCACCATGTAGTGAATCACCCGCGGGTAGGTCTGGGCGCTCACGCTGGCCAGACAGCGTTGCAGCGTCGCGGGCGATTCCTTGAAATAGGGCGTCACCACCGCCACGCTCAGCCCCTGGGGACGCCCGTCCGATTCGCCGGTTGTCATGTGTGCTTCTCCTCCCTGTGCGAGCGGCGCATTCTACAAATCGATACAGAATCTCACCCCCGAGGATGGTGCCGCGCGTGCAAGTCCTTCAGGCGCTGGCGCGCGATGTGGGTGTAGATGGTGGTGGTGGAGATGTCGGCATGCCCCAGCAGCAACTGCACGGCGCGCAGGTCGGCGCCGTGGTTCAGCAGGTGGGTGGCAAAGGCGTGGCGCAGGGTGTGCGGCGACAGCGGCACCGTCACGCCGGCGCTGCGCGCGTAGCGCTTGACGAGGTTCCAGAACATCATGCGCGACATGGCGGTGCCGGGCGTGCGGCCGGCGCTGGTGACGAACAGCGCGTCGGTCTGGCGCGGGCCCAGCAGCGCGGGCCGGGCCTCGCGCAGGTAGCGTTCCAGCCAGTCGCGGGCTTCTTCGCCGAAGGGCACCAGGCGCTCCTTGCTGCCCTTGCCCAGCACGCGCAGCACGCCTTCGTTCAGTCCGACATGGAAGGTCTTGAGCGTGACCAGCTCGCTGACCCGCAGCCCGCTGGCGTACATCAGCTCCAGCATGGCGCGGTCGCGCAGGCCCAGCGGGGTGTCGGCGTCGGGCGCGGCCAGCAGGGCCTCTACCTGGGCCTCGCTCAGGGTCTTGGGCACGCGCAGCGGCTGGCGCGCGGTGAGCAGCTTGAGGGTGGGGTCGGCGCCGACCAGGTGCTCGCGCAGCGCCCAGCGGAAGAAGCGCTTGAACACCGTCAGCCGCCGGTTGGCCGAGGTGGCCTTGCCGCCGGCGCGCGCGGCCATGTAACCGTTCAGGTGCTGCTCATCCGTATGTGCCAGCGCCAGGCCATGCGCCGCGTGCAGCCAGGTGGCGTACAGCGTCAGGTCGCGCCGGTAGGCGGCCAGGCTGTTGGCCGACAGGCCGTCTTCCAGCCACAGGGCGTCGATGAAGCGGTCGATCAGCGGGTCGGGCACGGGCGAAGCGGTCACCGGCTGACGATAGCAGAGCGCCTGGCCAGGCCAGCCATTTGATGGTCGAATCAGGGGTTTGCGCCCGACTGGCAAGCGCCAGATGCTATAAACAAAATAGCAAAAAAACCCGCCGCGGTCGAAACGCGCGGCGGGCGTCGGCCAGGGGCGCCCGGGCGCCCCGGCGGCGGCAGGCCGAATCAATCCAGCGTCAGCTTCTGCTTGGCCACCACTTCCTTGTAGACGGCGAACTCATCCTTGATCTGCTGGGCGAACTGCTCGGGCGTGTTGGCCACCATGATGGAGCCGGTGTCGGCGATGCGCTTCTTGACCGCCGGCTCTTCAAGCACCTTGCGGGTGGCGGCGTTCAGCTTGTCGACGATCTCCTTGGGCGTGCCCTTGGGCGCCAGGATGCCGTAATAGGCCAGCCGGTTGACCGCCGGCAGGCCCACCTCCTTGAACGTGGGCACGTTGGGCAACTCGGCCAGGCGCTCGGGCGCGGCCACCACCAGCGGCACCAGCTTGCCGGACTTGATGAAGGGCAGCGCCGAGGGCAGGTTGTCGAAGATGATCTGCACCTGGCCGGCCACGGTGTCGTTCAGTGCCGGGCCGGCGCCGCGGTACGGGATGTGGGTGACGAACACGCCGGCCAGGCTCTTCCACAGCTCGGTCTGCAGGTGGCCGATGCCGCCGGTGCCGGAGGACGCGTAGGAGTGCTTGCCCGGTTCCTTCTTCAGCAGCGCGACGAAGGAGGCGTAGTCCTTGGCCGGAAAGTTGGGGTGCACGGCGATCACGTTGGGCGTGGCGGCGATGTTGATCACCGGCACGAAGTCGTTGATCGGGTCATACGGGATCTTCTTGTTGATGGCCGGGTTGGCGGCGGTGGTGGACACCGTGGCCACGCTCAGGGTGTAACCGTCGGGCGCGGCGCGCACCACCTCGGTGGCGCCGATCACGCCGCCGCCGCCGGCCTTGTTGTCGACCACCACCGGCTGCCCCAGCGCCTTGCCCAGCGGGTCGGCGATGGTGCGGGCGATGATGTCGGTGGTGCCGCCGGGCGCGAAGGGCACGACCAGGCGGACCGGCTTGCTGGGATAGGCCTGCGCGAAGGCCGCGCCAGAAATGCAGGTGGCCGCGGCGAGAACAAGGCAGTGACGTCGTTGCATGGGGATCCGGATCCTCAAATTAGGTGGATGAATGGCAGAACAGCCCGCAATGCTAACGGCGCAGCGCCTGGTCCGGCACTCGGGTTTACGCAGACCGCTATGCTCGCCCGGTGCACCACGTCACGCTCCTGCTGCCTGATTTCTCGCTGATCCTGCTCGGCTGGCTGCTGTGCCGCCACACGGCGCTGGGCCGCGGGGTCTGGCAGGCGGTCGAGCAGCTGGTGTATTTCCTGCTGTTTCCGGCGTACCTGTTCCAGTCGATCGCGCGCGCGCCGCTGGACCTGCACGCCGCCTCCAGCCTGATCGGCGCCGGCCTGGCCCTGGGCGCCGCCGGCGTCGCGCTGGCCTGGGCCCTGCCCCAGCTGCCACTGCTGGGCCGCCACATCGACGCCCACGACCACGCCGCCAGCGCGCAGGTCGCGTTTCGCTTCAACTCCTTCATCGGCCTGGCGGTGGCCGAGCGCCTGGCCGGCGCCCAGGGCCTGCAGCTGATGGCGGTGCTGATCGGCGTCAGCGTGCCGCTGTACAACGTCGCCGCCGTGTGGCCGATGGCGCGACGCAGCGGCCGCGCCGTGGGCGGCGAGCTGCTGCGCAATCCGCTGATCATCGCCACCGTGCTGGGGCTGGCGGCCAACCTGCTGGGCCTTGGCCTGCCGGCCTGGGCCGGCACCACGCTGTCGCGCATCGGCTCGGCCTCGATCGCGCTGGGCCTGATGGCGGCCGGCGCCGGCATGCAGCTGCAAAGCCTGGCGCGCGCCAAGGCGCTGGGGATCTCGGTCTTGACCATCCGCCACCTGCTGCAGCCGCTGACCGCCTGGCTGCTGGCGCGCGCCTTCGGACTGGGCACGGCCGAGGCGACGGCGCTGCTGGTGTTCTCGGCCCTGCCCACCTCGTCGAGCGGCTACGTGCTGGCGGCGCGCATGGGTTACAACGGGGCCTACGTGGCGGGCCTGGTGACGCTGTCCACCCTGCTGGCGCTGCTGAGCCTGCCCTGGGCGTTCTTGCTGCTGGAGCGGCTTGCTCCTTGATTCATGGCTGCTGACGCTGCCCGGACGGGCACCACAACGGTTTTGCAATCACATCCCGCGTCTGTCGCCGGGCGCTGAGGCTTGACACGCCCGCGCCAGATACTATAAATACAGCAGCACGTGGCGCCCAATTCGCACCGTTCATGCCGGCAAAAAACATAGTGATCGCCCCCGTGTCAACGCCCCAGCGCCCACCGCGCATGCTCGCGCACCAGCGCGCTGGGGTGCTCGGCGTGGCGCGCCAGCGCGGCACGCAAGGGCGCGCGGCGCGCGTCGCCGGGTGGCAGCGCGGCCAGGGCGTTGCCCAGCGCGACGGCGACGTTGCGCAGCCAGCGCTCGTGGCCGATGCGGCGGATCGGGCTGCCTTCGGTGCGGCGCAGGAACTCCGCCTCGCTCCAATCCAGCAACTCGGTCAGCTGGGCGCCGCCCAGGCCCTCGCGCGGATCGAAGTCGGGCAGCGCGCTGCGGCCGGCGTACTTGTTCCAGGGGCACACCAGCTGGCAGTCGTCGCAGCCGTAGATGCGGTTGCCGATCAACGGGCGCAGCGCCTCGTCGATGGCGCCGTGGTGCTCGATCGTCAGGTACGAGATGCAGCGGCGCGCATCCAGCCGGTACGGCGCCACGATGGCGCCCGTCGGGCAGGCGTCGATGCAGGCGCCACACTGGCCGCAATGCGCGCCGGTGGGCTCGGTGCGCGGCAGTGCCAGGTCGACGTAGATCTCGCCCAGGAAGAACATCGAGCCGCCCTCGCGCGACAGCAGCAGCGTGTGCTTGCCGCGCCAGCCCTGGCCGCTGCGGCTGGCCAGCTCCACCTCCAGCACCGGCGCCGAATCGGTGAACACGCGGTGGCCGAACGGGCCGATGGCCTCGGCGATGCGGTCTTGCAGCTTCTGCAGCCGCGCGCGCAGCACCTTGTGGTAGTCGCGCCCCCGGGCGTAGACGGACACGATGGCCTCGCCCGGCCGCGCCAGCCGCGCCAGCTCGAGCGCCTGCCAGTCCTCGGGCGTGGCGCGCGGCAGATAATCCATGCGCGCGGTGATCACGCTCACCGTGCCGGGCACCAGCTCGGCCGGCCGCGCGCGCCTGAGGCCATGCGCCGCCATGTAGTCCATGCTGCCGTGAAAGCCGTTGTGCAGCCAGGCCAGCAGGCCCGGTTCGGCGCTGGACAGGTCGACGTCGGCCACGCCCACCTGCGAAAACCCCAGCTCGCGCGCCCAGCCGCGCAACTGGATCAACAGATCAAGGGAATCGATTTGAGCGCCATCTCCAGCCACGCCCAAATTGTAGGAAGCCTCGACGCGCTCACGCTGCTGTGGCGCACCGAGGACGACACCGCCGCCTTCGCCCGCCGCCTGGCCGCCGCGCCCGGCCTGCGCAACGCCTGCATCGAGCTGCATGGCGATCTGGGCGCCGGCAAGACCAGCTTCGTGCGGCATCTGCTGCGCGCGCTGGGCGTGGCCGGCCGCATCAAGAGCCCCACCTATGCCGTGGTGGAGCCGCACGAAGCGCCCGACGGACTGGCGGTATCGCACTTCGACTTCTACCGCTTCAACGACCCGCGCGAGTGGGAAGACGCCGGCTTTCGCGACCTGTTTGCCGCCCCCGGCCTGAAGCTGTCCGAATGGCCCGACAAGGCCGCCGGCCTGCTGCCGGTGCCCGACCTGGCGCTGCACCTGGCGGTGCGCGAGGACGCCTCGCGCGCCGTGCGCGTCAGCGCCCACACGTCGCTGGGCCAGCGCCTGCTGGCGGAGGTCGGCACATGAAGCCGAGCGCACCCCTGGCCCTGCCCCCGCAGGCGCTCGAGCGCCGCCGCGCGCTGCTGCGGGGCGGCTCGCTGGTGCTGCTGCTGGGCGCGCACCAGATCGCGCGCGGCGCCGGCATCCTGGCGGTGCGGGTGTGGCCGGCCGAGGACTATTCGCGCGTCACCATCGAATCCGACACCGCGCTGAAGGCCAGCTACCGCCTGGTCGAGACACCGCCGCGGCTGGCGGTGGACATCGACGGTCTGACGCTCGACCCCACGCTGCGCGAGCTGGTGGCCAAGGTGCGCGCCGACGACCCCAACATCGCCGGCATCCGGGTCGGCCAGAACGCCCCCGGCGTGGTGCGGCTGGTGATCGACCTCAAGCACGAGATCAAGCCGCAGGTGTTCACGCTGGCGCCGGTGGCGGCCTACCAGCACCGGCTGGTGTTCGACCTCTACCCGGCGCACCCGGCCGACCCGCTGGCCCAGCTGATCGCCGAGCGCATGAAGGACCTGGGCAAGAGCCCGGCGCCGGTGCAGGTGGAAGCCGCGCGCCTGCCCGCGCACGACGGCGCCGACACGCTGGGCGAGCTGATCGCGCGTCAGATCGAGCGCGCCAACGAAATGACGCGCCGCGACGCCGCCCGCCGCCCGGCGCCGCCGGCCACGGCTGGCGCCACCGACCGCCTGATCATCGTCGCGCTCGACCCCGGCCACGGCGGCGAAGACCCCGGCGCCATCGGCCCCGGCGGCACACAGGAAAAGGACGTGGTGCTGCAGGTGGCGCTGAAGCTGCGCGAGCGCATCAATGCCAGCAGCGTGGGCGGCAACCCGATGCGCGCCTTTCTGACGCGCGACGGCGACTACTTCGTGCCGCTGCAAACCCGGGTCGAGAAGGCCCGGCGCGTGCAGGCCGACCTGTTCGTCAGCATCCACGCCGACGCCTTCTTGCGGCCCGAGGCCAGCGGCGCCAGCGTCTACGCGCTGTCCGAGCGCGGCGCCTCCAGCACCGCCGCGCGCTGGCTGGCGCAGCAGGAAAACGCCTCCGACCGCGTCGGCGGCGTCAGTGTCAGCGTGAAAGACCAGTCGGTGCGGCACGCGCTGCTGGACATGAGCACCACCGCCCAGATCAAGGACAGCCTGCGGCTGGGCGATTCGATGCTGCGCGAGATCGGCGGCGTCGGCAAGCTGCACAAGCGCAGCGTCGAGCGCGCCAACTTCGCCGTGCTGCGCAACCCCGACGTGCCCAGCGTGCTGGTCGAGACCGCCTTCATCAGCAACCCCGACGAAGAGCGCCGCCTGCGCAGCCAGACCTACCAGAACGATCTGGCCGACGCGCTGATCAGCGGCATCCGCAAGTACTTCGCCGCCAACCCGCCGCTGGCGCGCCACCGGCAGTTCTGAAGCTTGCTATCAAATAAATAGCTTCTGGCGCACGCCAGTTGTACGCCGATGCCGGTTTTTATCTGATTTCAGGCGCTGGGCGCGGCGCGGCCGGCCTTCCAGGCGCCGTACAGCGCGATCAGGCCCGGCACCAGGATCAGCGCCCAGATGATCTTGCTCAGGTGGGTCTGCACCCAGGGCAGGTTGCCGAACAGGTGGCCCGCGGTCACCAGCCCCAGCACCCAGATCAGCGCGCCGACGACGTTGTAGAGGCTGAACTTGCCGCGGTTCATCTCGGCCACGCCGGCCACGAAGGGCACGAAGGTGCGGATGAAGGGCATGAAGCGCGCCAGGATCACGGTGACACCGCCATGGCGCTCGTAGAACGCGTGCGCCTTGTCGAACGCGCGGCGGTTGAAAAAGCGCGAGTCCTCCCACTGGAACACCTTCGGCCCGAAAAAGCGCCCGATGCCATAGTTGCACTGATCGCCCAGGATCGCCGCCGCCAGCAGCACGGCACAGGCCAGCGGATAGCTCAGGTGCCCCGCCCCGGCCAGCGCGCCCACCACGAACAGCAGCGAATCGCCGGGCAGGAACGGCATCACCACCAGCCCCGTCTCGACGAACACGATCAAAAACAGCAGCGCGTAAACCCAGGCCCCGTAAGCGGCCACGAAGGCGCCCAGGTGGCGATCGACGTGCAGCACGAAGTCCGCCAGCATCATCAGGTAATCCATGGGGCGATTATCGGGTGGGCCGCCACGGCGGCTTCCTACAATCGCGTCCATGCCCGCCCCGCGCCGCCCGATCCGCGAACTGCCCGATGAGCTGATCAGCCAGATCGCCGCCGGCGAGGTCATCGAGCGCCCGGCCTCGGTGGTGCGCGAGCTGCTGGACAACGCGCTGGACGCCGGCGCCACCCAGATCACCGTGCGGCTGCTGGCCGGCGGCGTGCGCCTGATCAGCGTCGAGGACGACGGCGCCGGCATCGCCCCCGGCGAGCTGGCCACCGCCCTGCGGCGCCACGCCACCAGCAAGATCGCCAGCCTGGCCGAGCTGGAGGCGGTGGGCACCATGGGCTTTCGCGGCGAGGCGCTGGCCGCCATCGCCTCCATCGCCGAGCTGACGCTGCTGTCGCGCACGCCCGAGCAGCCCAGCGCCTGGCTGCTGGACGCCCGCAGCGGCGAGCTGCGCCCGGCCGCGCGCGCCGTCGGCACCACGGTGGAAGTGCGCGAGCTGTTCTTTGCCGTGCCGGCGCGGCGCAAGTTCCTCAAGACCGACGCCACCGAGCTGGCCCACTGCACCGAGGCCGTGCGCCGCCACGCGCTGGCGCGGCCCGACGTCGGCTTTGCGCTGTGGCACGAAGGCCGGCTGATCGAGCAGTGGCGCAGCCACCCGGGCGACGCCGGCCTGGCGCAGCGCCTGGCCGACGTGCTGGGCGAGGACTTCCTGGCCGGCTCGGTGGCCATCGAGCACAGCGCCGGCCCGGTGCGCGTGAGCGGCCGCGCCGGCCTGCCCGACACCGCGCGCGCCCGCGCCGACCAGCAGTACGCCTGGGTCAACGGCCGCTTCGTGCGCGACAAGGTCATCGCCCACGCCGCGCGCGCCGCCTACGAGGACGTGCTGCACGGCCAGCGCCAGCCGGTGTACGTGCTGCACGTCAGCGTCGATCCGGCGCGGGTGGACGTCAACGTGCACCCGACCAAGATCGAGGTGCGCTTTCGCGACAGCCGCGAGGTGCATCAGGCCGTGCGCCACGCGATCGAGAACGCGCTCGCCGCCCCGCGCGCCGGCCAGGCCGGCGCTCCGGCCGACGCCCCACCGCACACCGCGACCCCCGACGTTTTCAAGCGTTTTCAGGCTCCAGCGCCCGCCCATCCCGCGCAAGCAGCTATTCATTTCGAAGCAAACCCAAGCCGGGCCGTGGCCGAACTGCAAGCCCTGTGGCAGGCCACGCCGGTGCCGCAAGTCGGCGCCGGGCCGGCGCAGGTGCTCGAGCCCGAGCCCGTGCAGGACTGGCCGCTGGGCCGCGCCATCGCGCAGCTGCACGGCATCTACATCCTGGCCGAAAACCGCGCCGGCCTGGTGCTGGTGGACATGCACGCGGCGCACGAGCGCATCGTCTACGAGCGGCTCAAGCGCCAGCTCGAAGGCGCCCGCGTCGCCCGCCAGCCGCTGCTGATCCCGGCCACCTTCGCCGCCACGCCACAGGAAGTGTCCACCGCCGAGAGCGCCGCCGGCGCGCTGGCGCGGCTGGGAATGGAAATCACCCCGTTTTCGCCGCGCACGCTGGCGGTGCGCGCCGTGCCCACGGCGCTGGCGGCCGGCGACGCGGTGCAGCTGGCGCGCGACGTGCTGGCCGAGCTGGCGCAGCACGAGGCCAGCACCGTGGTCGAGCGTGCCCGTCACGAGCTGCTGGCCACCATGGCCTGCCACGGCGCCGTGCGCGCCCACCGCCGCCTGACGCACGAGGAAATGAACGCCCTGCTGCGGCAGATGGAAGCCACCGAGCGCAGCGACCAGTGCAACCATGGCCGGCCCACCTGGCGCCAGCTCAGCCTGCGCGAGCTGGACGCGCTGTTTCTGCGCGGACGCTGAAAGCGCGCCTCTCGCGCGGCCGCGCACCGGCGCCTTCTGCTACCCTCGCCCGCGTGTCTTCTCCCCTGCCCGCCACCGGCGCCGCGCCCGCCCGCGCCACCGCCATGCCACCCTGGATCGTGGTCGTGCTGCTGGGCCTGCTGCTGGGCATCCAGCCGGTCACCACCGACGTCTACCTGCCGGCCCTGCCCGCCCTGCAGCACGAGCTGGCGGCCTCGATGTCGCAGGTGCAGCTGACCTTTGCCGGCCTGCTGCTGGCCTTCGGCTGCTCGCAGCTGGCGTGGGGCCCGCTGTCGGACCGCTTCGGCCGCCGGCCGGTGCTGCTGTGGGGCCTGTTCGCCTACGTGCTGGCCTCGCTGGCCAGCACGCTGGCGCCGCGCATGGACCTGCTGATCGCCGCCCGCGTGGCCCAGGGCGCCGCCATGGGCGCGGCGGTGGTGTGCGCGCGCGCCATCGTGCGCGACCTCTACCCGCCGCTGGAGGGCGCCCGCATGATGTCGCGCGGCCTGTCGGGCCTGGGCGTGATCGCCATCACCTGCGCGCCGCTGGGCGGGCTGCTGACCGAGCTGATCCACTGGCGCGCCGCGCTGGCGGCGCTGGCGCTGTTCGGCGCCGTCACGCTGGCGCTGGTGGCGCTGCGCTTTCACGAAACCATTCCGGCGCGCAACCCGCGGGCGCTGGCGCCGCGGGCGCTGTGGCAGGCGTGGCGGCGCATCGCCCGCCATCCGACCTTCGCCACCTACTCGCTGCTGGCCACGGCATCCTACGCGGCGCTGTTCACCTTCCTGTCCACCTCCCCCTTCGTGCTGATCGAGGCGCTGGGCATGAGCCGCTTCGGCTACGGCGCGCTGATGGCCGCCGGCTCGCTGGTGTACATCGCCGGCACCGTGGCCTGCCGCCGCCTGCTGCTGCACTGGGGCATCCGCCGCGCCGTGTTCGCGGCCGGCTGGGTCACCTTCGCCGCTGGCCTGCTGATGGCCGGCCTGGCCTGGCTCGGCTGGGGGCGGCCGTGGTACGGCTGGTGGGCGGTGTTCGTGCCGCAGGCGCTGTTTCTGCTGGCCCATGGCGTGCACCAGCCGGTCAGCCAGAGCGGCACGGTGGCACCGTTTCCGGAGATGGCGGGCGCGGCCTCGGCGCTCAACGGTTTCCTCATGATGGCGGTGGCCTTTCCCATGGGCCTGTGGCTGGGCCGCATGATGGACGGCACGCCGCGCGCGCTGGCGCTGGGCTTTTTTGGCTGGAGCACGGTCATCGCCCTCACCGCCTGGTTCCTGGTGCCAAGACATGGCGACCCCGAGCGGCACTGACGGCGCCGGCCCGCTGCCGATCGGCATCGCCGGCCCCACCGCCAGCGGCAAGAGCGCGCTGGCCCTGGCGCTGGCCGAGCGGCTGCCGGCCGAGATCATCAGCGTCGATTCGGCCCTGGTCTACCGCGGACTGGACATCGGCAGCGCCAAGCCCACGCCGGCCGAGCGCGCCGCCGTGCCGCACCACCTGATCGACATCCGCGACCCCGGCCAGCCCTACAGCGCGGCCGAATTCGTGCGCGACGCCACGCGCCTGATCGCCGACATCCGCGCGCGCGGGCGCACGCCGCTGCTGGTGGGCGGCACCATGCTGTACTTCAAGGCGCTGCGGCACGGTCTGGACGACATGCCACCGGCCGACGCCGCCGTGCGGGCGCAGCTGGAAGCGCAGGCGCGCCAGCACGGCTGGCCGGCGCTGCACGCCGAGCTGGCGCGCGTCGACCCGCTGACCGCGGCGCGCCTGCCGCCGGGCGACAGCCAGCGCATCCAGCGGGCGCTGGAGGTGTGGCGGCTCACCGGCCGGCCGCTGTCCAGCTTTCACGCTACCAATTCAGAAGCTGCCCGCGCACGCCAGACAAGCGCCTGGCCGCTTTTTTCTCTGGAGACCGAAGACCGCGCCTGGCTGCACCGGCGCATTGCCGAGCGCTTCGACGCCATGCTGGCCGCCGGCTTTCTGGACGAGGTGGCGGCGCTGCGCGCGCGCGGCGATCTGTCGCCCGAGCTGCCGGCACTGCGCGCCGTCGGCTACCGGCAGGCCTGGCAGGCGCTGGACGAAGGCTGGCCGCTGGCCCTGCTGCGCGAGCGGGGCATCGCCGCCACGCGCCAGCTGGCCAAGCGCCAGCTCACCTGGCTGCGCGGCATGCCGTGGCGCCGGCGGCTGAGCGCCGACGCCCCCGATGCCCTGCCGCGCGCCGTGCAGGCGGTCCTGGCCGCCGCCGCAGCAGCACAAAATTGAACTCTTTGTAACTACCTCTTGCGTCCGACCGCGCGGCCCAGCCGCCAAACTGCGGTGTAATCCGCGCCGGGAGACCGGGCCCGGTGATCTCACGCCAGAGGAGCTTGCGGGCCATCGCCAGAGCACAGGAACGCATGGATACGCTCGCCCCCGACACGGCCACCGGTCCCGCCGCAGACGTTGCCTCGCGGGGTTCGGCCACCGACCCGGCGGACCACCTGCCACCGCCCAGCGCGCCCCCCCACCCGAGCGTCGCCACCCTGACCGGCTTATCGGCGCTGCTGGCGACCGGCCTGGCGGGTTGTGGTGGTGGCGGCGATGCCGAAGCGCCCGCCCCCGGCCAGCCCCCCGCGCCGGGCGAGTCCCCGGCGCCCCTG
>Ga0208938_1001007_pt1 | contig 17477 bp, 15 predicted proteins | sample AD_UKC125_MetaG_FD_184434 | JGI IMG/M metagenome (GOLD analysis project Ga0208938, IMG submission 184434) | Active sludge microbial communities of municipal wastewater-treating anaerobic digesters from USA - AD_UKC125_MetaG (SPAdes) (version 2) | ecosystem: Engineered > Bioreactor > Anaerobic >...
GGCACCGAGGTCGAGATCTTCACCCGCGCCACGTCCAGCGAGCAGCCGCCGCGAGTGCCCGTGATCGATGGCGTCACAGTGCACCACATGAGTGCTGGTCCCTATGAAGGCCTGCGCAAGGAGCAGCTGCCGGGCCAACTCTGCGCATTCACCGCGTCGGTCCTGCGGGCCGAGGCACACAGACCCGAGGGCTACTACGACCTCGTGCACTCGCACTACTGGCTCTCGGGACAGGTGGGCTGGGTGGCGGCCGAACGCTGGCAGATCCCGCTCGTGCACAGCATGCACACCATGGCCAAGGTGAAGAACCTCACCCTGGCCGCTGGCGACACCCCCGAGCCCTACGAACGAGTGCTCGGTGAGGAGCAGGTGGTGGCGGCCGCCGACATGCTCATCGCCAATACCGAGACCGAGGCCGACGACCTCGTCACCTTGTACGACGCCGACCCCGAACATGTGGCCGTGGCCCTGCCCGGTGTCGACCTGGCCACGTTCTCCCCCGGGCCTCGGACTGCGGGTCGGGAATGGCTGGGGATGTCCAGTGACGACATCGTTCTGCTCTTCGTCGGGCGCATTCAGCCTCTGAAGGCTCCGGACATCCTCGTGCGCGCCGCCGCCCACCTTCTCGACCGCCGCCCGGACCTGCGGCCCCGACTCAAGGTGGTCATCAACGGCGGACTCTCCGGCAACGGCCTGCAGCGCTCTGCGGAGTTGCCCGCGCTCGTAGATGCCCTGGGCCTGCGCGACATCGTCACGATGATGCCGCCGGTAGCCCGTGACCGGCTGGCCGACCTCTACCGGGCGGCAGACGTGGTGGTGGTGCCGAGTTATTCGGAATCGTTCGGCCTGGTCGCCGTCGAGGCCCAGGCCTGCGGGATCCCCGTGGTGGCCAGCCGGGTCGGCGGCCTCACCACGGCTGTCGGGGACGGCGGAGTCCTGGTGGCCGGTCACGATCCGGCGGGCTTTGCCGACGCCTTGGGCACCATCCTGGGTGACCCGGCAACCCAGCAGCGGATGTCCGTGCTGGCGCGCCGACACGCCCAGCGGTTCAGTTGGGGCGCGACCGCCACCGCCACGCTGCAGGCGTACGACCGCGCCCTGGCGGGCCGTCCGATCCTGCTGAGGCGCTACGCATGATCGCGATGGTGACCAAGTGGGCCCGTGACTGCGGCCTGGATCACGAGGTGGCCGACAATGTCGTCACCGTGATTCTGCCCGGCGAGCACAAACTGCGCACGACGTGCGCTTTGGTGACTGGGCCCCACTCGCTGAGCATCAACGCCTTCGTTGCGCGGCACCCGGACGAGAACGCGCCTGCCGTCCACAGTTGGCTGCTGCAGCGCAACCGCCGCCTACTCGGCGTCGCTTACGCCATCGACCACCTCGGCGACATCTACCTGGTCGGCAGACTGCCGGCCACAACTGTGACCAGCGATGTGCTCGATCAGGTCATGGGAGTGGTCCTTTCCGAAGCAGACGGATCGTTCAACACGATCCTGGAGATGGGCTTCCGGTCCTCGATCGAACGGGAATGGCGCTGGCGACTGTCGCGTGGCGAATCCACCGCGAACCTGGCCGCCTTCACTCACTTGCGCCCAGGCGACGTCTGAATCTCGGCTTCGGTAGGTTTGAGTCATGAGCACTCTGATCCTTTTACGCCATGGCGAGAGCCAGTGGAACGCCAAGAATCTGTTCACCGGCTGGGTTGACGTCGACCTCACAGACAAGGGTGTCGCCGAGGGCGGAAAAGCTGGAGAACTGCTCGCGGAGTCCGGCATCCTGCCAGACGTCGTGCACACATCCGTGCTGCGCCGCGCGATCCGGACGACCAACCTGGCCCTGGAGAACTGCGACCGGCACTGGGTGCCTGTACGCCGCAACTGGCGGTTGAACGAACGTCACTACGGCGCCCTCCAGGGCAAGAACAAGAAGCAGACGCTCGAGGAATACGGCGAGGAGCAGTTCATGCTCTGGCGCCGGTCCTACAACACCCCGCCACCGCCCATCGCCATTGATGACGAGTTCTCACAGTTCGACGACCCGCGGTACGCGATGCTACCGCCGGAGATCCGGCCCCTGACCGAGTGCCTGCAAGACGTCGTACGGCGCATGCTGCCCTACTGGTACGACGCTGTGGTCCCCGATCTGCTGACCTACAACACTGTGCTGATCGGCGCGCACGGCAACTCCCTGCGAGCCCTGGTCAAACACCTGGAGGACATCTCCGACGCCGACATCGCGGGCCTGAACATCCCGACCGGCATCCCGCTGGTCTACGAACTCGATCCGGCCATGCGCCCGATCGGCCCAGGTCGATACCTGGATCCGGCCGCGGCGGAAACCGCTGCCGCCGCTGTTGCCAATCAAGGCAAGGGATGAGTCTAGGCTGGAGGTAGCGCTACCGACAGGAGCCATCATGGGCAGGGAGTTCGGGGATCGCCCCGGGGACGAGGTCGTTGCGGAACTCTGGGGGGAACTGAGCCGGGAGTTGGGGACCGACGGCCCGGAGTACACCGACACTCGCAATGGCCAGAACCTGATCGGGCATCTGGTGACTGAGGACGAGGACGGCCAGGACACCACGTCCGAGGAGATCGCCTGGAACAGTCACGACACCAGTGACATGTCCGCGGAGGAATCCGCCATGCACTACGACGACGACGGTGGCGAGGAGGAGATTCTCTCCGACGACGTCCTGCACGACCTCGAGGGTTTCGAGGACTGACCCGACGGGCCCGAGAAAGGTCGAGCGGCCCAGTGGAACCGGGGGTCGCACCCGAGCACTACTGACGCGGCGTGCCAGACCATCGCCCTGATCGTCCAGGGCAGCACACCTACTTGCACTCTCCTACCTCGAGTGCTAACAATGGTCTTAGCACTCTCAGCGGGGGAGTGCTAATGGGAACTCGGTGAGACCGGCCCGCCAGCAGGGATGTGACCTGCTGGCGACCAGTCGTCCGTCGCGGGCACCAGTTTCCGACGACCCCCCAAATGTGGAGGAATTTCAACCGATGGCGAAGATTATCGCTTTCGACGAGGAAGCACGCCGGGCTCTTGAGCGCGGCATGAACACCCTCGCCGACGCAGTCCGCGTCACCCTTGGGCCGAAGGGCCGCAACGTCGTTCTGGAGAAGAAGTGGGGAGCCCCCACGATCACCAACGACGGTGTGTCCATCGCCAAGGAGATCGAACTCGAGGATCCCTACGAGAAGATCGGCGCCGAGCTCGTCAAAGAGGTCGCCAAGAAGACCGATGACGTCGCTGGCGACGGCACCACTACCGCTACCGTTCTGGCTCAGGCGCTCGTGCGTGAAGGCCTGCGCAACGTCGCGGCCGGATCGAACCCGATGGCGCTCAAGCGCGGCATCGAGCAGGCCGTGGAGGCCATCAGCGAGCAGTTGCTGAGCATGGCCAAGGAGGTCGAGACCAAGGAGCAGATCGCCGCCACCGCCTCGATCTCAGCTGCTGACCCCCAGATCGGCGAGATCATCGCCGAGGCCATGGACAAGGTCGGCAAAGAAGGCGTCATCACCGTTGAGGAGAGCCAGACCTTCGGCCTGGAGCTCGAGCTCACCGAGGGTATGCGCTTCGACAAGGGCTACATCTCCCCCTACTTCGTGACCGACCCCGAGCGCATGGAGGCCGTGCTGGAGGATCCCTACATCCTCATTGCCAACTCCAAGATCTCCGCGGTCAAGGACCTGCTGCCGATCCTCGAGAAGGTCATGCAGTCGGGCAAGCCGCTGGCGATCATCGCCGAGGATCTTGAGGGTGAGGCCCTGGCCACCATCGTCGTGAACAAGATCCGCGGTACGTTCAAGAGCGTGGCAGTGAAGGCTCCCGGCTTCGGTGACCGTCGCAAGGCCATGCTGCAGGACATCGCGATCCTCACCGGCGGGCAGGTGATCTCCGAGGAGGTCGGCCTGAAGCTGGAGGGCGTCGGGCTGGAGCTGCTGGGCCGTGCACGCAAGGTCGTCGTCACCAAGGACGAGACCACCATCGTGGAGGGCTCGGGTGACCCCGACCAGATCGCCGGTCGCGTGAACCAGATTCGCGCCGAGATCGAGAACTCCGACAGCGACTACGACCGTGAGAAGCTGCAGGAGCGGCTGGCCAAGCTGGCTGGCGGCGTTGCCGTCATCAAGGCCGGCGCTGCCACCGAGGTGGAGCTCAAAGAGCGCAAGCACCGCATCGAGGATGCCGTGCGCAACGCCAAGGCGGCCGTCGAGGAGGGCATCGTCGCCGGTGGCGGCGTGGCCCTGCTGCAGGCCAGCCAGGCTGCCTTCGAGAAGTTGGAGCTGGAGGGCGAAGAGGCCACTGGCGCCAACATCGTCAAGGTCGCTGTTGAGGCCCCGCTGAAGCAGATCGCTGTGAACGCTGGCCTCGAAGGCGGCGTCGTGGCGGAGAAGGTGCGTCACCTCGAGCCCGGTTTCGGCCTGAACGCCGCGACTGGCGAGTACGTGAACCTGATCGAGGCGGGGATCATCGACCCGGCCAAGGTCACCCGTTCCGCACTGCAGAACGCGGCCTCCATCGCCGCGCTGTTCCTCACCACCGAGGCAGTGGTCGCCGACAAGCCTGAGAAGGCTGCCCCGGCCATGCCCGGTGGCGACGGCGGCATGGGCGGCATGGACTTCTAAGTCCTGCACCTGTTCGAAGGGTCGGCTCGCGTACGCGCGGGCCGGCCCTTCGTCATGTCCGGGCACAACAATGGGCCCCGGTCCTTGGTGGCGGAACCGGGGCCCATCGGGTGTGACTTCGCGAGGGAGGCGACGAGAGGTCACATGAGGCGGAACACCAACGATCGTGCTTGCACGGACAGCTGGGCCGCGTAGGTCCCGTTTGAGCCGTGCATCTCATCCAGCACGGCACGCAGGGCCGTGAGGTCGGCGGGTAGGTCATCGGCGAATCGAGCGACCACGTAGGGCAGGAACTCCGCACTGAGCCAAGCGATGAGCCGCTGACATTCGGGAACCGCCGTATAGCCGTCATCAGCGGCCGACACCACTTCAATGACAAGGCGGTCGGCGGTGTCGTTGAGTTCCTGGCGAATGTCGTGGACCTCAACACTCACCGGAGATGCGGGAATGGTCTTGTCAGCTACCACGGAACACCTCCCGGTCGTAATCAAATCGTTACCTTTGACAACATGACATCATGCCGTCGCGGATCTGTCCATACCTCAGTTCGGCCGACTTCGATCAGAGGTCGTGGGCGTCCAGGATCCGGTACGCGTAGCCCTGCTCGGCAAGGAAGCGTTGACGGTGGGCGGCGAACTCCGCATCCACAGTGTCGCGGGTGACGATCGTGTAGAAGTGGGCGCCGCCGCCGTCGGTCTTGGGCCGCAGCACCCGACCGAGCCGCTGTGCTTCCTCCTGCCGGGAACCGAAGGTGCCCGAGACCTGGATGGCCACGCGCGCCTGCGGCAGATCGACGGAGAAGTTGGCCACCTTGCTGACCACCAGGACCCGCACGTCGCCGGACCGGAATGCATCGAACAGGGCCTGCCGCTCGCGGACGGGGGTCCTGCCGGTGATCAGGGGCGCATCGAGTTCCTCGGCGAGTTCGTCGAGCTGGTCGAGATACTGTCCGATCACCAAGATCTGATCCTTGGGATGCAGGTCGATCACCTGCCGGACCACGTCGTGCTTGACATCCGCGGCCGCCGCCAAGCGGTAGCGGTCCTCAGGCTCGGCCAGCGCATACGTCATGCGGTCATCCTCAGGCAGGTCGACGCGGATCTCGCAGCAGTCCGCCGGGGCGATGTATCCCTGGGCCTCGATGTCCTTCCATGGCGCGTCGAATCGCTTGGGACCGATGAGCGAGAACACGTCGGACTCCTTGCCGTCCTCCCGGACCAGCGTCGCGGTCAACCCGATCCGACGGCGGCTCTGAATGTCAGCGGTGAAGCGGAAGACCGGCGCGGGCAGTAGATGGACCTCGTCATAGAGGATCAAGCCCCAGTTGCGGGCATCGAAGACCTCGAGGTGCGCGTAGACCCCTTTGCGCTTGGCCGTCAGGATCTGATACGTCGCGATGGTGACGGCGCGGATCTCCTTGGACTGACCGCTGTACTCCCCGATCTCGTCCTCGGTCAAAGACGTGCGCGCGAGCAGTTCAGTGCGCCACTGCCGGGCAGCCACAGTGTTGGTCACCAGGATCAACGTCGTCGCCTGCGCCATCGCCATAGCCGCGGCACCCACGATCGTCTTACCCGCGCCACACGGCAGGACGATCACCCCAGAACCGCCGTAGAAGGCGTTCTCGGCTGCCTGTCGCTGGTAGTCGCGTAAGGTCCAACCATCCTCGCGCAAAGCGATGGCATGGGCCTCCCCGTCGACGTAGCCGGCGAGATCGTCGGCCGGCCACCCGACTGCCAGCAGCGCCTGCTTGAGCCGTCCGCGCTCGCTGGGATGCACCACCACGGTCCACTCATCGAGACGCTCGCCCAGCATCCCCGCCGTCTTCTTGTGGCGCAGAACCTCGGTGAGGACCGCCTTGTCGTGGCTGATCATGACCAGACCGTGCGCCGGATGATTGTGCAACTCCAGCCTGCCGTACCGGCTGATGGTATCGGTGATGTCCAGCAGCAGCGCCGGACTCACGGGAAAGCGGGAGAAGCGAACAAGGGTGTCGACGATCTGCTCGGCGTCGTGGCCCGCTGCGCGCGCATTCCAGAGTCCGAGCTTGGTCAATCGATAGGTGTGCACGTGCTCCGGGGAGCGCTCGAGTTCAGCGAACACGGCGATCTCGCGACGGCATTGCTCGGACTGCGGGTGATCAACCTCCAGCAGCAGGGTGTGGTCGCTCTGCACGATCAGCGGGCCATCAGTCATCAGCAATCCTCACAGCGGCGATCCGGGACAGGGGAATCGTGATCGTGCGGGCGGCGGTCAGGCTCCAGCCGGTGACCTGTCCTGAGCGCACCTCCAACGGCTCCACCAAATGAGTCAACGTCTGCTGACCATCGCCGAATTCCAGCCACACCCGGCGAGCCTGCAAGACCTGGCGCAATTGGGCGGGATCGGCTGGTTGCAGATCAGGGGCATCGGCCACCTGCTCGGTGGCCTCCACCAAATGCGCGACCAACCGGTCGACGGCTTCAGGATCCGGAGGTGCTGCGCGCACATATTCCAGGGGAAGGGCCACGGTCGGCTGGTCGGCACTGCTCGCCGCCACCCCGGCTTGGGCAAGCAGCCGCTGCACCGCGTCCAAAGGTTGTTCACTGATGAACGTCCCGGCGGCCACCTCCTGCCACCCGAGGTCGCGCAGCGCCTGGCTCTCCTGAGCGCTGGACCTGATCAGCGTCACCCGCGAGACCTGCACCGGCGCAGCGCGGGCAGCGTCCTTGACCAGGTACTCCAGGGATTGTGGAAGCGCAGTGCGACTGGACTGGGCCAATTGCGCCAGGATGTGCTCGGGCGAACGCCTGGCAGCGGCTGCCCGCAGCCGCGAGAGATCGACCCGGTGCATGATCACCGGGCCCCAGGACTCCACATGCGCGATGTCGTGCAGCAGGTCCCAGGTGGCGGTGTCGACGTTGGCCGCCGCGATGATTGTGTGGTCCGGCTGGACGATGAGGGCGTTGTCCGTGGCAGGCACCGTCATGGCCGAGGGTGCGCTGATGTCAGCGACCGCGACCCCGCCCGGGAGCAGGCCCAAGGCGGTCAGCTCGGCCAGGAAGTCGTTGGATCGTTCGCGGGCCTCAACCAAGCGCGGACGTTCCCAGGCCAGCACCTCCGCCAGATTCTGGGCGTTCACCCGCCCACGCGGCCATACGGCCAGGACCTGCCGGCGGTGTTCCGCAGTGCGGGCCACACCCGATGTGGTGAGCACGCCAAGATCGTCCGGACGGCAGCGCAGCAGCGGGCGGTCGCTGTCGAGCCACGCCTCTATGAGCTCGCGCCACATGTCCTGTTCGCCCGTGTAGAGCCAGCGCTGGGCCTCGGCAGTGGGATGGGCACAGGCGTCCACTCCCCCGACCAGGCCTGCCACGGCGGCCAGTTCAAGCCAGACGGCGAGCTCTTCGACTGGTAGCGCCATGGCAGTGGCACGGTCCTGCAGAACCCGCCGGGAGACCCCCCGGGCGGCGTTCCACGTCAGCGGACGGCGAGCCAGGTCGGTCAGCACGTAGCGCACGCCGGCCAGGACATTCCAGATGGCCGGCGGCCCCGCCACCGGCGTCGCATCATCGTGCTCGGGAGGCTGTGCAGCTGGCAGGTACAGACCCTGCCGCAATATGAGGGCCACTTCGCGGGGTACGACGTTCTGCTCACCGCGGATCACCGTCAGCGGATTGGCCGTCGTGCTGACCGGCTGTTCCCACACGAGGTATCGCAGGCGGTCGGGGTCGAGGTCGGCAGCCGCGGCGTGCACAGCCTGCGGATCCGGGGTCACGTGGCTGGCAGAACTCAGTCCACAGGGAAAAGCTCCGAATGCCTGCTGCGCGGCGCGGACCGCCTTGTACACGGGTCCTCCCCACAACAGGGCTCGCTCCCACAGGTCCTGGACGACATCGCCGACGTCCTCTGCAAGGGCCTGCGAAACCTGCTCGATCGTCGCATCGTGCAGGGCGGCGAATACCTCCAGCACGCGTAGCGACGGCGTGGACAAGGCGCTGAGCGCGGTCAGCACACTGGCGTCATCGGCAGCCTTGCGGGCCAGTTGCGAGAGGTCCGTAGGCCAGGGCTGCAGCAGATCCGGGCGGACGGCGAGCAGTCGCCGGACCTGCCCTGGGCTGCGTCCTCGAAGATCATCGGCCAATGACCGCGCAATGCGGTTGGACTGCTGTGTACCCATCCGCACTACGTTACGGATATGACCTGCGAGCTCGGTACCCCGGACCCTCTGGAATCGCTGCTGGCCACTGTGCAGCATTACCCGGGGCTGGTAGTTGCCTTCTCCGGCGGGGTGGATTCGGCGTTCCTGCTGGCGGCGGCGATACGTGCCCTGGGACCGGGGCGGGTGCTGGCCGTGACGGCTGTCAGCCCCTCGTTGCCGGCCGCCGAACTGTCGTCCGCGCGTGAGTTCGCGGCCTCGCTGGGTGCGGCCCATCTTGAGGTGACCACCGACGAGATGAGCCGTGACGGCTACCGGGAGAACGGCACTACGCGGTGCTACTTCTGCAAGGCGGAGTTGCTCGATGTCGTCAGCACGGTGGTTCCGCACGGGTGGTACGTAGCCACCGGAACCAACGCCGACGACCTGGTGGCTGGATTCCGGCCCGGCATCCGGGCTGCAGCGCAACGCGGTGCGGTCACTCCCTTGGCCGACGCTGGTCTGGACAAGGCGACCATCCGGGCCATCGCGCGGGAGTGGAATCTCACTGTGTGGGATAAACCGCAGGCCGCCTGCCTATCGAGCAGGGTGGCCTATGGAATCCAGATCTCGACGCAGCGGCTGGCCCGGATCGAGGCGGCAGAGCGGGCACTGCGCGAGCTGCTTGACGATCCGGGGGTGAATCTACGGGTGCGCGACCTCGGCGATACCGCCCGCATCGAGGTGGACGCGCCGCTGCTGGCTGAGCCGGGCTGGCAGGATTCGGCCCGCCAGGAGGTGCTGGCGTGCGGCTTCGCGTCGGTGGAGATCGATCCGCGCGGATTCAGGTCCGGGTCGATGAATGAGGAGCTGTCATCGCCGTCCGCACCGCGGCCCGGCGCCGGCGAGACTGCAACCACAGCCACAGCAGCAGGATCGCGAACCCCACGCCGCTGAGCATCGACAGGAACCACAGGACCGGCACGACGGGCGCCTGGGACACGACGAGCCTGGACAGGACGACCAACGCGGTCAGCACACCCGCGCCGAATACCACCAGACCGATGAGTACCGAACGCGATCGCATAGGACCAGACTAACGAGGCCATCGACTTGTCCCGATCGGAGATGGGCTGGCAAAAGCGCTGCGGTATTTCGGACACGGGATCTTCGGGATCACCAGCGCGTAGCTGCCGGGTTTTCCACCGCAAAGTACCTGGTCAGAAGACCTTGTCGTAGCCCTCTCGTATGGTGTGAACATGAGCGAATCGGTAGTTGCGGTCCTGGAGGAGATCTTCTCCAACGATGATCCGCTCGAGCGGGCGAAAGCCGCTGAGGCGGTGATCGGGTACTGCCACGCCCAGCAACTCCGGGCCTTCCATCAGGTGTTCGTGGAGTCCGAACTCGGTGCCGACCAGGACGGTGTGGTCGTGGACCCGACACCGCCGGAGATCGCGTGCGCGATGGTCTGGTCCCCGGGCGCGGCGTCGTCGATGGTCGATGTGGCCGTGGAGGTTGTCCAAGACCTGCCGATGCTGCTCACCGCGCTAGCCGAGGGCCGGATCGATCTGCCCAAGGTGCGTGAGATTGCCACATCCACCCTCGGACTTGAACCGGGTGCCCGGCGGGCGCTGGTGGAGCGGGCCATCGACTACGCCGCGACCCGGACCCGGCATCAGGTGCGGGGCTGGCTACCCCGCCAGGTGGACCGGATCGACCCGGAAGCGGCGGAACGGCGACGGAAGAAGGCCCGCACGTGCCGCAAGGTCAGCCTGCTCCCGGAACCGGACGGCATGGCCACCCTCTCGGCCTACCTCACCGCCGAAGAAGCCACCGCCTGTATGGAGTCGATCCGGATCCGGTCGAACAATATTCAGGGCAACCGGGAGGCGATCCGGGTCGACATGTTCATCGAACTGTTGACCGGGATCACCCCGGCTGAGCAGGTCCCGGTCGCGGTGATCATGACCGACGACGGGGCGGAGATCGAGGGCTACGGCCCGATCGCCGACATGCACGCCGATGAGTTGCTGCGCCGCCTGGAACTACCCTCGGCGATCATCCGCCTGACCATGCCCCAACTCCAGGCCGGCTACCTGCCGAATCTGAAGCTGCGCCGCTACGTGCGGACCCGGGACCGGCACTGCAGGTTCCCCGGCTGCCGCCGGCCCGCCCGCAACTGCGACCTCGACCACATCGTGCCCTGGCCGACCGGCCCCACCGACGCGGACAACCTGCAGCCGCTGTGCCGTTACCACCACCGGATCAAGACCCACAGCAAATGGCGGGTGGAACGAGGACCGAACAACACCACCATCTGGATCAGCCCCCGCGGCAAGCGATACACCAGCCGCCCCGACGACCCGTAGAAATGGGACATCCCCGCGCACGCGGGCAGCGCTACCTCGGATCTCCGGGTGAATGCCGCCAGAGGGGACGGAGGGGCTGGCCGCTCAGGCCTCCCAAGCCGGCTGCAGTTCCCGCTCGATCAAATCGTCGCGATCCTCCAGCGTCTGGAAAGACGCGTTGGCGGCCGTCATCGTGGCCAGATACAGGTCCTCCAACTCCCAGCCGGCCTCCGAAACCAGCAGGTACATCTCCTTGCTGACCGACGTGCCGCTCATCAGGCGGTTGTCCGTGTTGATGGTCACGGCGAATCCCAGATCGTTCAGCGCGGTCACTGGATGATCCTGGATCGTGTCTGCGATGCCGGTCTGCAGGTTCGACGAGGGACAGACCTCCAAAGGGATCTGCCGGTCGAGAACGTACTGGGCGACGGGACCGAAATCCTCTCCGTCAGGGTGGATCCGGACGTCCTCGATAATGCGCACCCCGTGGCCCAGCCGTTCGGGAGCGCAGGTCGCGATAGCGTCCGCGATGCTAGGCACTCCGGCGGCCTCCCCCGCGTGGATCGTGTAGTGGCCCATGTTCGCGCGCACCTTGGCGAAGGGATCTGCAAACAGGGATGCGGGGAAGCCGTCCTCGGGGCCGGCGATGTCCATACCCGCCACGCCGTCGCCGCGCAGGGCCACCACGAGGTCAGCGACCTCATCGCCGCGGTGAGCCTGCCGCATGGCGCACAGGAGGGCATTGACCACGATCCGGTCACTGTCGAACCCATCCAGTGCGGCCTCCACTGCCTGCACCATGGTCAAGCCGCCGGCCGTCAGGAGTTCCGGGGCGAACCGGACCTCGGCGTACACCACACCGTCATTGGCCAGGTCCTCGGCGCATTCGGCCGCCACCCGCCGGATGGCCTCTTCGGTCTGCATCACGGCGACCGTGTGCTCGAAGGTCTCCAGGTACCGGACCAGGGAGCCGCTGTTCGCGGCATCGACGAACCACTGCCCGAGTTCGTCGGCGTCGCGAGTGGGTAACTTCGTGTAACCGCACTCCGCCGCCAGGTCGATGACGGTCTGCGGACGCAGGCCCCCGTCGAGGTGGTCGTGGAGCAGGACCTTGGGAAGGGCGCGGATCTCTTCGAAGTGCATACCCCGATCCTGTCACTCGCGCCTGCCAGCGTCTGCCCCGGTAGAACTCAAAAGGCAATCAAGCGGTCCGTGAGCCGGGTTCAGGGAAGATCGGCAGGACCGAACGCGCTCGGCAGCAGGTCGTCGAGCGTCTTGATCCCGTCGGGGTGGTCGATCAGCAGCCCCGGCCCACCGAATTCGTAAAGCAACTGCCGGCACCGGCCACACGGCATCAGGAGGTTCCCGTCGCCGTCGCAGCAGCTGAACGCGATCAGCCGGCCACCACCGGACATCCGCAGCGCGCCGACCAGAGTGCACTCCGCACACAGGGTCAACCCATACGACGCGTTCTCCACATTGCAGCCCGCCACCACCCGACCATCGTCGACGAGGGCAGCAGCCCCCACCGGGAACTTCGAGTAGGGCACGTAGCACTTGGCCATCGCGGCGCGGGCCTGTTCGCGCAGCGCCTCCCAGTCAGCCGTCATGATTTCTTGTACGGAATACCGTCAGCGGCTGGTGCCCGGACCTTGCCGACGAGCCCTGCGACGGCCAGCAGGGTGGCCAGATAGGGCGTCATCAGCATGAACTCGCTGGGGATGGGCGTGCCGATGATGCTCAGCACACTCTGCAGGTTGTCGGCGAAGCCGAAGAACAAGGCCGCACCCAAGGCTCCGAGCGGCTTCCAGCGACCGAAGATCACTGCCGCCAGGGCAATGAAGCCCTTGCCGGCAGTCATCTCCTTGCCGAAGGCACCAACACTTGCGACCGTGAAGAAGGCACCTCCGAGACCGGCCACCAGACCGCCGAGCATCACATTGCGGAACCGCACGCTGTTGACCTTGATGCCGACGGTGTCGGCGGCCTGCGGGTGTTCGCCCACGGCCCTGACCCGCAGCCCCCACTTGGTCCGGAACAGCGCCACATTGATCACGATCACGATCACATACATCAGGTAGACCACGATGTTCTGGTTGAACAGGATGGGGCCCAGGATCGGGATGTCGGACAGGACCGGGATCGGCACTGGCGAGAACGTCGGCGGGGAGTTCCACGTCTCCTGGTTGGGGGCCAGCAGACGGCTGTACAGGAATGACGTGAGGCCGACGGCCAGCACGTTGAGCACCACACCCAGGATGACCTGGTCCACGAAGTACTTGATGGCGAAGACGGCCAGCAGCAGGCCGATGAACAACCCACCCAGCGGGGCGGCGATCAGACCCAGGTAGGCGTTCTGGGTGAGGCTGGCCACGACGGCCGCCACGAAGGCCCCGGTCAGCAACTGCCCTTCGATGGCAATGTTGATGACGCCGGCCCGCTCACACAGGATGCCCGACATCGAGCCGAACACCAAAGGCACCGCGAGCAGCAGGGAACCCTGCAGCAGACCGACCACATTGATCGTGGAACCGGCCACCGCCCAGGACAGGAATCCGAGGATGAAGAAGGTGCCGAAGGCCGTCGCGTAGGGCCACAGGGCCTTCTCCTTGCGGGCCGCCATGAACGCCCCCACCGCGGCCAGCAGCGCAATGATGCTGAAGATGATCGCACTGAGCTTGGCCGGCAAGGTGACGTCGGGAAGGGCGATGGCCTCGTCGCCCAGCGTGAGCTGGAACGTCACGCTCTCACCGGCTGCGGTGAACAGGCCGAACACGATGATCGCGAACACCCCGAGACCGATCATCACCTTCACCAGGCGTGGCGTCGGGGGGACGATATGGACCTCGGGCAACACCTCGGGGGCCGGGGCTTGGGCTGTCGCGCTCATCCGTTCCATCCCTTCGCGGTCTCCATGAAGCCGCCCTTGCCCGTCTCCGGCAGGCGGAACACCGATCTGACTAATGGTGGTGCCGCGATGAACAGCACGATCAGGGCTTGGATGACCAGCACGATGTCGATCGGCGTGCCGGTCGAAGTCTGCATGTTGAGACCACCCGCGCGCAGACCACCGAACAGCAGTCCGGCCGCGACCACCCCCCAGGGGTTGGCCCGGCCCAACAGGGCCACGGTGATGGCGTCGAACCCGATGCCGGCGGAGATCCCGCCGGACAGTGACTTCTCCGTGCCGAGGACCTGCGCGCTACCGGCCAGACCAGCCAGGCCACCGGCGATCAGCATCACCAGCAGGTACATCCGCGACACGTTCATGCCTGCGGTGCGGGCAGCACTGGCGTTGGCACCGACGGCCCGGAACTGGAAGCCGAGAGTGGACTTGTCCAGCAGCCAGGCCACGCCTGCCGCACACGCGATCGCGACCAGGATGCCGGCGTGCACCCGCCACTGGTCGATGATCGTCGGGTACTCGGCGTTGGGGTTGACCGGCGGACTGATGGGATCCTGCCGACCCGGGCGCAGGAACCAGGATTTCGTGAGCAACCACGCGACCAGGTAGATCGCGATCCAGTTGAGCATGATCGTCGTGATGACCTCATGGGCGCCGGTCTTGGCCTTCAGGAAGCCTGCGATACCACCCCAGATCGCACCGCCGACGAAGGCGCCGATGACGGCCAGCAGCAGGTGGACGATCACCGGCAGATCGAACGTGAAACCGATGTAGGAGGCGAAGACGGCACCCAGGATGATCTGGCCCTCGGCGCCAATGTTGAACAGACCTGCACGGAAGGCCAGCGCGACGGACAGACCGCCGAGGATCAGTGGGGTGGCCATGGTGATCGTCTCGCTCAACGGCTTCAGTGCGTTGACCAGACTGGTCGCCTCCGGGTTGAACAGCATGCCGGTGAGCAGCGCCTTGTAGGCCTCGACCACTGCCGTCCAGGCCGCACTGATCGTGTCCAGGGGCTTGGAGAAGAAGTAGCTGCTCGCCTCTTGAACGGCGGGGTCGGAGAGCGCGATGAAGATCGCCCCGATCACCAGCGCCATCACGATCGACAGGAAGGTGATTCCCGCCGTGCCACTCATCGCAGTCCGCAAGCGGTTCGGCTGCTTGGCTGGTTGCGCGTCCGGTTTGGTGGCTGTGTCAGTCATTGGTCACTCCCGCCATGAGAAGGCCCATATCGTCGCGGGAGGTATCGGGGCCGACCATCCCGATGATGGCCCCCCGGTACATCACCGCGATTCGGTCGGCCAGTGCATAGATCTCGTCGAGTTCGCTGCTGATGATGAGCACCGCGGCGCCTCGCTCGCGTTCAGCGACGATGCGCTTATGCAGGAACTCGATGGATCCGACATCCACACCGCGGGTGGGTTGGGCGGCAACGAGCACGCGCAGTTCGCGCGACATCTCGCGAGCCATGACGACCTTCTGCTTGTTGCCCCCGGACAGCGAGGAAACAGGCGCCTTCGCGCCTTGGGTGCGCACGTCGAACTCCTCGATGAGCTCGACGGCCGTGCGGTCGATGACGGAGTTCTTGAGCACCCCGCCCGACGAGTAGGGAGCGTTGCTCACCTGGTCCAGGACGAGGTTCTCGGTAACGGTGAATGACCCGATCAGGCCGTCGTGCTCACGGTCCTCAGGGACGTAGCCGAGCCCCGAGTCGAGGATGTCACGCGGGTCCTTGCCGGTGATCTCGGTGCCGTCCAGCGTGATGGAGCCCAGCACCTCACCTTCGAACAGACCCGTCAGGACCTGGGCAAGTTCGGTCTGGCCATTGCCCTGCACCCCGGCCACGCCCAGGATCTCCCCGGCACGCACGTCGAAGGTGAGTTCACGCAGGATGGGGCGCCCCTCGAGGTCAGCGGCGGAGACCTCTTTCAGCGACAGGACGGGGGCTCCCGGATTTGCCGGTGGCTTATCGACAGTGAGGCTGACCTCGCGGCCCACCATCATGCCCGCTAGTTCGGCCTGGGTGGCTTCCGGCGTCGCTTCGCCGACCACCCGGCCGCGCCGGATCACCACGATGCGGTCAGCGGCTGCCCGCACCTCGCGCAGTTTGTGGGAGATGAACACGATGCTGGTGCCCTTGGCCTTGAGGCCACGCATGATGTCCAGCAACTCGTCGGTCTCCTGCGGCGTGAGTACCGCGGTGGGTTCGTCGAGGATCAGGACACCGGCGTCGCGCACCAGGGCCTTGATGATCTCCACGCGCTGCTGGACGCCGACCGGTAGTTCCTCAACCAGGGCGTCGGGGTCGACGTGGAGGTTGTAGGCCTCACTGACGCGACGGACCTCGGACCGTGCGGTCTCGAGGTCGAGGAACATGCCCTTGGTGTGCTCGTGACCGAGCATCACGTTCTCAGCAACAGTGAAGGGCGGCACCAGCATGAAGTGCTGGTGCACCATGCCGATCCCGGCGGTGATCGCGTCACCGGGACCTCGGAAGTCCTCGACGACATCGTTGACAAGAATCTCCCCGCTGGTGGGTTCGAGCAGGCCGTAGACGACGTTCATCAACGTCGACTTCCCGGCACCGTTCTCCCCCAGCAGGGCTACGATCTCGCCCGGGTTGACGGTCAGGGAGATGTCCTCATTGGCCGCGAAGTCGCCGAACTTCTTCGTGATGTTGCGCAGTTCGAGTTTCATGAGGCCCTCCTGGCTCGAAAGACGATGAGGGGCCCAAGCTCAGTGCCTGGACCCCTCATCCCTACTCAGACTCAGCTAGCCGCTTGGGGCTGGTTGGGTGAGGTCACCTCGATGGAGCCATCGATGATCCCCGCCTTGATCGTCTCCAACTGATCCTTCAGCTCCTGCGGAACCTGGCTCTCGAAGTCGTGGAACGGCGCGAGGCCGGTGCCGTCGTTCTCCAGAGTGCCGATGTAATCCTCGTTGCTGAACTCACCGTTGATGGTCGCGTCGATGGTGTCGGTCACGGCCACGTCGATCTTCTTCAGAACCGAGGACAGGAACACGTCCTTGTACTGCGGTGCGGACTCGTAGCCGTCGCTGTCCACCCAGATGATGGCGGCCTTGCCGGTCGACTGGGCTTCCTTGGCCGATCCGAGGCCCACCGGACCCGCGACCGGGAAGATGATGTCAGCACCCTGCTGGATGAAGTTCTTGGCCAGCTGCTGGCCCTTGGCCTGGTCGTCGAAACCACCGGCGAACGATCCTGCGTCAGGCTTGTTCTGGTCCCAGCCAAGCACCTCGACGTTGGTGCCGTTCTCCGTGTTGTAGTACTGCACGCCCTCCCAGTAGCCGTCCATGAAGGACGTCACCGAGGGGATCGCCAAGCCGCCGTAGGTGGCCACCTTGCCGGTCTCGCTCATGCCTGCCGCCAGGTAGCCGGCCAGGAAGGAGGACTGGGCGGTGTTGAACACCAGGCCCTTCATGTTCTCGATCGCCGGGTCGCTGAG
>Ga0208938_1001011_pt1 | contig 17447 bp, 17 predicted proteins | sample AD_UKC125_MetaG_FD_184434 | JGI IMG/M metagenome (GOLD analysis project Ga0208938, IMG submission 184434) | Active sludge microbial communities of municipal wastewater-treating anaerobic digesters from USA - AD_UKC125_MetaG (SPAdes) (version 2) | ecosystem: Engineered > Bioreactor > Anaerobic >...
CATCACGCGCCAGCTTTGGCGCCTGCGCCAGTTCGGCCTCATCAAGAAGGTCGTTCATGGCTATCGCTACTACCTCACCCGCCTGGGTCGCTCGACCATCGCCGCCGCTTGTCGAATCACTGAACAATCCATCGTCCCGGCTCTCGCCCACGCTACCCCGTGACCAGATCTGCTCAGGAAATGTAAAGATCTGAGTCATAAGTGACTAAAGTAAACCCGGCTGGTGCCGTATCTCAATGGGTAAACCACACACCATGCCGCGGCGACCACTGGTCGGCTCAACAGGAGGAGGAAGTGCCCATCAAAGCCGTCGACCAAGCCAGCATGCTGTCCATCAGTCAATGGCGACGCCTGGCCAGGGTACTGCCGTGGTTGTTGCTCGCGTTTGGGTTGTCGACGACCTGGCTTGTGTCAGGGATTGCCCTGCGCGCTGCACAGGAGGCACAGGAGGAGAGCTTCGCCTACCAGGTACGCGAGATCCTGTTGCGCATTGAGCAGCGACTGGCGGCGTATCGTCAGGTCCTGTATGGCGCCCGGGGATTGTTCGCCGCTTCCGTGGATGTCAACCGTGACGAGTTTCATGCCTATGTCGCCAGCCTGCGGCTGGAGAAGGACTACCCGGGAATTCAGGGGGTGGGATTCGCATTACTCGTTCCGGCCTCGGGAAAGGCGGCGCATATCGAAGGCATGCGCAGGACAGGCTTTCCCGATTACACGCTGCGGCCGGAGGGGGAACGGGAAATCTATAGTTCGATCATCTTTCTTGAACCGTTTGCCGATCGCAACCTGCGCGCTTTCGGTTACGACATGTATTCCGAGGCAGTGCGCCGCAAAGCCATGCAGCGCAGCCGCGACCTCAACGAGGCCGCGATGTCGGGCAAGGTCCGACTGGTGCAGGAAGACGGGGAGCGTGTGCAGGCGGGATTCCTGATGTATGTGCCGGTGTACCGCAATGACCACCCGCATGCCACACCGCCCGAGCGGCGTGCGAACATACTGGGTTGGGCCTATTCGCCATTTCGCATGGATGACCTGATGTTCGGCATTCTTGGCGAACGCCGCCGCGACCTCGAACTCGAGATCTTCGACGGGGAGGACTTGTCGCCGGAAACCTTGTTGCACGATTCCGACGATAATCTTGGCGCGGCGCAAGGCGTTGGCGGTTTGTACCACAGCAGCCAGAAACTGGACATCTTCGGGCATCGCTGGACTGTCGTCCTGCGCTCACTACCGCCGTTCGAGGCCAGCCTGGATACGCGCCTGGCGCGTTCGATTCAAGCGGCCGGCGTACTGACCAGCGTGTTGCTGGCGTTGCTCGTCTGGCAACTTGCCAAGAGCCGGGTGCAGTTCGCGCTGGCCCTGGAGATGGCTCGCGAACTGCGGATCAGCGAGGAACGATGGAAGTTCGCGCTGCAAGGCGCGGGTGAGGGAGTCTGGGACTGGAACATCCAGACCGGCGAGGCCATGTACTCGCGCCGCTGGAAGGAAATGTGGGGCTATGCAGAGCACGAGATCGGCAATGTCTCCGAAGAGTGGGCCAGGCGTGTCCACCCGGAGGACATGCCGCGTGTCATGGCCGAACTCCAGACTCATCTCGATGGCCAGAAGGTTTCGGCTGCGGTCGAGTTCCGCATGCTCTGCAAGGACGGCAGTTGGCGCTGGACGCTGGGTAGAGGCATGGTCGTTCGCCGCGATGCCGCCGGCCAGCCCTTGCGCCTGGTCGGTACCAACAGCGACATCAGTGAGCGCAAGGCCCAAGATGAAGCGCTGAAACGTTCCAATGCTGAGCTCGAGCAGTTCAACTATGCGATTGCGCACGACATGCGCCAGCCCCTGCGGATGATTTCAAGCTACCTGCAACTGCTCGAAATGAGTCTTGCCGAAAGTCTCGACGCCGAGCAGAGCGAAGCCCTGAATTTTGCCATTGACGGCGCGAAACGCCTGGATCAGATGTTGGTCGGCCTGCTCGCCTTCGCGCGCGTCGGCCGAAATGGCGAGGTGGCTTCATCTTCCAGCCGGGCAGCGCTGGAAGAAGCGCTGCGCTTCGTCCAGTCGGCGGTCGCCGAGGCACACGCCAGCATCAGCGTCGAAGGTGACTGGCCCAGCATCGCCGTCCAGCACGACGAAACGCTGCGTTTGCTGCAGAACCTGATCGGCAATGCCGTCAAATTCCGAATTCCTGGGCGCACGCCGGAAGTACGCGTTATCGGCACGACAATCGACCAGGAGTGGCGGCTGGTGGTTGCCGACAACGGTGTCGGCATTCGCCCTGAGCAACTGGGCCGTCTTTTTCAGGTCTTCCAGCGCTTGCAGAGTCGTGCGCATTACGAAGGCACGGGGATCGGCCTGGCATTGTGCCGCAAGATTGCCGAGAGTCATGGTGGAAGGATTTGGGCCGAATCCGCCGGGGAAGGCCTGGGGAGTTGCTTCCATGTGATCCTGCCGCTCGCTGTCGATGCAGCGTCGGCCGGCAGCGACATCGTCGACGGTTCGGAATGATGGGCGCACGCGTTTTGCCCGGGCGCCGGTCGTTCTTCCTCCACGGCGTGGGGAAGGACGCCGCCGCACTCGCCAGCACGTTGGTCCTGTGGCAGACTACGTCGCAAGCCGACCCGCAGATTTTCCGGTGGACCGCGCTCAGGGCTGCAGCGGTCGGCGCCGCTCTCGGTGGCCACAGTCCCTACCGCAACAACGCAAGGCAAGATTCGCATTTCCGCCGGGAGAGCTCAAGATGAGCGGGAGGATCGAAGATCCGGAGTTGTTTCAGGACCTGTTTGCCCCCGAACGCGCCGAAGAGGCGGTTGCGCCCAGCGGCAACCCGTGGAAGGTGCTGCTGGTCGACGATGAGGATGATGTCCGTGCGGTTTTTCATCTGGCGCTGCAGGACGTGCTGATCGAAGGGCGCCAGCTGTTGCTGCTCGATGCGCGATCGGCAGGCGAGGCGAAGGCGGCACTTGCAACCAGTCCCGACATTGCCCTGATGCTGCTTGACGTGGTCATGGAATCTGACCAGGCTGGTCTCGAACTGGTGCACCAGGTGCGCAACGGCTTAGCCAACCGCAGCGTCCAGATTGTCCTGATCACCGGACAACCGGGTTATGCGCCACACCGGAAAGTGATCAACGACTACGAGATCGATGGCTACCAGCTCAAGTCGGAGTTGAACGCGGAGCGTATTTTCGTTTCCGTCTCATCGGCGTTGCGTACCTATCGGCTGCTGCGCGAGCAGGAGAGCCTGCGGCGCGATCTCGAGCAGAAGGTGCAGGAACTGGACCAGACCCTGCAGGCACTGCGCGAGAGCGAGGCCAACTTCATTCGCGCACAGTCGGTCGCCCATGTCGGAAGCTGGACCTATGATCTGGTGACCGACGAGATACTGCTTTCGGCGGAAACCTGCCGAATCTTTGGTTTGCGCGAAGGCTCGGTCGGTAACTACAAGACCTACCTGGAGCGCGTCTTTCCAGAAGACCGTTGCGGACTGCAGCAAGCCTGGCAGGCAGCCCTCGACCGTGGTACTTCCTTTGAACATGAACATCGCATCATGGTCGGTGCGGCAATCCGCCACATCCGCCAGAGGGCGGACCTGACCTGCGACGCGGCCGGAAAACCCGTGCGCAGCCTCGGTACCACCCAGGACATTACCGAGCGCAAGCAGGCCGAGGATGAACTCAGACGTTCCAACGGCGAGTTGGAGCAGTTCAGCTACGCCATATCGCACGACCTGCGGCAGCCTTTGAGAATGATCTCGTGTTACCTGCAACTGCTCGGCATGAGTCTCACGGAGCAACTCGGTGCCGAGCAAAGCGAGTATTTCAACTTTGCCATCGATGGCGCCAAGCGTCTGGACCGGATGTTGGTGGCGCTCCTCGAATACTCGCGCGTCGGACGCATGGGCGAACCGCTGACGTGGCTGGAAAGCCGCGCGATAGTGGACGAAGCATTGGTCTTCCTGCAACCGGCGATCGCCGAGGCAGTGGCCGTCATCAGCGTCTGCGGCAATTGGCCGCGGGTTTACGTCCGCCCGGACGGGATGCTGCGCGTCCTGCAGAACCTGATCGGCAACGCTACCAAGTTCCGTGTCGCGGGCCGCACGCCGGAAATTACGGTAGCCAGCACGGTCGCCGGTACCGACTGGTGTTTGTCGGTTGCCGATAACGGTATCGGCATCCCTGCCGGGCAACTGAGCCGCCTGTTTCAGGTCTTTCAACGCCTGCAAAGTCGAGCGGCTTTTGAAGGAACGGGAGTCGGGCTGGCCTTGTGCCGCAAGATTGTCGAGCATCATGGGGGGAGGATCTGGGCCGAGTCCTCTGGCGAAGGGCAGGGCAGCCGTTTTTGCCTGTCGCTGCCGATGGACGGTCCATGATGTCCAGTGAAACGGAGCGACGCGCATGAACCAGACGCCACGAGCCCTGCGCATCCTGATGATCGAGGATGAAGCCGGCGATGCCCGCCTGATGCAGGTGGCAATACGCCGGAATGGCTTCGTCGCCGAGACGCATGAGGCACACGATGGGCACGAGGCGCTCTGCTTCCTGCGCAAGCAGGAACCGCGCTGGGGTGGCGCTATGCGCCCCGATCTGATCCTGCTGGACCTCAAGATGCCCGGGCAGGGTGGGCTTGAGTTCCTGGCCGTACTCAAGGCAGATACTGAACTGCGAGCCATTCCGGTCGTCGTCGTGACGTCTTCCCTGCTTGACGCCGACGTCCGGGCCGCCTATCAGCTCGGAGCGGCCGGGTACCTGCTGAAGCCGGCGGACTTGCGCGAATTCATCGCCAAGGTTCGCACTTTGGGCGAGTACTGGTTCAATCTGGTGCGCTTGCCGCACAATGCGGGTTGAACCCTGGAAGCATGGGGTACTAAGGAGCAATGGGCATGAGCACGGCAGTCCAGAAGCGCATCTCGATACTGGTCATCGAGGACGATCCCGGCGACCTGGGATTGATTCAGGCGAACGTCCGGCTGGCCGGAATGCGGCGCCTTGGTGACCAGGATCCCGTGGTCTGGGCGCCGAATCTGGCGCTGGGCGTCGCGGCAGCAGCGGCCAGGAAGCCGGATGTCGTGCTGCTCGACCTGTCCCTGCCCGATTCGACGGGCGTGGCGACGGTCGAGGCGATGCGCGTCGTGGTGCCGGACGTTCCGATCATCGTGCTTACCGGTCAGGACGACCATCAGCTTGCCGAGGCGGCGCTGAAGGCCGGTGCGCAGGACTACCTGGTGAAGGGGCAGTTCGAGCACGATGCACTTGGACGCGCGATACGGCACGCGCTGGTGCGCCAAAGACTCGAATCCCGTCTACGCCTGTTCGGGGCCGCGCTGAATTCGGTGGCCAACGGCATCGTCATCACCGACATCAATGCGACGATCGAATGGGCCAACCCGGCATTCACCAGAATGACCGGCATCCCGCTCGCCGAGGCCCTGGGCCGCAAGCCGAACGAGTTGCTCAATTCCGGGAAGCAGGATGCGCAGTTCTACCAGCGGATGTGGGAAACCATTCTCGCCGGGCGTGTGTGGAGCGGTGAACTGATCAACCGGCGCAAGGACGGCACGCTCTATGACGAGTTGCTGACCATTTCGCCGGTGACCGACGTCAACGGCAGCATTCAGCATTTCGTCGCCGTCAAGCAGGATATTTCGGAACGCAAAGCCACCGAAGAGCGTGTGCAGCACCTGGCCCATCACGACCAGTTGACCGACCTGCCGAACCGTGTCCTGTTCAGCGACCGCCTGTTCCAGGCCATCGCGCAGGCGCGCCGCGACCGCGGCACTCTGGCACTGATGTTCCTCGATCTGGACCGCTTCAAACCGGTCAATGACAGCCTTGGCCACGACATCGGCGATCTGTTGCTGAGGGAAGTCGCGCTTCGCCTGCAGGCTTGTGCGCCGAGATCCTCGGATACCGTGTCGCGACTCGGGGGCGATGAGTTCGTCATTCTGCTGGCGCAGATCGACAAGGCGATGGATGCCGTGGTCGTCGCTGGCAAGGTTCTGGCTGCGCTCGGTCGACCCTTCCGGATCGGTCCCCATCAGATTGAAATTTCGGCCAGCATCGGCATCGCGGTCTATCCGCAACATGGTGACGACGTGCACGAACTGCTCAAGAACGCGGACACCGCCATGTACCACGCCAAGAAAGCGGGTCGCAACTGCTACCGCTTTTTCCGGGAAATCAACACCGAGGCTGCCGTCTGATCCGTCAGCCGACCGGTCAGGCCGTTCCGCCCATCACGGGTCCTGGACGCTGCAGGCGATCTCCTTGCGGTCTCCATCGAGTCGGCAACGGCTGATGCTTTTCCCATCAGGATCGAGCAGGGTACCCGCCCAGCCCGCATCGTCACGCTCCAGCAACAGAAAGCTGTAGCGATTGAGGACGATGCCGCTGCCGGCGGCAACGCCGTCGTAAAGTCGCCCGTCGGGATGCGCCCTTTCCCGGCTGTCGGAACCACTGCTGCCTTGATAAAGGGGAGAAGACGGATCGAATGCTTCAAGCTGCGTGCCACTGGCGCCGACCACGACTTGCGCCGGCCGCCCCGCCGGGTAGTTGACGGTGTCGCTTTCGGGTGCAAAGTTGATCGTTTGAAAGGCATGCTGGTGACCGGCGAAGGCGAACTGGACGTTCGCCGGCATTTGCCGTGCCAGGGCAAGCTGCAAGGCGTTGGGCTGCACCGGCGCTTCGAGCAGGTCGTACCAGATCGGGCGATGCAGTAGCAGCCAGACCTGATGCGTCTCCGGAACCGACTGCAGCGCCGCCAGGGTGCGCTTGAAGATCGCGACATCCTGTGCGGCCTTGCTCGCCGGACGATAGTCCTCGTGCCCCGCGTTGTCGATGACGACCACGCTGAGCGCGCCGCCAAGGTCGATGGTATAGGCGTGGGCAGTGCGGTTGTTGTCGAGCACCGAGCGGCTGTCCGTCTTGTACAACTGGTTCGCGCAAGCCTGGTACGGCACCGGGGAAAGGAAGCGCATCCAGCCTTCGCCGCCGCGATCACAATCTTCATGATTACCACGCACGACGATCCACGCGGCGGCGTTCAGCAGCGGCTTGGCCGGGGCAAAGAAATCGGCGTTCCAGCCGGACCAACCGTAGTCGATGACCACTCCCCGCTCGCGTAGCGGCCCGCAGAGTGCCGGCTGGTCGCAATATTCACGGTAGTGGTAATCGCCGAGATGGATCACCAGATCGGGACGCGTGCGCGCTGCGGCCGCGGCCACACGCTGCCAGGGCCAATCGACCGGATTGTTGCAATCCTGGATCGGATCGCCCGAACCGCTGGCCGGCACCTTGATTCGGCAGCCCGTGTCTCCGACCACCACGATGCGTCGAATGTCGGTGCCGGGGAGCGCCACGGCCTGGCCGCCGATGCTTGCCTGACGTGCCGATCCTGGCAGGGTGAGTTCACAGGAATTCACCGCAAACGCGGCCTCGAATGCCGGGTTCCCGTTCGCCACGTTGCGGTCTGTTGCCAGCGGCGTGGCGCCGGCGCGCGTCAGCAGGGGAAGCGTGACGCCATCTACGACCGCCTTCGGACACCCGTCACTGGCGGCAACGATCGCCCGCAGGCTGATCTCCCCACGCGCGCCCAGTTGCGTCCAGTGCGCGATTGCGGCGCCGTCGCTGGCTGGCTGGCTGGCGCAGCCTGAAAGCCAGGCGAGCACCGCCAACAATGCGCCGCTACGGCGTGGCGAGCGTATTCTGAACGGCGGGCAGGGTACGTTTGGCATCGGTGATGCATCTCCAGAATACTGCAGCCTGCAGCGTGGATCAGAGGTGAAGGTAACCGGCCGTGCCGGCCAGCAGTCCGAGAGCGGTCGCACCATAAACACCGAACAGCATCCAGCGCTTGCGCGTCAGCAGGGTGATTGCGGCCATCGCAATGGCAACCTGGAGCAGGGTGGTCGCCAAAGCCCAGCGTTCGTGCACGTGCATCTCCAACTCGCTCTTCTGGTCAGCCGCCTTGGCGACCGCTTCGAGCTTGTCGGCTTCGACCTTGATCTCCTGCTTTTCCTTTTTGTAGCGCTCCACTTCCTGTGCGTATTTCTCGCGCGCTTCGCCGCTGGTCAGGGTGATCGACAGTTCGGCCAGGTTCTGCTTGTTGCTCTTGGCCTGGTAGTAGTTCCACTGGTTCGAGGCTGCCGTCTTCTGGATCGCCGCCTCGTTCTTGTAGAGCAGGGCCGCATTCTGCGAGTGGCCGCCGAGATAGCCAAAAATGGCGCCGACCGTGGACAAAACGGCGGTCAATACCGCCACGCGTGCGGTAAAACCGTCGCCGCCATGCTGGGCGACGTGTTCGACTTCGTGATCGTGCGGGCCATGTACATGAAATCCGTGACCGGACATTGCTGGTTCTCCTTGATTTGTGTGCGTTGTTCGCCCTCTGGGGCGCGAATTCTATACCAGGCAGCCGTCGATCGCGCGCAATGCGGCCAGGCCGCCGGCTGCAATCGACACTCCCTTGCCGTGCGGCAACTGCGGTTCGGTCGGGTTGATGCGAATCATTGGACCGTGCACCCGCTCCCCCAGCAGACGTGCAGTCGGGATGTTCGTTCCGGCGCCTACCTCGATCACCAGCGGCCGTTCGACCTGGCGCAGCCAGGCGTGCAGCCCTTGTTGCTGGCGTTCGCTGCGCGCGCCGAGCCAGTCCCAGTCGCCGAACATCAGGATGTTGGGTCGGGCCAGACCATGGCAACGCGGGCAGATCGGAAAACCCGAGGTCAGCAGACAGTGCTCCTCGTCGATCTCGGGGTGGAAGTCGTCGGCCGTCCAGATGCCTCGGTGACAGCCGTGGACACACTGCAGGTGATGGATCGATCCGTGGCACTCGGCGATTCGGTCCTCGGCAAACCCCGCGATCTGGAACTGGCCATCGACATTGCTGGTGAAGACGTAGGCCCCGTGTGGCAGGCGTTCGCCGATTCGCTGCAGGATCCGGAAACCCTCGTGGGGCATCGTTCGCCGGTAGAGGTTCAAGCGATGCCCGTAGAAACCCCAGGCCAGGCGGGGCTGCGAGGCGAAGGCGGCCGGATTGGCGATCGCCTCGAAGGTGATGCGTGCGCGACCGAGTGCCGGGTAAGCGCCCCAGAACCCCTGCGGTCCGCGAAAATCCGGCAGTCCCGAGTCGACTCCGATGCCTGCCCCGGCGGTGATCAGCAAGCCGTCGGCTTGACGGATCATTTCGGCGCAGCGCCGATAGTCTTCAGTCACTTACAAACCCCTTGCCCACGCCGGTCGTAGTGCAGCCGTTTCCGGGTGGGCAATCGCCTGCTGCAGTTGATCCAGCAGACGCTCCTTGTCGGCGCCGAGTGTACCCCTGAGCACCAGCCAGTTCGAAGCGTGATCGCTGCGGAACAGGGTCCGTTCGAGGGTAAGCCGTTCGATAAAACGCGCCATTTCGACAAACAACTCGCGCTGACGCAGTGGCCGCCAGCCGGGAAAGCCTGCGCGGAAGCGCTGCTCACCCAGGGGAAAGCTGACGACCAGCGTCGCCAGGAACTCGGGCTGGGCGGCGTTGAGCAGGCGCGCCGAGTTGTCGGCGTGCTGCAGCGAGAGTTCGGGACCGCCGAGACCGTTGAGAATCATCACCGAGCGCTTGATCCCCGCGGCGCCGAGCTTGTCCAGGGCCGCCAGCGTCGAGGCCGAGGTTTCACCCTTGTTCACCCGTTCGAGCACCTCGTCGTCGCCCGACTCGGCTCCCACATACGCGATCGACAGGCCCGCCGCGGCCAGTTCGCGCAGTTCCTCGACCGTCTTCCGGCGCAGGTTGCGCGGCAGGCAGTAACTGGATACCCGGTGAACCGCCGGCAGGTAAGTACGGATGGCATTGAGGATGTTGAGCAGGCGACGCGTCGGCAGCACGAGGGCATCGCCATCGGCCAGGAAGACGCGCCGAACGGCGTTGCCGAAGCGTGCACCGGTTTCCTGGATACCCTGCAGTACTTCGGCCTCGTCGCGTGCGCGAAAGTGCTTCTGTTCCGAGGTATACATCTCACAGAACGTGCAATGATTCCACGAGCAGCCGTCGGTCACCGGCACGATCAGTGACTCCGCTTCGCTGGGCGGGCGGTATACCGGTTCGACGTAGTGGATGGGGATGGCGTTCAGCATGGCGTCGGGGAAGCGGGCGAACAGGCGAATAGTAGCGCGCTTTTGCCGCTGCGGCGCTTTGTCCGGAGCGGTCCGCAAGCGGGAAGCACCCCGGCGGCGCGGCGACGGGACGCGTCGATGGCGGTACGGTGCGTCAGCCCTGACGCTCGCCGTTCGGCTCAGTTGCGCCTTCCGGGCCGCAGCGTACCAGGGCATAATCCGCGCTCCGCACGCCGCGCAGCAAGGTGTCGGTGTCGCTGCTGGAGGTGCCGAGCGCCTCGAGGGTTTCCGCCGCCAGCCGCAGGCTGGCCTCGAGAGTTTCCGGAAAGGCCTTGTTGACGCCAGCCCGGAGCAGCGCGTCGCAGCTTGCCAGGTCACGCGCGCGGGCCACGATGCCGAGCTGCGGAGCATGCGCGCGGACCATCACCGTGGCTCGAACGGCGGCGTTCTCGTCGTCGATGGTCAGGACCAACAGTTCGATGCTCTGGAGCGGTCCGGTGGCGAGCAGTTCCGGGTCACCGACATCGCCGTAGAACACCGGATGACCCTCGCTGCGCCATCTGGCGACCAGGGCGGCGTCGGTGTCGAAGGCGATGAAGGAGATGCCGCTATTGGCCAGGATGGTGCCGACCGTATGGCCGACGCGGCCGTAACCGCCGATCACCACGCGCGCTCCCGATTCTGCATCCTGCTCCGGGTAAAGCAAATGCTCGTGGCCCTCTGCGGCAGCGTCGGTCGCTCGCTGTGCCAGGTGATTGCCGAGCTTCGCCAGCAGCGGGGTGAGCAGCATGGTCACTGAAATGATCGCCACGCCCATTGCGAACACCAGATCGTCGATCACCGCCAGCGCCTTGGCGGCCCCGAACAGCACGAAGCCGAACTCGCCACCCTGCGAGAGCATGCAGGCAACCTTGAGCGCCGTGCTGCGGGCGCTGCCGAAGCACCGGCACAGCCCGTACAGCACGGCCACCTTGATGGCCAGGATCGATACGACATGCGCCACGAACAGGAGCGGGTGCTGCGCGAGGGTGCCGACGTCGACCGACATGCCCACGGCGACGAAAAACAGGCTCATCAGCAACCCTTTGTGAGGTTCCATGCTGGCCTCGATCTGGATGCTGTAGCGCGATGTCGAGAGCATCATCCCGATCAGGAACGCTCCCAGCGCCATGGACATGCCGGCATGTTCCATGGCGCTGGCGGCAATGAATACCGCCGCCAGGGTGGTCAGCAGGAAAGCCTCGCGGTTGTTGCTGCGTGCCAGATGATCGAGAACCCGCGGCAGCAGGTAGCGGCCACCGAGCAGCACCAGGGCCACCATGGCCACCGCCCCGGTCAGTTGCTCCCACAGCGGCAGGCCGGCCGGCAGCGGCCCGGCGTCCGCGAGGATCGGCACCAGCGCCAATAGCGGGACTACGGCAAGGTCCTGCATCAACAACACGGCGAAAGCGGTCTGGCCGTGACGACTGGCCATCTCGCCCTGATCCTTGAGCATCTGCACCACGAATGCCGTGGAGGACAACGCAAAACTTGAGCCGATGAGCAAGGCCGTGGACCAGTTGTCCTGAAAAAGTCGGAAGTAAGCGCTGATCACCAAAGCCGACAGAATGATCTGCAGCGAGCCCAGCCCGAAAAGCGTACGCCGTAACTCCCACAAGCGGCGTGGTTTCATCTCCAGGCCAATCAGGAACATCAGCAATACCACCCCGAGTTCGGTGAAATGGCGTACGCCCTCGACTTCGGTGGTCACGAAGGGACCGGGCGTGTGCGGCCCGACGACTACGCCGGTGACCAGCAGCCCGAGGATCGAGCCCAGGCCGAAATGCCGGAACACGGTCACCGCAATCGCGGCAACGACCAACAGCAACACTGCGGAGTCAGCGAAAGATTTGGGGTCCATGGCACGCGTTGGTAAGGGTGGTGGGTTTGCTCCGGGGCATCGGACACTGGCCGGAGAGGGGAATACTAGCGTGCTTTCGAAGGCCTGGCGTATGCCGCAGTACGGGCGAAGCTCGCCTGCTGCCGTCAGCAACGAGAATCACGAGGGCCCCCACTTCGGCAAGAGAGCGATTCCCGAGCCGCTCGGCCGACTTTCGCATTAACATCGGCGTGAGCCTGGCAGCGCACGGTGTTGCGGCACGCCGGCCTTCGAAAACCAGCCTCGCGAGGAGAGAGTTTCTGATGCAGAGCACAAGAATGCTGGCGGCCGTCTGGCTGCTCCTGGCCGTGCCCCCGCTGTCGCTGGCGCAAAGCAGCCTGCAACTGCCGAGTGGCGAGGAGGATTATCGCGTGTTGCTCGAAGAACAGCGCAGCGGGCCATGCGAGCGCTGCGGCGTGGTCACCGGAATACGCACGCAGAACCACGAGCCCGCGCGCAGTCGCAACCCTGCCGCCGTTTCACAAGATGAGATGAGCGGGATGGGCGGCAGCTTGACGACCACGCCGATCATCGGCAGCGGCAGCAGCGTTCGGGATGCGCGCAAGGCCGGTGCCCCGCTTGTCAGCTACGTGATCACCGTTCGTTACGATGACGGCAGTTACGCCTTCATCGAGCAGGCGGACGAGCCGGTGCCGCGCAAGGGTGACCGGGTGCAGGTCATCGACGGTCGCGTGGAGTTGCGCAAGGACTGACAGCACCTGACTGCCTGGTTCGTGATGCTGCTCGTTTCGGTAGCCAAGGGTGCCATCCGAGATTTCACTTCTGGCAAGCTGTGGATAACCGTTCCTGTCCCCAGAACCCGCTGACAACCCTGTTGGCAAGCTGTGAACAAGCCGTGGACAGTGCCCCTAGTTCGGTCTTCGGTAAGGGAAACTTGCCGTTGCCTGCGAATTGAGCGCCTCGACGAGATGGCGGGGAAGGCGGGGCTTCGGTGGAAACTTCGGAGGTGGGCTGCGGAGAGGTTCCGGGGGTGTTGGTTTTGAGGTCTTGCAGGCGGTGCAGGAGATGCCGTCGATGGCCGGCACCGTCAGCGTCGTATTCAATCTGTACGGGAGTTCCTTGCCGACGCTCTCTGATCCGTTGTGCGCCCAGCATGGGCGCGATCCTGGAGGTGTGTACTCCTGTTCGTTGGCCACAGCAAACGAAGTGAAGCGCAACTGCACGAGGGCGACCGAGTGTGAGGAAGAAGCGTGGAGCGAAACCGCGAGCCGATGGATCGACCGCGTCTCCGCCGGCGAGGGAGAGATGAGCCACGGCGCGCAGTTGATCCCGATCGGCCCCGGCGACACCCTCCGCATCGCGCCACGAACTCCGCACCGCGTCACCGCCCCGGCCAGCGGCCCGCTGATCCTGCGGTGCTGCTGCTCGCCGGCGTACGCACATGCAGACACCGAGCTGCTCTAGCTCGCCGGCGCGTCCGGCAAGAGACCACGGGAAAAGGGACAGCGGCGGCGCATGACGCGGCCGCATGCCTTCCCGAGGCATCCGGATGCTTGCCTGACAGGCCAGGATACTTCCCTGAGGCATCAGGATACTTCCATGAAGCGTCCGGATGCTTCCCTGAGGCGTCAGGATACTTCCCTGAGGCATCAGGATGCTTCCATGAAGCGTCCGGATACTTCCCTGAAGCCTCCTGATGCTTCCCTGAAGCATCAGGAGGCCTTCCAGGGCGGTCGCGATGCCTTCCCAAAGCCACAGGATCGCTGTCGCGGGCGTCAGACACGCTGCGCGTTGACAGCATTGCCTGCGGCAACCTGCCATTTTCGGCGAGGGGCAATCCGTCTCTCGGCCACTTCATATTCCAGGGGGAGCAACATGACAAAGAACGAAAAAGTCCGCCTGTCGCCGGAAATACAACAGGCAGATGAAAACACCTTTCTGGCGCTCAAGGCGATCGCCGGCTACAGTCCGGCCAACCCGGCCTGCAGCCTGGCAACGGTCACCGCCCGATACGACGCCATGCGCGCCGCCGCGGAGGTCGAACTGCGCGCCCAGAACGCGCTCGACGCCGCACGCGACGCGACGATTGCCGCGCAGTGGGAACATCACAATCTCATTCTCGGCGTCAAGGATCAGGTCATCGCCCAGTTCGGCGCCGATTCGGACGAGGTCGCTTCGCTGGGCCTGAAGAAAAAGTCCGAACGCAAGACGCCCGCCCGCAGCGTCAAGGCTTCGAAGTAGATCCTCGCGTGCCGGGCAAAGGCGGGGGAAAGCACAGGGTGCGACGTCCCCTGCCGCAGCGACGCCGATCGCCGGTCCTTCACTGGCGATGTGGGCGGCAGGCGAAGCGGCCGCGGCCGTGACGCATTTGCTGGCAATTATGGTTAACCGGCCCATGCGCCATCGTCCTGTTCCATCGGCGATTCTGTCGCACGTCGTTGATGGCGATTGCATTTTGACGCAAGGCTTTGCGTCAGGTAGGATTGCTACTTCACGTTAGGGGCCGTTGCCATCCGCATGTCCAAGCATAAGAAGCAACATTTTGTTCCAGCTTGCTACCTGAAAGCGTGGCGTGCTCCGGATGTACCACCGCGTCATACTCCGTATGTCTGGCTTTTTGACAAGGATGGTTCCAACGCGCGGAATAAGGCGCCCGACAATATCTTCCACGAAACCGATATGTATACGATCCATCGCGCAGACGGATCGCGTGATCTGGTTCTTGAACGCGGCCTAAATGGACTCGAAACGGAGTTCGCAAGAATTCGGAACAGGAAACTCAACTTTCGACGCCCTCTTGACCAAGATGAACACACGTTGCTTTGCGCGTTCACCGCCGCGGCACAAGTACGAACGCCATCAAGCCGGGAGCATCACCGCCAACAGTGGGAGCGCCCACTGAAAATGATGGAAGAGATGATTGAGTGGGCGAAGACAGCCACGCCTGAGGAAAAGAAGCGAGCTGCCGGAATGCATATCCCTTCGTCGACCTCCGATGGTGGCATGACATATGAGCAGGTCAAGGAGCTACATGCTCATCCGTTGCAAATGATGTTAATGCCAATGATCCGAACGGTTACGCCGCTTCTCCGCAAGCTTAACCTAGCGGTCTTCGTAACCACAGACGAAATCGGCTTTATTACCTCTGACCATCCATGCGTCTGGTTCGACCCTGAGTCTTATAAACGGCCTCCCCTTTATCGGGGGCCTGCGCTGATGTACAAGACCATTGAAATCACGCTTCCTCTCTCGCCGTCTCATTGCTTATTTCTTAATCGTCAGGGAATTACCGGGTACATAGACGCAAACCAAGATATCGTCGATGATCTCAACCGTCGTGTTCGGTTTGAGGCAGAGAAGTACTTTGTCGTGAGAAGGAATACTCTACGCGATTACTGGTTTGATCCAGGTGTTGAGCCTGAAGATTCCTGGGAGAAGTTGCATGCCAAAGCAGGGAAAACCGGCCCCTAACCCTTCGTTGCAAGGGACCTTGCGCATAAAGCCGCGCAAGGCCTCTGAACTCGAACGTTGGGCCTCGTGATAGGAGCCTCCCTTGGACTATTTGTCATTCTTCGCAAAGGTAATTGAGTTCCTCGCATGGCCGGTTTCTATGGTAGTCGTAATTGCCATGCTTAAGCAGGGAATTGTCAATCTGCTGCCAAAGCTCCGGCAGTTGAAGTACAAAGACCTCCAACTCGACTTTCAAGAATCAGTGAAGAGAATTGAGACCCAAGCTGAGGTAGCTAAGCTACCTCGGTTCGAGGGTAGCTCCGGTCACGAACAACTACGCAAAGACAAAGAGGGTCTGTTTAGCTTGGCGCTATCCTATCCACGCGCAGCACTATTTGAGGCTTGGGTTCGGCTAGAAGTCGCCATTGGTCAGGGCCTTCGCAATGCGCAGATAATTACGGACGGCGAGAAGAAATCCGCCAAGTATCAACTGTACTCTGGAGCGGAAGTTCTGTTCTCCGACCATCCACAGCAACTACAGTATTTTCTCAATCTCCTTGATCTGAGAAACCGGGTAGCGCACGGGGAAGTTGAATCTGTAGAACTTGAACCAGCGTGCGCTTTCATTGAAATGGCCTTTCGTCTAATGCTGTTCATCGAGACAACGTGGCCTGCGGTGCAGGGGGCGCTATGCGATAAAGCCGCGCAGCGCCCCTGACCTTGAACGTTAGCCCGCTGTGACTATCATTCTCGCAACCCGTGGCCCGAAAGTAGGATTGCTATTTCACGTTGGGCTATGCAGATTCAATAGCAGTACGAATATTGGAGAAGTTCCCTATGTACAAGAATACGGATTACAAAGACACCTACAGCAACCCTGATTTCGCGAACGTCAGATACGTAAGTGACGCAAAGGCTTCAATTAGTGGGTGGGCGTATGTTTTCACTAAAGACGAAGAATATGTTTCCGATTTAGCATTTCACAGGGAGGTTCAAGTAAAGTTTGAGAATCAATGGTGCCCATATTCTGGCTATCTTCCAGGCGTCCATGACTTGTCAGAATCGGATGGCACAGATATTAGTCAGGATGGTGCGTACCATGATCCAAATTACTAGAGGCCGAACAACGCAGATTTTCTTTTCCAACATTTTGCTAAGACCGAGGACGAGCAGATGTCTGGCGCATGTCTTCCCAAACACCAGTCTCGTTGTCCTTCCAAGGTAGAGTTTTTGAAGAACCTGTCTAAGCGCTCTCGGATAGGTTCTTCGATCTTCAGAGGATCCTAACCAGGCAAATACGTTCCTATAAACACGAAAGACTTCTTGCTGACCGCTTAACTTTACGGTCAAGCGGACGCTGCTAGATAAAGCCGCGCACCGCCGCTTACCTCCACGTTATGTTTCAGTGAGCCGTTGATGGATCATTTCGAGAGCATCATTTCTACATTGCTTGAAGCAGAAGGCTATTGGGTTCGTAGGTCATTCAAGGTCAACGTGACGAAGGAAGAAAAACGTCAGATTGGAAAGCACTCAATTCCCAGGCCGGAGATTGATCTCCTTGCGCTTAATTTTTCCAAGAACGAAGTGCTTGCCCTTGAGGCGAAGTCATTTCTTGATTCGCCGGGCGTAAATCTCGAACAACTACGGGAAAAGCACGAAGTCCCGGAGGGGCGATATAAGCTTTTTACCTCCGAGCGCTATCGCATGGTCGTCTTCTCGCGGTTGCTTTCAGATCTTATGGCCTGCGGCATGGCGAATTCCGAAACAAACATCATCCTTGGCCTTGCTGCTGGCAAGGTCTATCAAGGCCGAAGTGAGCTAATCAGAGAGTTCATGTTAGTCACTTATGACTCAGATCTTTACATTTCCTGAGCAGATCTGGTCACGGGGTAGCGTGGGCGAGAGCCGGGACGATGGCTTGTTCAGTGATTCGACAAGCGGCGGCGATGGTCGAGCGACCCAGGCGGGTGAGGTAGTAGCGATAGCCATGAACGACCTTCTTGATGAGGCCGAACTGGCGCAGGCGCCAAAGCTGG
>Ga0208938_1001012_pt1 | contig 17446 bp, 17 predicted proteins | sample AD_UKC125_MetaG_FD_184434 | JGI IMG/M metagenome (GOLD analysis project Ga0208938, IMG submission 184434) | Active sludge microbial communities of municipal wastewater-treating anaerobic digesters from USA - AD_UKC125_MetaG (SPAdes) (version 2) | ecosystem: Engineered > Bioreactor > Anaerobic >...
CTTTCATATTATTCCTATACCTTCTTCTGTTTTATGTTTTTATTTATACTAGCTATACTAGGATTTTCATCTAAAAATTTTACTACTTCCTTAGCTTCTATATATTCATCTTGAAAATGATTGAATATAGTTTCTACTAATTTAAAATCCTCTATAGTATCCACAGATAATCTATAGTCTTTATTGTAAAATTCATTTCCTTTTACAATACCTATATTAAATTTATCTGGATTTTCATAAATATATAATGTAACATGCTCTTTATATCTATGAGAATTCCCTAAAGAAGAAACTTCCCCCCACACTTTCAACAATGTTTTGGATGAAAATACTTCTACATCAAAACCTCTTATGAAAGTCTCTGGTACATCTAATCTTACATAATCATAGTTATTAGCCATAAAATATGTAACTACATTGTCTACAATAAAAGGATCTATTAACGGACAATCTCCAGTAACTCTAATTATAATATCTCCACCATGTTTTTCATATGTATCTACAAAGCGCTTTAATACATTATCTTCCTCTCCTCTAAACACTTTATAACCTTTGTTTTTTACTATATCAACCAAGGAATCGTCTCTCTTTTCTATAGTCGTAGCTAAAACTAATTCATCTATATATTTAGATTTTCTAAGTCTTTTTAAAGTATAAATTATCATAGGCTCATTTAAAATAGGCTTAATAACCTTTTCTGGTAATCGTTCAGAGCCTGTCCTAGCTTGTACTATGCACAGTACTGTCATTTTAATTCCTCCAGTATATTTTCTAATTCTAGTAGAGATTTTATATTATAATTTGCTTCATGTTTTTCATCTAAAAAAGTATTCATATGGTCCCCAATGGGACGAATTATTCTAATAGAATTAATCCCCAATTCCTTACAAGGTAAAAAATCCTTGTTTGGATTGTCCCCTATATATACAGCTTCTTCTGGTTTAATATTGAAATATTCTAGCATCATTTGAAATGGTCTTATACTAGGTTTCCAGTACTCTTTCCCATAATCATCTGTAACAATAATCTTATCCATGTATTTTTCAATATTTAAAGCTTTAATCTTATTCCACTGAGTATCTTTATAACCATCAGTTATAAGTCCTAATTTATATTTAGCTTTAAATTTTTCTAAGACTTCATAAGCATCATTGTAAAGAAAAATTTTAGGCTTATGATGTCTGTATATTCTAACTAAATCCCCAATATTCTCTTCTAAATGATATTTTTCGCATATATGGTCAAAAATTTTTCCCCTTCCTTGGGAATTTAAAATTTCAACCATGTCCTTAAATAATATATCTTTGTTTATTTCATATTTATTAGATAAAAATACAGCCACTTCCATAAATCCACCATATACAAAGTCTATTTCATTATATAAAGTATCGTCTAAATCAAATATAATTAATTTTATCATCTTTCCTCCTAAATATAAATTGCTTCATCATATCTAAGCATTATCATTTCTTTAAATTCTCCTATAATTGGTCTCACATTATACCCTTGAACCATTTTCCCTAAATATTTAGCATATGGTACTCCTGCTTCAAAGGTTAAAGGAACTCCACCACCAAATCTTGTATTTACTTCTATAAATTTTATATTATTATCCAAATCTACAATACATTGAATAGTCAATGGACCTATAGGTTTTGTGTTTTCATCTATTTTTAATTTATTGCATAGTTTTAAAGTTTTTTCAATTATATCTTTGTTTTTAACAGTTCTGCCTTTTGATACTTCCCCTGCTCTAACTTCTATTCTTTCTCTTGGGACTATGGAAATTACATTTCCTTTTAAATCACATAATACATCTATGGTATATTCCGTTCCTTTTATATATTCTTGAATAATTGGGTTTTCTATGTAATCTATAAAAAAATTTAATTCCTTTTTATTGTCTACTTTAAACACATTTTGACTACCTGCTCCATTTATTGGTTTAATAATTAGTGGGAAATTAAAATCTTTCACTCCCTGTTTCTTATAAGTCATAGGTGTATCTATATTATTCTCAATAAAAAATCTATAACTCTCCCATTTGTCATTAAATATTTCTATTAACTTTTTGTCACTTAATATTAGTATCGTACCTATTTTATTAAACTTTTCTCTATTTTCACATAATAATATAAATTCCTTTTCATATAAAGGAATTAACATATCTACATTTTCTTTTTTACATATATTTAAAAGGGTGTTTACATATTCTTTATCATCCCACTTTGGAACTTTATAAAAAGAATCTACAAAATGCTTAGCTGGTGCTAGTTCTCCAGTATCTACCCCTATTACCTTATGATATTTTTTAAAATGATTTATTAATTGTACTCTTCTTCCTATAGCTGTAAACAATACATTCATACTTAATTCAACTACCTTTTATAATATTTTAATACTCTATCCAATGCTTCTACCACATCTTTAACATCTTTATCAGTCATTTTAGGATATAATGGTATAGTTATAATTCTTTCATACAATTTTTCTGCATTAGGACATAGTCCCTTTTTATATCCTAATTTTTGATAGTATGGATGATAATAAACTGGGATATAATGAACATTTACTCCAATATTTTCAGCTTGTAAGGCTTCAAATATTTCACGTCTCCCCACTTTAAACTTTTCCAGTTCCAATTGAATAACATATAAATGCCAAGAAGATTTTATATATTCTTCTTGATAAGGCAATACAATTCCATCTATATCTTTTAAATATTCGTTGTACTTTTCTGCTATTTCTCTTCTTCTTCTTAGAAATTTATCTATTTTATTCAACTGACTTATGCCTAATGCACATTGAATATCTGTAATTCTGTAATTATAGCCCAATTCCAATTGTTCGTAATACCAAGAACCTTCATTTTTATTATATAGAATTTTCTTATCCCTTGTTATTCCATGGGTTCTAAATAATTTTAATTTTTCATATAATTCTTTATTATTAGTAGTAATCACACCACCTTCTCCAGTAGTAATATGTTTTACTGGATGAAAACTAAAAGTTGTCATATCCACTAATGAACCTGTTTTTTTACCTTTATATTCTGCTCCTAAGGAATGGGCTCCATCTTCTATAACTATTAAATTATATTTTTTAGCTATAGCATTAATCTCATCTATATTAACAGGTTGTCCTGTAAAATCCACTGGAACAATAGCTTTAGTTTTACTACTAATCTTTTTTTCTATATCTTTAGGATCTATATTATATGTACTAGAATCTATGTCTGCAAATATAGGCTTACCTCCTTGATATAGTATGCAATTAGCAGATGCTGCAAAAGTTATAGGAGTTGTTATCACTTCATCTCCCTCTTTAATGCCTGCTGCAAATGAAGCTCCATGTAATGCTGCTGTTCCATTAGATATAGCTACTGCATATTTTACCCCAACATATTTACCAAATTTTTCTTCAAACTCTTCTATTTTAGGCCCAGTGGTAAGATAGTCAGATTTTAGTACCTTTACTACTTCTTCTATATCATCATCCTCTATCCACTGTTGCCCATATGGTAAATAAGTATCTCTTACAGGCGTACCTCCATTTATGGCTAATTTAGTCATTTTGTCACCGCCACTTCTCCAATATATTCTTGAACATTTGGCATCATACCCAATTCTATTAACAAACTTCTCAAATCTTCCACATCTAACCATTCACTATTAGTTCCTGAATTATATTCAAAACCTTCTTCAATTGGCTTTCCACCATTGGTAAAATACCTTTCTGAGCTCCACCAATCAAAATGAGGATATATTATATAATGATTTTCATATTCATAGGTCATTCTAGAATCATCTTTAGTAATCATTACTTCATGGAGTTTTTCTCCTTCTCTAATTCCTACTTCTTCTAGTATAACATTAGGATTCATAGCTTTTGCTAAGTCTATAATCTTAAAAGAAGGTATTTTAGAAATATAAGTTTCTCCACCTTTGGATTCTTCTATTGCTTTAAAAACTAATTCTACACCTTGTTCCAATGTTATCCAAAACCTTGTCATACGGAAATCAGTTATTGGAAGTTTGTTTTCTCCCTTTTCAATTAATTCTTTAAAAAAAGGTATAACTGAACCTCTACTACCTGCTACATTTCCATATCTAACTACTGAAAACCTAGTACCTTCCCCACCAGAATATGCATTTGCAGATATAAATAATTTGTCTGAAACTAATTTTGTTCCTCCATATAAATTAATTGGATTTACAGCTTTATCAGTAGATAATGCAACCACCTTTTTAACTCCTCTATCTAATGCTGCATCTATTACATTTTGAGCACCATGAATATTAGTTTTTATAGCTTCAAAGGGATTATATTCGCAAGCAGGTACTTGCTTCATAGCTGCAGCATGAATTACATAATCTACTCCATTAAATGCCCTATATAATCTTTCTTTATCTCTTACATCTCCTATAAAAAACCTTATATTCTTTTTATAAGATGGAAACTTTTGTTTCATTAAAAACTGTTTATATTCATCTCTAGAATATATAATAACTTTTTTTGGTTTATACCTTTTAAACACCATTTCAGTAAATTTTTGCCCAAAAGAGCCTGTCCCACCAGTTATAAGTATTGTTTTGTTGTTTAACATATTTATCCCTCACCTATTCTCTAAAAATACTTCTATATTTAATTTCATTTCATTGTAAACCTCTTCTATATTATCTATATCTTCTTTGCACAAATCCATAAAACCTTTAAAAGCATCTATTATCCTTTTACCTTTTTTAACTGGATCTTTTTCTTCATTTAGACTATCTATACTATTAGCTAGTAATTCATACTGAACTCTATTCATAGGTAATATAAATACTTTGAAAAAATCATTATTTTCAATCTTTCTTAAAACTTTGTCCAACTTTATATAGGTTTTCTCTGCTTGATTAAAATTTTTATTTCCTATCAATCTCTCTATCTTATTTAAAGTATCATAATAATCATCTATTAATTTTAATGCCCTTTTATAGGCTATATCCATTTTTTTAGATTGAGTCTCTAAATATTCTCTATCATATTTGGTTTTATTTCCCTCTAGCCAATTATGTTCCACTACCTTTTCTTTTAAATATTTATCAATTACAATTTTCAGTTCTATAAAATCTGTTCCCTCTATATGAGCTCCACCTTTTGTTGTGTTTATTACCTTTACATTATGTAAAATCTTAATATATTGCTCCATTTGTTTCCTCATACTATCAAATCCTAAACTTGTTAATATTTTTTCTCCATATACATCTTTAACATAAATTCCATTTTCAATATCTTTATCTGTAATATCTCTACTATAATGAATACCTTCTGAATGTCGTTTTTTGCCTTTATATGCTAGATTTTGTCCTACCAATATTATTGGGTTAAACCCTAGTTCATATAATAATTGTAATGTTACGACTGCTATAGTTGGTGCATCATATACCATATCTATGGGCTTATTGTTTTCGTTTCTTAAATAGTAATTAGATACAGAATCTTGGCTGGTAATCATATGATATTTCTTTCCTGGATAATTTATTAATGTTTCGTATCCAACACTAGAGCCAAATATCATAGGTATTTCTTTTATTCCTTTTTCCTTAATCTTTGTAAATACATTTTGATTAAATTTTCCAGGATCGTATGTACAAGCTACATCTGGATATATGTTATAATGAACTAAAGTATTAACAGCAGAGCCTACACTAAATATATAGGCCAATCCATTATCCTTTATATATCTAATATTCTCTATTTCTTCATTCAATGATGGTCCTGCTGCTACAAGTATAGCAGGCTTGTCTTTAAATTCACCTTTCTTCTCTAATAGAATATTTGGAGTATTTAATACTTCTCCAAAGTTTTTCATACTATTTAAAATCCATCTTTCTTGAAAAATTAGATTTGTTCCAATACTAGTTTTTTTATCTTTTAAAGTTTCTTTAAATAACTCTATAAATTGATTATACTTCTTAGCATATATGTTTTTATGGCTATTTAATGGTATACAGATAAAATTATCACTTGTTTTATTTATAATATTATCAAAAAATTTTATAGTTTCTAATTTATTATCTGCTAATACAATATCCTTTAAATTTAATGAAGGCAGCTTTTTTAATGGTTTATAGGATAAATAAGCATATAGTATTTCTGGTATTGGTTCATATATATAATAATTTACATTGGGATATTTTTTCAAAAATAAGTCTATATGATAGCCTAACCCTACTCCATAAAATATTATTGTTGTATTATCTTCGATATTACTGTATTGGTTTACTATAGTTTCTGCTTCTCGAATTGGATTGTACTTGCTATGAAGGTATGCTTTTTTATTGTTTTTTTCTACCCATAAAGTTTTGTATCCCTTTTTAGTTTCTTTTATTTGAATTGAGTCCATATCTAAAGAATCTTCTAAAGATTTTAATTTCTGCCAAGTTCTAGGATATGTCAGCTTTAATATATTAATATTATCTACTAGCATTCATATCAACCTTTTCTAATACTAGTCTTTCTAATTTCGCTTTCATTTCTCTAAACAAAGGTACTATTTCATAAGATAGTATGTCTGCTGTAGATACAAAATCACTATTTTCTAATATTTCTTCAAACTCTCTTATCAATTCACCTAATTCATGGATATCTTTTGCATATAAATTCCATTCTTCATAATTATTCACTATATCTTTTAATTCTGGATTTGAATCAATAATTACGAAACTATCTATAATCCATTTAATTCCTTCTAAAAACTGTATTAATTTATTCCATGAACCTTGTAAAGGCTGTTTATAAAATTCATCTGCTAATATTTCTATTTCAGGCATAGCTCTATCAATATAATCTATGGTACTTAAAATTATATCTTGAGATATCTCTTTGATAGTTTTAGTAACTACCCTTACTTCTTCAATATTTTTAATATTATCTAAGAAATAATCATAATAATTATCATATACATCAATTCCATCTATTATTAAATGACTAAATACTAAATTTGTACTATTTATTATACTATTAATTTTATTAAATATCTCATCTATTATATCTTCGCTATTACAGTACTCTAAAGTTTTATCTAATATGTATATTTTCATTTAATTCCCTCCAAACTTTAATCTATGTATGTTATCGACAAGATTAGAATTTTTTTTATTATATATCACAAAAATATCACAAAAGGTCTTTTAAAAAATTAAAGACCTTCTATATAATATCATCATTATTCATACCCATTTATATATACTTTTTTCTAATTTTTCTTATTTCAACTTCATGTTCACCATACATTTCCATGATTAATTTATTTGTTTCCTCTAGGTTACATATTCTATTTTCCAAGTTTTTTATTTGTTTTTTCAATTCTCCTGCCTCTCTAGCTAAGATAATATTAAATTTATCCATCCCGGCTTTATGAACTTGACTACTATGTTGTAGAGCTTTTAATATTTGAGTATTTTCTTTAACTTGAACTTCTATAACATCAGTCTTGTTTTGAACTCTTTCAAGGCTTTTATTCGTCTCTTTTTGCTCATTTTTCATTGTATTTATATCGCTTTGCATTGTCTTCATATCACTTTGTATTGTATTCATATTGCTTTGCATTGTCTTCATATCGCTTTGTATTGTATTCATATTACTTTGCAACACTTTTAAAATTTCTAAAATTTCATTTTCCATTTTCTCACCGCCTTTTATTAATTATTATATCAAATATAAATTAATATTTATACAGTTTTTTAAAAATTTAAATTAAATATCTGTCTATAGTTTCCTTTAAAGTTAATATTTCTGTTCCCTTTATTTTAGCTCCTCCTTCTGTTGCATCTATAAATTTTATTCCTTTTTCGTTTACTATTCTATTTTGAATCCATCTTAAGTAACTATATAAATTTTTAGGAGAATAAACTGTATTTCCATATATATCTTCTACTTTTCTTAAATTTTTATATCCATTTACTTCTTTGGAATAACTGAATTTAGAGTGAGTTTTCCCATCTGTGTATGCTAAATCTTGCCCTACAAATATTATTGGATTACAACCCATATTAATAGCAACATCTAAAGCTGTAGTGGCTACTGAACCTCCTGTTTGAATTAGCTTATGATTATGTTTCTTAGCATATTCTTCAGCTGGTGTATATCCTTCTTGTAATGCTATCAGCTTTTTCCCTTTATAATTTAGCATTACATTTTTATCACAAGTAGATAATACTATAAGGGGGATATCTATATCCAAGCCTTTTAATTGACTATTATATACAAATTTTTGAGGATCTGTAATAATAATAAAATCTGGCTCTATATTTTCTTTTAATAAGAATCTAACTGCTCTACCAACTGATAAGATTATACCCTTCCCTTTAGCTTTTTTAAGTTCTTTTATATTTTTATCTAAAGATGGTCCTGCAGATATAATGTATAAAGGTATATTATTATATTTATTAAATAATATATCTACATTATCATCATAATTTTTAATATTAGATTTAAAATTTTCATTTAATGTTGAAGCAAATTTCTCTACTGAATCCTCTTTCATTTTAAATTCTTCTAATAAATATTTTAATTCTAATAAGTTTTCAGACATTGTTTTAAAAGATGGATTATGAAGAACCATTTTTATATCTTCTTTTATAAGTACCTCATTTAATATCTCATTAATCTCAACTATATCATCTGTTACAAACAGTTTAGCTCTACTGTTTCTAATAATATTGCTTAAATCTACATTCTCTAATGCTAATCTAAATATTTCTTTATTAGTTTCAATTATGTAAAAATTAGAATTAGGAGCCATAGACATTAATTCTTCTACATGATATCCAAATCCTAAACCAAATATTATATAATTTTTAATTGATATATCATAATTCCCTTCTGCTATATTTTTTGCTTCTCTATTTGGATTGTATTTACTATGCAAAAAATAAAACTTGCCCTCTTGATTGATTTTTACTGTGGATTGATTGGTCTTGGTTTTTGTTATTTCATACATGTTTTTATTCGGTATTATTTTTATTATATCTTTGAGGATATTTGGATAATTTTTCTTTAGTAGCTTTATATTATTTTTATAATACATATTAATTCCTCCATTTTATAATGAGTATATATGTATTATTTTATCATATGCCTATAAAACTCTCCATATTAAAAAGAGTCAGAGAAAAAAATCCCTGACTCTTTCTTTAAATCTACTTACCTCAATAACTGTAACACTGTCTGTGGTACTTGATTTGATTGAGCAAGCATTGCAGTAGCAGCTTGTTGTAGTATAGTTTGCTTTGTGAACTCCATCATTTCTTTTGCCATGTCTACATCTCTAATTCTTGACTCTGCAGCTTGTAGATTTTCTGCGGCATTATCTAAGTTTTTGATAGTATGTTCTAGCCTGTTTTGGATAGCACCTAAAGCAGATCTTTGTTCTGAAACTGTATTTAAAGCTGTATCTATGCTTGCTATTGCTGAATCTGCACCTGATTGACTTGTTAAATCAACTGCATCAATTCCCAAGTCACTTGCAGTCATTGCTGTTATACTTATATCCATATTTTGTCCTTGGTTTGCACCAATATGGAACTTGCCACTAAAACTTCCATCTAATAATTTTTGAGTATTGAATTCGGTTCTATCTGATATTTTATCAACTTCCTCTAATAATTGAGCTACTTCTGCTTGTAAATATTCTCTATCTACATCTACATTAGTATCATTTGCCGCTTGTACTGCTAATTCTCTCACTCTTTGTAGTATTGCATGTACTTCGTCTAATGCCCCTTCTGCTGTTTGGATTAGTGATATACCATCTTGAGCATTTTTGGAAGCCATATTCAATCCTCTTATTTGAGCTCTCATTTTTTCTGAAATGGATAGTCCTGCTGCGTCATCTCCTGCTCTGTTAATCCTATAGCCTGATGATAGTTTTTCTAATGATTTAGCAACTCCTGAGTTATTTATCCCTAGTTGTCTATTGGCATTCATAGCCATAATGTTGTTGTTGATTCTCATTATAAAGTCCCTCCTTGATTTTTTTAAGTGAGCTTCCTTTCTCACTAATATTTTTATATTAAATAGACTTCACCTGCCTAGGATTGGTGTGTCTATTTATATCAAAATAATAAATGAGTTAATATATTAGTCCATATCCAGCATCCTGCCGAAATGTACTAACAAATTAACTCATCCCTGATTATGATTTGTATTTTATTAGTTCTTACTGGGCTTTTTCTAGCATTTCTTGCTCATATAATTCTCCTCGAACTATCCTTATATCCTTTGGAGCATCAATTGCCAATCGTATATCTCCTTCGTCAGATTTTACTACTTTTACTATGATATTATCGTCTATTACTACATACTCTCCCGGTCTCCTGCCTATAACCAACATAGTCACTCCTCCTATTTGTTTGATATACAGTCGATTATCGTCAACTTATGTCTAATATCTCTATACTAGATAATATCATATGTCTAGTGTTATATCCATAGTTTTACATAATTTCTATATTTTAGTACTATAGTGCTATGTGTATAATATTATCAATAGGTACTAAAGTAGCATGTAGTCTAGTCCCGATAAGCCCTAACGAAAAGGGACGAGCCAATACACCTATTTGCATCCTGCAAATATAGGCTGTATCAACTCGTCCCTGAGTCAAATGATATTAAATTTCCCTTACAATTCTTCCATGAATTGCTTTACATCGTCCCTGATAAATTTATATTTATTAAAATATAAATTATCTTAACAATTGCAATACTGTTTGTGGTACTTGATTTGCTTGAGCAAGCATTGCAGTAGCTGCTTGTTGTAGTATAGTTTGCTTTGTAAATTCCATCATTTCTTTAGCCATATCTACATCTCTAATTCTACTTTCTGCAGCTTGTAAGTTTTCAGCTGAATTATCTAGGTTTTTAACTGTATGTTCTAGTCGATTTTGAATAGCGCCTAGCTCTGATCTCTGAGTAGAAACTTGGTTTATTGCATCGTTAATTGTTGTTATTGCTTTATCGGCACCTTCTTGAGTTAATATACCACCTGAAACGGTCGTTGTCTCAAGATTCTCAACTTTAAGATCCTTAATACCTAATCCACTTGTAGTCATTGCTCCTATTGTAATCTTCATATTCTGTCCACTGTTTGCACCTATGTGGAATACTTTATCTTTAAAAGTTCCATCTAATAGTGTTTGAGTATTAAATTGAGTCCTAGTAGATATACCACTTATTTCTTCTAGTAATTGATTTATTTCTGTTTGCATAGCCTGTCTATCTACTGTAGTCATATTAGTGTCATTTGCTGATTGTACTGCTAATTCTCTCATTCTTTGTAGAATTGAGTGTACTTCATCTAATGCTCCTTCTGCCGTTTGGATTAGTGATATACCATCTTGAGCATTTTTAGAAGCCATTTCTAGTCCTCTAATTTGAGCTCTCATCTTTTCAGAAATGGATAGCCCTGCTGCATCATCTCCAGCACGATTAATTCTAAATCCCGAGGATAGTTTCTCAAGGGATTTTTGAGTGTTTGTGTTGTTAATAGCTAGTTGTCTGTTGGCGTTCATAGCCATAATGTTGTTGTTAATTCTCATAATCAATTCCTCCTTGAATTATTTGTATTTGGCATCCTTGCCAGTCACCTAAAAGATGAATTTAGAATTGTGAATTAATTTACTTAATTTTACCACGTGGTTTAACTAATCATTCACAATTCTTAATTAACATTTTGAGAATTTTTACTTCTCAATATTATTATCGGATACCTTTTCAATAACTTTAATATTTTCATCAGAATATTTTTCTTTTATCTCTATAAATTCATCTAAATTGTCAAATAGTATATCCACCAAGTCTGGGTCAAAATGCTTACCCCTTTCTTCTTTAAAATAATTTAGTATATCATTCATCACCCATGCCTTTTTATATACCCTTGGAGAGCCTAATGCATCAAACACATCCGCTACTGCTACTATGCGACCAAATATGTGTATCTCATCTCCTTTTAATCCTCTTGGATAGCCTCCACCATCGTATCTTTCATGATGTTCATGGGCTATTATAGCTGCAGATTTTAGTAATTCCCTATCTGAGCCTTTTAGTAGATTGTAGCCTATGGTAGTATGAGTTTTTACTATATCAAATTCTTCTGGGGTAAGTTTTCCTGGCTTTAATAATATACTATCTGGAATAGCTACCTTACCTATATCATGAATAGGAGATGCCATAGAAATTAGCATTATTTCTCTTTGGGATAATCCATATTTTTCTGCTAATATCTTACTATATTTGGAAACTCTTTTTACATGATTGCCTGTTTCCTCTGAACGTGCTTCTGTAACTTCTCCTAATAAATATAATATTTCTTTTTGAGTTTCTTCTATTTCTTTGTTAAGGCAAAGACTTTCAAAAGCAGCTAATATGTTCCTGTGAAATATATTTAAAATTTCCTTATCTAAATGATTTATTTGTTTTTTAGCTTCTATAAACACCATTCCTTCTATCCCACTAGAACTATGGTAATATGATACATATCTATTATCAGTTATTAAAGGTTTTCCCATCCTATAAGCTTTTTTTATCAATTCAAAATCTTCGTGGGATATAGAGTCCATAATTTTTTTCCCTACACAGTCTTTATATTTACCATAGGCAGATGTTACTTTAAAAGCTTCATCATTAAAAAGTCTAAGAGCTGTCAATCCATTCGCATTACACTCTTTATCCTTCCTACAAAGATTTATCAAAGAATTAATGGAACAAAATGCAGTTTTTATAAAGTCCTGAATAGATACTTTTTCAAATAAATTACTAGATGAAGCAACTACTTCTTCCATTATTCTTTTATTATTATTTATATACATAATATCTTTATAAGCTCTAAGAGCAGCCACTACAACTGTACGTAATTTGTTAGTCAATAGCTGTATTTTTTCTTCATATCCATTTATATCATAATTTAGTATAGCTTCTTCTTCTAATTTTTGGCTTTCTTTACTGGTCATCAAAACTATTCTAGTAGCTTTATTCTCTATAATTTCCCTTATATATCTAGATAATTTAAGTCCTGTGTTTTCCTCCTCAATAAAAATATCTAAAAGCACTAATGCTATGTCATCATTCTTGTTTAATATATCTAGTGCTTTTATGCTAGAATGGGCACTTAATATTATAAGGGGTTTATCTTCAAATTTAAAATCTTTTAATATCTCTTTTATCATTATATGCACAAAATTATCATCATCTATTATTAATATTTTCCAATGATTTTCATCTTGAATTTTTTTCATGCAACACTCATTTTCCATCAGAATTCCCCCTGCCCTATTTGTTTTTTATTACCCATTAAATAGTTTACCCATTTTTTTAATATCTACACTAGTTTTAGCAGCTTGTATATTTTCTTCTTGTATGCTCTTGTATAATTCTTCTCGAAAAATATCAACTTCTTTAGGAGCGTCTATTCCTAATCTTACCTTTCCTTCTTGGATTTCCAAAACCTTTATTACTATATTTCCATCTATGATGATGGATTCTTCCTCTTTCCTTGATAGTATTAACATATTTACACGCTCCTATCTTGAGCTCTTTGTTGAAAAACATAATGCTTTGTTGTATATCTATCATCATCTAATATCACCTGTTTACCTAATTTCTTTTCTGCATTTATAACTATAGGGCCTGACAGATTGGTTGTCATCTTTTCCATATCCTCTGGAACTACTACTATTGAATATATAACTACATCCTTTTTATCCTCTATTTTTAATTTATCTTGTGCAGATTTAGGTAATATTATGTCGTAGTCTGGAAATACAAAAAAAGGATTTATTATTACAAAAGCTAATTCTGGATTTTGCACTGATTGAAGCCAATGAAAGGGGTTTTGTTCGTCTTCATTATTTATGATTACAAATTGTTTTTCTTCTTCAAAACCTAATATCCCATCTGGAAAATAGATTATATCCTCTTCTTTAATTTCTATTTTCCCAAAGTTTTTAGTATTTAACTTCATCCTTCTCCTCCCCTTCTAATAAAATAGGTTCAAAGTATTTTAGGCGACTAAAGAATGTCGCCTTATTAATCGTATATATAGATTATATACATTGTTTATAAAAAATTTGAGTATATGCTTTGTTGTACTAATTTTAAGTTAAAAATTGTACCAAAGTAGGTTGGATAATTTTTGCCCCTGTCATAAGGCTAGATATATATACATTTTCTGCCATAGCTATATGCATAGATATTTCTGCCATATCCACATCTTCGTTAAGGGATAGTAATTCATTTACATTTTCTATCTGAATATCTATCTTTTTCTCCGTCATCTCCAACCTATTCATTTTGGCACCTACTTCTGCCCTTACAGTTAGAATTTGTTCATGACAGTTTTGTAGTCTTTCAATAGATTCTTGAATTACTTCTGGATCTGTGCCACTATTCAATTCTTCTGATAGAGCATCAAATACTGCTATTAAATAGGGCATTTCTTTTTCATTTATATTAGAGGCATAGTCAGGTTCGCCATTGAATATAGGTTTCACATTATCATCTAAACCTATTTTACCAAACACCTTTCCTCCTAAAGTATTCACTTTTACCATTTCCGATATTCCTACATTATATTCAAATATTTCATCTTCCCTTAATTCTATATTATAACTCCCATCCTCATTCAGTAGGGGTTTATCTGTCTTATATCCACTAAATATATGCCTTCCTGCATAGGTAGTATTTCCAATTTGGATTAAATGCTCTCTTAATTGATCTATTTCTTCCTTTACTTTTTGTAGATCTTCAGGAGCTTTTTTGGTTCCATTAGCTACATCTATGGATAATTCATAGGCTCTTTTTAATACTTCACCTATTTCCCCTAAGGCTGCTTCTGTATCCGTCATCCAAGACATGGCATCTTCAGCATTTCTCTTATATTGTTCCAATTTAGATATATCTGTATGAAATTTAAGGCTTTTACTTGCACCTATTGGGTTATCTGAAGGCACTCTAAACTTCTTTCCTGTAGCCTTTTGATATTGAAGTTTCTCAAGGGTTCTTAGGTTTTGGTTTAGATTATATACCATATTATTTATAAGCATGTTATTGGTCACTCTCAATTTTTTAACCTCCTTTCACTCATACAATTGAACTTTATACATTGTTCATTATCAACTATCTTCCTACTAATCCTAATCTATTTATAGTCACATCCATAATAGTATCTAAGGTTGTAATCATCCTTGCTGATGCTATATAGGCGTGTTGGAATCTTACCATATCTGCCATCTCTTCATCATAGGATACGCCAGATACCGAATCCCTTTTGGATTGGATATTCTTTAGCATTATATTTTGGGAGCTATACATCCTCTCTCCCTGCATACTATCTACAGCTAAGTTGGATATAATGGATTTTATAAAATCATCTGGAGTTCCTTGGGAAACTCCACCAGTAAAGAATTCCCTATCATCTCTTAGAGCGATTAGCTCCAATAGATTTCTATTGTCTTCTGAATGTCCTGGTTCTTTTCCTGCAGCTATATTATCTAAATTCTCAAGTATTTTATCAGATAAGGTTATGGTAGCTGCAGGATTATTTTCATCGCCAATTTTAAAGAAATCTATATTACTACTTCCATTTAACCCATAGCCTCCCTGATGCACTTCATTAAATTTTTCAGCAAATTCTTGAGCAAATTGATCTAATTTATTTTGATAATAGGGGATACCTCTATAGCTGTTATTTTCCCCATTGCCACTGTATAAATCTAATAGTCCCTTTAGTTCTCCAGACTTAAAATCCACTGAAGCTCCATTTCCCCATTCTATAGTTATTTCATCACTATTAGGTTCTGTTTTGTATTTTATTTCCGATACATGAATATGATCTACTAAAGATACACCGCTGATACTTACTCTAAATTTTCCATCATCGGATTCGTGTACCTTTACATTAGCTATCTTGGACAGTTCATCTACCAGCAAATCCCTTCTATCCCTTAAATCATTAGCTTGCCTACCATCTATTTCATGGGAATATATTTGTCTATTTAAAGAAGCTATTTGATCGGCTATGCTATTTATCTTTACTACATTATTTTCTATAGCTACTTTTGTTTCCCTTCTTAATTCCTCTAATCTTACAGCTGTTTCATTAATATGTTTTGTAATAGCTAAGCCGTTTTCTCTGACAGTCTCCCTATAGGATGGATCAGAAGGATTAGTACTCATATGAGTTAAAGCCTGAAAGAAATCATCTAAATATTGCCTAAAACTACTATTAGAGGGCTCTCCAAACAGCTTCTCTATTTCAGATAAATGATTCTTCTTCACTTCCCATTCCCCCATAGGAGCATTTTCATTCCAGTACTTAAAATCCAAATAGGAATTCCTAACTCTGGATATATCGTATATTTCAGTCCCAGTACCTAAATATCCTATCCCTGGTAAATCGTAAGGAGTAGTAGCTCTCTGGGAAGCTAATTGTCTTGTATAACCTTTGGTATTTATGTTGTTTATATTGTGATTAGTTGTGTATAGAGATCTTTGACTAGCTAATAGCCCCTTTACCGCTGTATTAAAACCAAAATGCATATTTCCTCACCCCATTATTTTAAACTGCCCAAAGGCAGCTCTTTAATTATGCAATATGTAATATAAATTGTACATTGTGAATTACCAAACTATCTTCCCACTATCCCCATCCTATTTACCACATTATCTATCATCTCATCGATAGCGTTAATCACCCTACTATTAGCTATGTAGGAGTGTTGATATTTTAGCATATTTGCCATTTCTTCATCTAAGGATACAGAGGATATTTCCTTCCTTCTTTCGTCTATTTGTTGTAATAACATAATTTGGTTGAAAGCCATTCCTCGGGCTTTTTCCCTTTCTGTGCCTAGATTTAGTATCAAATCCCTGTAGAAATCATCCATATTTAAAGTACCTGGTTCTATGAAATCATCTGGGTTTTCTGGATTATATTTACCATATAATTTTTCTCTTCTTAAGTTAGCTATTTCCTTAGCTATATCTCCATCTCCTCTAACTCCTGATTTTGAAGCTGCTATCTTATTAAAATCTGCTAACTCTGGATTAACCTTTATAGTAGCTGCAGGGTCATCTGCTTCAAATATAAAAAACTCTTCTCCCGAACTTCCATCTAAGCCTTTGCCAACTTTATGAATTTCATTCATACTTTCAGCTATAGTGCCTACTAATAAATTCAATCTATTTCTATATTCAACTACTTCCTTATCTCTAGCGTCTATATAGCCTCCTAGTTCTCCTTTCCCTTGTAGGTCTATTTTTTCTCCTGAGTCAGACCAGTGGATTTCTCCATGACCTTTTTCATTTAATCTAACTTCTATAGGATTAAAATAATCTCCATTAATTAGATCCCTACCTTGTAAAGTTACTACTACTTCCCCTTGGGAGTTTTCATAGTAATTAA
>Ga0208938_1001013_pt1 | contig 17442 bp, 16 predicted proteins | sample AD_UKC125_MetaG_FD_184434 | JGI IMG/M metagenome (GOLD analysis project Ga0208938, IMG submission 184434) | Active sludge microbial communities of municipal wastewater-treating anaerobic digesters from USA - AD_UKC125_MetaG (SPAdes) (version 2) | ecosystem: Engineered > Bioreactor > Anaerobic >...
CAAGGAAGGCATCCGGCCCGGAGCCCGGCAGCCGGTCGGCATACCGGGCAGCCGCGTCGAACAGACCAACCACCGCGTCGAGGTCGCGGTCGGCCCGGCCTCCGCGGCTCCCGCCGTCGAGCGCCGCGCGCCGCCAACTCGCCGCGACGCCAAGGGCCGACCAGATCGCCCACAACACGGATTCGGGGCTGACCTCGGGGGCCCAGCCAGCCGCGTCATCGGTCCGCCGGGCAGCCCCGACACCGGCGAGGATCGCCCGGGTCAACCGCCGCAGGGGCTCCCCGTCCACACCGGCCTGGGCACTGAGCACCGGGTCGCCAAGGGCTGCCGCCAGCAACTCGTCGCTCGACCGTCGTCCCCCGCCGTCGAGCTCGATCCGGCGCAGCGCCCGGCGCAACCGGCGCAACGACACCGCGTCGCCCCCACCCAACACCGACAAGCAGAGGTCGACGGCCTCCGTGGGCGCGATCATCGCGTCCGGGTCGCGGGCCAGGCGCAGACACAGGTCGAGCAGCGCGAGCAGCGGCCGGACGGCGACCTCGTCGCGCACCGGGACCTCACCATCGGGCGGGGCCAGAGGCACCCCGGCGGCCGAAAGCACCCGGCGCAGAGTCCCCGCGCGACCACGGCCTCGGACGAGGACGGCCATGTCGCGCCACGGCATACCCTCCTGCAGGTGCGCGCGACGCAGCGTCGAGGCGATGAACCCCGCCTCCTGGGCGACCGAGCGAAGCAGCGCCACCTGCACCTCACCGCCGTCGCGAACGGGCTGGGACCCGCGCCGGTCCGCGCCGCCGGTCGCCCCGATCCGGCGCACAACCTCGCTCGCCGCGTCGTGGAGCCTGGTCGGTGTCCGGTATGCCGTGCGCAGCACCACCGTGGGCGCATCGCGCAGAGCGGGCCACCGGTCCCACCACAACAGCCGTGGGTCGGCCCCGCGGAAGGTCTGGACCGCGCTGTCGGGGTCGCCGATGAGGATGATCTGCATTCCGGGATGGGCGATGGTTCGAAGGAGTCGAGCTGCGGCCCAAGTGAGCTCTTGCGCGTCGTCGACGACGATCAGCCGGATCTGCTCGCGCACCCGCTCGAGCGCCTCGGGGTCGTCCTCGAGCAGGTCAGCAGCGGCGGTGAGGATCCAGGCAGGGTCGTAGGCACCCGGCTGCGACAGCGCCGTCACCTCGTCGTATTCGTCGAGGACCGCTGCTGCCGACACCCACTCAGGGCGGTCGTGCTGGCGTCCGAGCTCGGCGAGGTTGGCCGCGTCGACTCCGTGCTCGACGGCCCGCATGAGTAGATCACGCAACTCGGCTCGGAAGCCCCGCGTGCCCAAGGCAGCGGCCACCCGCTCCGGCCATTGCGGCCCGCCGCCGCTCGCCACGTGACCCGCGAGGAGATCGCGCAGGACGACGTCCTGCTCCGGGCCGCTGAGCAGCCGCGAAGCCGGCGCACCGCGAAGGGCTGCCTCGCGGCGCAGCACCGCGAACCCGAACGCCTGATGCGTGCGCGCGAGCGGCTCGGTCGACGTGCGCGCCAGCCTCGCGGTCAGCCGGTCGCGCAGAGCAGCGGCGGCGAGCCGGGTCGGAGCGAGGACCAGGCACTGGTCGGGGGTGAGCCCCAGCCGGTCGACCCGATCGAGGACCACCTCGACGGCCACGGTCGAGGTGCCCGTGCCAGGCCCGCCGAGCACCCGTGCGACCGGGGCGTCCAGCGCGAGGGCAGCCTGCTGCTGCGCGTCGAGGGTGGGCGCCTCGACGACGAGCGCTGGTGCACGCCGCAGGGTGAGCATGCACTCATCCCATCACGGGCGACCGACACCCCTCCGCTGCCTCCCCCGGAGATAGCGCTCGCACGGTCATCTTTGCGGGCCCCAGCCCCAGACCACGACGGAGATAGCGCTCGCACGGTCATCTTTGCGGGCCCCAGCCCCAGACCACGACGGAGACAGCGCTCGCCCGGTCATCTTTGAGGGTCCGATCCCCCGATACCGACGGAGATAGCGCTCGCACGGTCATCTTTGCGGGCCCAAACCCCGATGACGCCCGGGAGATAGCGCTCGCACGGTCATCTTTGCGGGTACCGATGAGCTCAGGTGGCGACCAACTCGACCTCGAACCCCTGACCGTCCTGCAGGTATGCCGCGTAGTGATCCGGCCCGCCCGCATGGGGGTGCCGGTCGGCGAACAACAACTCCCAGCCATGCCCCTCTGCGGCCTCGACGATGGCATCGACCTGGTCCCGGGTCCCCGCGTGGAAGGCTAGGTGGTTGACACCAGGGCGCCGCCGGTCATGCCCGCCCGCAGCGACATCAGGCCCGGACTCCACCACCAGATAGACCGGGCCAAGTTCCCACGCCACCCCGTGGCCCCAGTCATCGCCGAACACCCAACCGAGCTCACCCAACAACCATCCCCAACTCGCCCGCGCGGCTACGAGATCCCCGACCCACACCTCCACGTGGTGCAGACCTCCGCGCCGGTATGCCGTCCGCCCACCGCCCGCATCGGCCTCACCGTCCGCGCCAACCCCGTCAACCCCGACAGCCAGACCGTCCGCCCCAACCCGACCCACACCGCCAGCCTCGCCAACGCCACCAACCCCGCCGGCCACACCGTCCACACCGGCCGCCCCGGCCGCCCCGGCCGCCCCGGCCGCAGCCTGAACGCCCGTCGGCTGCGGCGACCAACGGGCCCGCCGCAGGTCGACGCGGTAGTCCGCGGGCGGCATACCGGCGCCGTCGGGCAGCCCACCCACCAGGGGCGTCCCCTCGGCCCGGTAGTGCACCAGCGCCCGCTCTTCGTGGCCAGCCGGTGGCAGCCCACTCGCGCGCAGCACCCGCCACCAGGGGGCGTCCGAGCCGTACCGGCTCATCACCTGCCCCACCTGTCGTGGCCCGCCCTCGCCGACCAATCGCGCCAGATCGCCATAGGTCGCCACCTGCCCCGCCGGGATGGATCGCGCGAGCACCAGGACCGCCTCGGCATGCGGCGGAATCCCCGGCAGCTCGCCGCCGCGACCCTCGCCGACGCGACCCCAACCGTCCGACACCGGAACGTCCGACCGCGACCCGGCGGGCTCCCCGGCCGACCGCCCTGCCCCAGGCGTCCCAACCCCAGCCATCAGTAGGTCGCCAGTCCCGGGTCGACCTCGCGCACCCAGGCCAGCACCCCGCCGGTGAGGTTCGCGGCATACCCCCAGCCGGCGGCGGCCACCAGCCGAGTGGCCTCCGTCGAACGCACCCCGGTCTTGCAATAGAGCACCAACGGAGTCCCCAGACTCCCCAGCTCGGGTCGTGAAAAAGCTTCTCCCGAGCGGAAATCCGCCAGATCGATCGCCACAGCTCCGGGGATCGAGACGATCGTACGCTCGGGCTCCGGGCGCACGTCGATGAGCACGGGCGGATGCGGCCGCCGCATCTCGATCGACAACTCGCGGGCGGTCACCACCGCAACGGGCTCAGCCGGGACAGGGAGCGCGAGCGCAACCGCCCCGAGCCGCGCCCCACGCCCTCCCCCGACGGGCGACCCGCAGGCCGGGCACTCCGGATCTGCCTGCAGCGCAAGCGTGTCCCAGCTCTGTCGCAACGCATCGTGCACGAGCATCCGCCCAACGAGGGGTTCGCCGATGCCCAGCACGAGTTTGAGCGCCTCCGCGGCCTGCAGCGAGCCGATCGTCCCGCACAAGGCCCCCAGCACCCCCGCCTCCGCGCAGGACGGCACGTCGCCCTCGGCCGGTTGGTGCGGGAACACGCACCGCAGGCATGGCCCGTGCCCGGCCCACCACACCGCCACCTGCGCGTCGAAACGCAGCACCGACGCCCACACGAGGGGGATGCCCGCGTGCGCGCAGGCGTCGTTGACGGCATACCGCGTCGGGAAGTTGTCGGTCCCGTCGAGCACGACGTCGTATGCCGCGACAAGGGCGTCCGCGGTCTGCGCACTCACCCGCTGGTCGAAGGTCTCGACCCGCACGCCGGGGTTGACCCGCGCCACAGCCGCCGCAGCCGACGACACCTTGGACCGGCCGACATCAGGGAAGCCGTGGACGATCTGGCGCTGCAGGTTGGTCAACTCGACCACGTCGTCATCGGCAATCCCGATGGTCCCGACCCCGGCGGCAGCGAGGTAGAGCAGCGCCGGCGAGCCCAGCCCTCCCGCCCCGAGGACGAGGACCCGGGCCGCAGCGAGCCGCCGTTGTCCGGCGAGGCCCACTTCCGGCAGCAACAGGTGCCGGGCATAACGCGTGCGGGCCTCGGCGTCGTCGAGCACGTCGGGCGGCGGGCCGGATCCGGTGTCCATCGCTAGCGAGGTTACGTCATAGGGCTGGGGGATACCGGTGAGTACGATGGCACCTGGCGGCCGGACGGTCGTCGGCGGTCGATCGTTCGCACAGTCGTGCGATACGCACAAGGTGGTGTTGACGGTGGTGAACGACCTGCGATCGGGAGCGTCGGCTGCCCCGCGTGCGACGCCGGGAGCGGCGGCCTCGCCGCCCGCCCCGCTCGCTGCCGAGGCACCCATCCGCGGCCAACGGCTGCCGCGCTCGGCCCGCCGGGCCCAACTGCTGGAGGCCGCGCAGGGCGCCTTCGTCGAGTCGGGTTATTACGCCGCCGCGATGGACGACATCGCCGAACGCGCAGGGGTGTCCAAACCCGTTCTCTACCAGCACTTCCCGAGCAAGCTGGAGCTCTATCTCGCACTCCTGGACGATCGCGCCGGCGAGTTGGTGGCCGCCGTTCGCAGCGCGCTGGCCAGTTCCACGGACAACAAGGCACGGGTCTTCGCGACGGTCGCCGCCTACTTCGAGTTCGTCGCCAAGGAGGGGTCGGCCTTCCGGCTCCTCTTCGAGAGCGACCTCATCAACGAGGACGCTGTCAGCAGCCGCATCGACGGGGCGCTGACCCAGTGCGGCGAGGCCTTCGCCGACGCCATCGCCGCCGACACCAACATGTCCCGCGCCGATGCGATGGTCCTGGCGATGGCCCTGACGGGGATGGCACAGGTGGCCGCCCGCAACTGGGCCACCCTCGACACCACTGTGGGCCGCGCCGAAGCGGCCCGCCTGGTCGGCCAACTCGCCTGGCGCGGGTTGGGGGGCTTCCCCAAGGCACCGGCCGAGGGCGCCGGGGAACACCCCGCCACCTCCTAGAGTTGAGGGGTTCGACACCCCAACCCGGGTATGCCGTGCGCCCGGGTTCCCCGTGCCGCCGTCACCTCCGCGAGGGGGCGGCGAGTCGCGAGGCGAGCACACGGCATACGTGAACTGACGAAGGGAACCCCACGTGGAGGTCAGGATCGGCGTGCGCGATGTCGCCCGCGAGATTGCGTTCGAGACCAACGAGACCCCGGCCGCCATCGGCGCCGCCGTGGCCGTCGCGCTGCGCGATGGCAGCGTGCTCGACCTCGCCGACGACAAGGGACGGCGCTACTTCATCCCCGCTGCCGTCATCGGCTTCGTCCACGTCGGAGAGGCCGAGAAGGGCAAGGTCGGCTTCGGCGCGCACTGACGTCGGGCCTCAGCAACCCTCGTCCCGAACCGGCCCTGCCACCAGGTCACGTCAAGATCACGAGCGGCAATCCCAGGAATGCGTCTCACTTCGTGAGAGTTTTGAATCCTGGGGAGCCCGCCCCCACCCGGACCACCGGGCTTGACAGCGGCCGCGGGAGCGGCCAGAAGGAGTGGACATGAGCATCCTGGGGGCCATCGTCGGCGGTTTGATCGTCGGCTTGCTGGCACGTTTCATCCTGCCTGGACGGCAGGGCCTGAGCCTGCCGATCACGGCAGCGATCGGTATCGTCGCCGCACTCATCGGTTGGTGGGTCGCCGGCAAGCTCGGCGTTCAGACCACGTCGGGGATCGACTGGCTGCGCTGGATCATCAGCACGATCATCGCCGCCGTCGGCATCGTCATCTACGGCAAGGTCACCAGCAAGGCCTGAGGCCAAGCGCCGACAACAGCAGTGGGGCCCAGCCGAAACGGCTGGGCCCCACTGCTGTTGCCCACTGCTGTCCCCCGGCGCGTTCTTACTGCCTGTGCTGACCAGCGCCGTCGGGACGATCAGGCCGACAGGCCCAACGCCTCCATCCGCACGGTGTGGGCCGCCGAGATCCGCGCGAACATCCGGCCCACCTCGTTGAGGTCCGACCCCGGCTCGCCGCCGACCAGGAGCGCGGTCAGCGAGTCGCGTTCGACGGCCACGCTCTGGGTCGCATGGATCGCTTCACCCATGATCCGCCGAGCCCACAGTGCCAGCCGGCCGCTGCGCCGGGCGTCACCGGCGATGGCTTCGCGCACCTCGTGGACGATCGCTTCGGCGCCACCGGCCTGTCCGAGCATCTGCGCGACGAACGCCTCGTTCGCCGGGTCGAGGTGGGTGGCCATCTCGGAGTAGAAGTCGCGGACGATCCCGTCGCCGACGTAGGCCTTGACGACGCCCTCCAGCCAGTCGCTGGGCTTGGTGCGCTCGTGGAAGGCGTCGACCGAGGTGACGAAGGGGGCCATGGCGCTCTCATGGTCGGCCCCGAGTTCGCGCAGCCGCTGCCCCACCTGCTCGCACCGGTGGAACATCTCCACCCCCATCCGGGCGAAGGCCAGCTTGGCGCGCAGGTGCGGGGTCATCGCGGCGTCAGCCGCGAGTGCCTCGAACCCGCTGAGCTGGGCATAGCTCAGCGCTCCCAGCAGGTCGACGACGGCCTCGTGCGGCACCTCGCCCACGGCAGCACTCCCTGCGACCCCGGTGTCATCGGTCATAGGGCTGACTGTATCGGCGGTGCCTCAACCGACCAACGGGCCGCCCGAGTCATTGACAGGTGCGGTCGCCCTTCAGCGGCGCACTCGGCGCACGGAAAGCAAAGAAGGACCGAATTCCTTTGGGCCGTAGGGCTCGCTGGCGGCACAGCGGTGCTACATTCACGTCAGAGACGTCCTCACTCTCCCCAGCAATTCATGAGGACCTCCGGCAACCCGGCCGGGCAACTCCAACTCATCATTCGAATGGAGAAAGCCATGTCCACTGCAGCACCCGCCGCCCCCACCGGCACGTTCGGTGACCATGTCGCAGAGTCGCACCTGGCGGCTTCGGCCTCTTCCGGCACAGCCAAGAAGGTCGAACTCTTCGCCCGCGGTGCGTCCATCGGGTGGCTCGGTGAGAACGGCGGCCAGTGGTGCGTCGTCACCGGCAGCGACGCGGCCCTCTCGCTCGAGTCGTACCTCTATGGCGGTATTCTCTACTTCCGCAACGCCGCAGACACTTCTCGGTACCTGTCGGTGAGCGACGGCTACCACTACGTCGGGTTCTACAACTGGATCGGAGCGACAGGCTGGGTCCTGAACGGCAACGTGCTCACCTCGCTCTACACCAACGCCCAACTGTCGTACTGGTCGACCGACAACGGCTACCTCTACGCCAACAGTGGCTACACGCCCTTGACGGTGGTCTTCCACTGACAGTGGCCTTCCACTGACGCCGACCTGATCGTCCCCTCACGACTATCTGAGGGCGCCTCGATCCGAACGTCACTACAGTCCATTCACCGACGCATACTCAGCCATGCCGTTTCGGGGATGGCAGGTCGAGAATTGCAGCGGGCATTCCTGCAGCTGCGCCTGAGTAATGCCCGCTGCCCAAATGCGGCGACCAACATCGACACACCTCCAACAACACCAAGTGGGGCCTAGCCGTTTGGCTGGGCCCCACTGAGTTGTGCACGGCTCGTCAGCCCTGCACCTTCCGCCCCGCCTGCACCAGAGATGACACAGTGGTGTTGGGCGCGGGCACTACACGGACCACCTCGCTCCCGGCGTAAGAGGGGTGTGACGATGACCGGAGTGGGGCGGCATACCCATGACATGCCCGACGCAGCCGCGTTCGGGGCCTGGGTCGCTCCCCACCTGCCGGCGCTGTCCCGCTATGCCCACCGCCTCGTGCCCGCGGCTGCCGCTGACGATGTCGTCCAGGAGGCCCTCGTGCGGGCGTGGTCGCGGCGGGCAACCTACGATCCGGCCCGAGGCTCCGCCGCCCCCTGGTTGCTCGCGATCGTCGCCGATCAGGCCCGCCGGCACCGCACCCGCGGGCCCCGGCCGACCACCCTGCTGGCCGATGACGCGCTGACCGCGGGGCCGACCGAGCCCGACGTCGACCTCGAGCGCGCCGTCGCCCGACTCCCGCACCGCCAGCGTCAGGCGGTCGACCTCTACTACTTCGTCGGCCTCGACATCGCCTCCGTCGCCCAAACGATGGGCTGCGCGCCGGGGACCGTCCAAGCCACCTTGCACCAGGCCCGAGCGCGACTGCGCGAGCTGTTGGGAGACTTCGATGACTGACCGTCCCGACCCGATCGACGAGCAACTGCAGGGGTATGCCGCGCGCTGGCGCGACGCCCTCCCCCCACCGCCCGCGGTGCCCACCGACCTGCCCACTCACTCGGCGGGGTTCGGCCGCCGCGGACGGGGCGTCGCCGGCTGGCTGCCGCTCGTCGCCGCGGCTGCGGTGCTCGCCGTCGTGGTCGTCGCCGTCCGACTCGGCCAGGGCGGCACCGACCTTGGCAGCGTGGGTGGTCCGACCGCCTCCGCCACGACGACGGCCACGTCGTCCGCGACCGCCACCGGATCGGCGGTCAACAACGGGGTTGTCCCGTGGGTGCCCCTGCCTGCGACCAACCCCCTCATCCCAGTGACGACCGTCCCCGCCTCACCGGACCCCGCACTCGCCCAAGGCCTTCCCGTATGCCGCGCCGCCGACCTCACCGCGACGAGCGACATCGAGGGGGCGACCGGGACGATGTACCTGTTCGTGCAGATCGTCAGCCGCACCGGGACGGCCGCGTGCCGGCTGGAGGGCTTTCCGACCGTCGTGTCGCTGGTCAATGGCGCTGCGGTGTCGATCCCGTCGGTTCATGGGACGGTCGTCAGCGACGCCCCTGGGGGGATCTATCCGCACCCGGTTCTGGTGGCGCCGGATGTACCGGCGGCTTTGACCCTGTTCTGGTCTAACTGGTGTGGGCAAGCCGTCCGACAGACCCACGTGCGGCTGACCTGGCCGAGTTCAGCGGGAGGGGTGACCGTTCCCGGCTTCGGCCAGTCGCCTGGCTGTCAGATGGAACCCGGAACCGTCGTGAAGACGCCGTTCGGCGTGTCGACATTCAAGCCCGCTGAGGTCAGAGATGAACTCGTGACAACGGCATACGCCGGAGTGACCGCGACCATGGACGCGCCGTCGGTGGTGGCCGTCGGTGAGCCCATTCGCCTCACTGTCACGCTGACGGCGCCCCGCGACATCCCGCTGGAGCCCTGCCCCGACATCCTGGTCGGCGACTACACACAACCCCCGGACGGGACGAACGACCGCTACGCCCTCAACTGCGCGGCCGTGCCCTATCGCGACTCGGCTGGGCGGCCGTACCTGCCCGCCACTGTGCCCGTCCGCTTCGCTGCCGAGGTGCCAGCAGCGAACGTTGGGGAGGGCACCAAACTCCTATGGCGCCTGGCGCTGCCTGACGGGGCGGACCCGGTGGACGCGGGCAGCGCCACGGAGGTCCGGTAGGGCGGCATACCGGGTGGACGTAGGGCGGCATACGGGCGGCCGGAGTCTCCTCGGCTAGACTTGAGTGGACCACGGTGCCCGATCGGCCCGAATCGACACTGCCGAGTGGCTCGGCGACCTCCCACGAAGACCTCCGATCGGCCCCTCACGCCGAATCGGCCGCACGCCCTGAGCGCGCCGCGATCTCGGCCCGATCGGAAGCGACATCTTCGCGTGACTCCTTTGGTGCCTCAAGAAACCGAGCCCACCTTCGCCGACTTCGGCGTCCACCCCGACATCGTCGCCTCCTTGAGCGACCTCGGGATCATCCACCCCTTCCCCATCCAGGCCATGACGTTGCCGGTCGCCCTCGGCGGGCACGACATCATCGGCCAGGCCAAGACCGGCACCGGCAAGACCCTCGGCTTCGGCGTCCCGATGATCCAGCGGGTCGTCACGCCGGCTGACGAGGGGTGGGCCGACCTGGCCAAGCCGGGCAAGCCGCAGGCGCTGGCCGTCGCTCCGACCCGTGAGTTGGCCGTCCAGGTCTCCAGTGACCTCGAGCGCGCAGGCAAGCAGCGCGGTGTCCGGGTGCTCACGGTCTACGGCGGCCGCGCCTACGAGCCGCAGGTCGAGGCCCTCAAGCGAGGCGTCGAGATCGTCGTCGGCACGCCGGGCCGCCTCATCGACCTGGCCAAGCAGGGGCACCTCGACCTGTCGCAGGCCCGGATCGTCGTGCTCGACGAGGCCGACGAGATGCTCGACCTGGGCTTCCTGCCCGACGTCGAGACCCTCATGTCGCTCACCCCGGCCGGCCGCCAGACGATGCTTTTCTCGGCGACCATGCCCGGCGCGATCGTCGCCTTGGCGCGGCGCTACATGACCCAGCCGACGCACATCCGCGCGATGGGCGACGAGACCGAGAACGCCCACACGGTCAAGGCGATCGAGCAGTTCATCTACCGCGCGCACTCCCTCGACAAGGTCGAGTTGCTCTCGCGCGTGTTGCAGGCCCGCGACCGGGGGCTCGTGTTGATCTTCACCCGCACGAAGCGAGCGGCGGCCCGAGTGACGGACGAGTTGGTCGAGCGCGGCTTCGCCGCCGCCGCCATCCACGGAGACCTCGGACAGGGCGCCCGAGAGCAGGCGCTGCGCGCCTTCCGGCATGGCAACGTCGACGTCCTGGTGGCGACCGATGTGGCCGCCCGCGGCATCGATGTCGAGCACATCACCCACGTCGTCAACTACCAGTGCCCCGAGGACGAGAAGACCTACGTCCACCGCATCGGGCGCACCGGTCGGGCGGGCAACACCGGCATCGCCATCACCCTGGTGGACTGGGAAGACATGCCGCGCTGGTCGATGATCGACCGCCAGCTCGACCTGGGCATCCCGGAGCCGGTCGAGACCTACTCCTCCTCCGAGCACCTCTACGCGGAGCTCGACATCCCCTCCGACGTGTCCGGATACCTCCCCAACGCCAAGCGCACCCGGGCCGGTCTGGACGCCGAAGAGCTCGAAGACCTCGGCGAGACCGGGCGTTCCGGTGGGCACCGCGGCGCCGGTGGCGGTGGACGCGATGGTGGCCGCGGCGGCCGGGACGGTGGCGGGCGCGGCGGTCGTGGCGGTCGCGACAGCGGCGGGCGCGGCGGACGTGGTGGCCGTGACAGCGGCCGTGACGGTGGTCGGGACGGCAGCCGCGAGGGTGCCGTCCGCAATGGCACTGACGGCGGCGAGGCGTCCCCGGCCGCTAGCGAGGGTGAGGCACCGCGCCGCCAGCGCAACCGACGTCGGACCCGCGCCGGCGAGGAGGGCTCCGCGGCCCCCCGCGAGGGTGCCGCAGCCCCCGACGCATCGAGCAACGGATCGGGCCGTTCCGCCGCCAGCGCAGCGGGCGACGCGTCGAACCTTCGCGAGGGCGGCGAAACTCGTCGTCCGCGTCGGCGCCGTCGGCGCGGATCGGGCCAGGGCGGCGGCGACGCGACCGCGACCGCTGCGGCCACTTCCGCCGCGGAGTAGACCGACCGTCCTAGCGCGGAATGGGGCCGTCCCACCCACTCAGGGTGGGGCGGCCCTTTGGTGATCCACGGCATACCCCCTGCCTGAGACGCGGTTGAGGGGCGTGCCGACGGCTGCTGGTAGCGTCGGGACGACCCCACTCCAACCGCGCAAAGGGAGATCCCGTGAGCACCGCCCCCGTCAAGGTGGCCGTCACCGGCGCCGCCGGCCAGATCGGCTACAGCCTGCTGTTCCGCATCGCCAGCGGCGCCCTTCTCGGCCCCGACACCCCCGTGCAGCTGCGTCTGCTCGAGATCACGCCGGCCCTCAAGGCACTCGAGGGCGTCGTCATGGAGCTCGACGACTGCGCGTTCCCGACCCTCGCCGGCGTCGAGATCGGTGACGACCCGGAGAAGGTCTTCGAGGGCACCAACCTGGCCATGCTCGTCGGCGCCATGCCGCGCAAGGAAGGCATGGACCGCGCCGACCTGCTCGCGGCCAACGGCAAGATCTTCACCGGCCAGGGCGCTGCCCTCAACAAGGTCGCCGCTGACGACGTCAAGATCCTCGTCACGGGCAACCCGGCCAACACCAATGCGCTCATCGCCAGCGCCAACGCCCCCGACATCCCCAAGGAGCGCTTCAACGCGCTGACCCGCCTGGACCACAACCGGGCCAAGACCCAGCTGGCCCAGAAGCTCGGCGTCAGCGTCGAAGCGATCACCCAGCTCGCGATCTGGGGCAACCACGACGACTCGATGTACCCCGACCTCTACAACACCAAGGTCAACGGCACGACCGCCGCCGACCTCGTCGACGAGGCCTGGATCACCGACACCTTCATCCCGACGGTCGCCACCCGTGGCGGCGCCATCATCAAGGCCCGTGGCCTGTCGTCGGCAGCCTCGGCGGCCAACGCGACGATCGACCACATGCGCGACTGGGCCCTCGGCACCAGCGACTGGGTGTCGATGTCGGTGCCGTCGGACGGCTCCTACGGCCTCACCGAGGGGCTCATCTCCTCGTTCCCGTGCGTGTGCGTCAACGGCGGCTACGAGATTGTCCAGGGCATCGAGCTGTCCGACTTCTCGCTCGAGCGGATCAAGGCCTCTGTGGCCCGCTTGGAGTCCGAGCGCGACCAGGTCAAGGCACTGGGTCTCATCTGAGACCAGTTGGGCCATGACTACGACGGGAGTCGCAGAAGGAGATGGCAGCCTCGGATTGGACCCTGTCTCGAGCACTTCTCGGTGATCGTGACGCTCGACGTCGCCTCGCCGCAGACGTGTTTGGGATCGCCGGGCTCGCGGTCGAGCCGACCTACCACGGCTTGGCTGCGCACCGGGAGCGGCTTATTCGCACGCACTCGATCGGCCATGTCCTTGACGTCGGCGCGAACACCGGGCAGTACGCGAAGGCGCTGCTGGCGAGTGGGTATCAAGGGCTGGTTACCTCATTTGAGCCCAATCCCCGTGCGGCTAAGGAGTTGCGAGCGACAGCGGCCGGTCGCCCTGCCTGGACGGTGCATGAGGTGGCGCTCACCTCGAGCGAGGGCAGGATGACCCTGCACGTTACGGATGACTCGCAGAGTACGTCGTTGTTGGTGCCCACCGCGGACTACGCCTTCATGCAAAAGAACCACGAGGTCGAGGTCGATACTCAAACCCTCGATGCATTCGGTCCCTTCGCGTCGCCCGCTGACGCGAAGGGACTCCTCCTCAAGATGGATGTTCAGGGTTTCGAAGGCGACGTTTTGAGGGGCGCAGCACGCACCCTGGAAAGCTGCAGCGTCGTTGAGTGTGAATTGTCCACGGTCGAGCTCTATGCGGGTCAAGCCCTCATGGAAGAGGTGATCGCGCAGCTCCGACGAGCCGGGCTCTTCCCGGTGGCACTCGTGCGGGGCTTCACCGACCCAACTTCACACAACGTCATCCAATACGACGGCATCTTCGCGCGGTCCGGATCCACACGTGGCTGAGAGCCACGACGGCATCATCGTGGCTGTGGCGTGGACCACGCCCGATGTCGTGGTCTCAGCTTTCGAGGCCGCTGCGGGAGACGTTCGTGTGGTCCGCATGCGATCAGACTGGGGAGTCGGGCGGCGAACTCGACTGGTTCACCTGAGCATGGACGTCCTGCGCGTCATGTGGGCCGCGCGGCGATCCCAAGGGCTTGTGTTGCACACCGTGGGCGCGCAAGCCTTCGTGGCAGGGGCGATGCGAAGGCTCGCGCCGCGGCTTGGGCCCGACCACCTTGTCGTGAGTGATTTCCTGTGCCCAGCCAGTGCCCAGTACCTGGCAGCGCAACGGTGGGCGCTAGGTGGAGTCGACCGTTGGGCCTGCATTCGAACCGGCGACATCGCGTGGCTGCATGAGCACTTCCTGGTGCCGAGCGCGCGAACGTCATTCATCCACTTTCCCTCTGCGGGCAGCACATCCGACTTTGGAGATCCACTTCCGTTTGCGCTGCCCGCCTCCTTCGTCTACGCCAGCGGGCAAGCCCATCGCGACTGGGACACCCTCGTCGCGGCCCTGAGGATCGCCCCTGTCGCCGCCGTGATCAGCGTTCCCGACGCCGTAGCCAACGGTGTTGCTGCGACCTTGCCTGATCGGGTGACCGTCCTTCCGCTGGTTGCACCCCACCACGGTCGAGCGCTGGCGCTGCGTGCCTCGGTCGTCGTTGTCGCGCTGAAGGACACCCATCTTCCGGCTGGCCCCCTGGTCCTCGTCGATGCCCTCGCGGCAGGAGCCGCCATCGTCGCGACAGACGCCAACGGCAGCCGGGACTACGTTGTCGCAGGTTCCACCGCGTCTGTAGTCCCAGCCGGGGATGCGCCGGCTCTCGCACGGGCCATCCAAGACCTCATGTCCGATCCGCAGCGCCGATCCGAGCTGGGCCGCAATGCCCGGACGTGGGCCAATCTGAACCTTCGCGTTGATCGGTTCGTGCAGCAAGTTCTCGGGCTCGCGCGCTGACCGGCCCTCGTGCCGACGGAGCGCCGCGCGGGACAGCGAATCCCGCGGCCCGTCGAGCCAGACGAGTCAGAGGCGAACGAGGGCGAAGGCGACCGCCACAGTGGCACCCAGACCGAGCCAGCAGACGACGTCGACCGAGCGCCGACGAACTGCCAGCCCACCGGCCCGCCCCAGAGGGCGGATCGCCCGCAACAGCCCCCCGACAGCACAGGCCGTGGCCAGAAGGTAACCCCCCGGCCGGACCTGGCCGAGCCCCACCACGAGCAGCCCGGCACCGGCGATGACGCCGACGACCCACCACAGTCCCAAGCGCCGAACGGCGCGCAGAGCCGAGCGGGTTTCGGTGGTCATGCGCTGGCGGCTTGGCGTTCCGCGGCGAGCACGACGTTGATGAGCAACAGGGCCCGAGTCATCGGCCCGACGCCACCGGGGTTGGGGCTGACCCAGCCGGCTACCTCGGCGACGTCCGCGGCCACATCGCCGGCCACCCGCGACTTGCCCGTCGCGGGATCAGTCACCCGGCTCACGCCGACGTCGAGGACCGCAGCGCCAGGCTTGACCATGTCGGCGGTGATGATGTTGGGCACCCCGGCCGCCGCGACGACGATGTCAGCTTGACGCACCTCGGCGGCCAGGTCGCGAGTCCCGGTATGGCACAACGTGACTGTTGCATTCTCGCTCTTGCGGGTAAGGATCAGCCCCAGGGGGCGCCCGACCGTCAGGCCACGACCGACGACGCAGACCTTCGCGCCCGCGATCGGCACTCCGAAGCGACGCAGCAACTCAATGACCCCCATGGGCGTGCACGGCAGCGGTGCCGGACGGCCCAGGACGAGCCAGCCCAGGTTCATCGGGTGCAGGCCGTCAACGTCCTTGGCCGGGTCGACCCGCGAGAGCAGCGCCATCTCGTCCAACCCGGTCGGCTGCTGGACGAGGAAGCCTGTGCACCCCGGGTCGGCGTTGAGCTCGTCGATGACGGCCTCGACCTCGGCCTGGGTCGCCGTCGCCGGCAAATCCCGGCGGATGCTGCGGATGCCCAACTCGGCGCAGTCCTGGTGTTTGGCCCCGACATACCACTGACTGCCCGGGTCGTCACCGACAAGAACGGTGCCGAGGCCCGGAACGATTCCGCGCTCGGCGAGCGCCGCCACCCGTGCCGCCAACTCGGCCTTGACCGTGGTGAGCGTGGCTTTGCCGTCGAGGATCTGCGCCGTCATGCGCCAATCCTTCCATGTCGGCGCACCCCACCCCGTAGCGTGGATGGTTCACCGCCCGCCACCCTCCGAGGCAGCATGTCCCACCGCAGACCGACTGGTATGCCGCCCGCTCACGGCTTGCTCGTCCGCGCTGCGCTCGGCGCCTTCCCCCTCACACCCGCAGTCGCACTCGCACTCATCCTGACAGCGTGCTCGACAGCGCCGGACGGCTCAGGCCAACAGCCGTCTGGTCCCACCGGCGCGGCGTCTCGGGGCGAATTCTCCGTGCCTGTCCTGACGGTCGGTACGGGCCAGCCCACAACGACCGCGACGCTCACTCCCACAGCCCTGCCGCCGCCGACGCCCCCACCCATTCCCCCACCGACCCCCGCACTGACGCTGCCCGGCGGCGGCACGACGGTCTTCCCTGATCGCCGCCTCGTGGGGTTCTCGGGTTATCCGGGGGCGCCTGCCCTGGGCCGCCTCGGGGTCGGCAACCTCGATGAGCGGGGCGCCGACATCACCGCCCTCGCCGGCGAGTATGCCGCCGGGCGCCGCCCACTCCCCGTTTTCGAACTCATCGCCACTGTGGTCCACAGCCGGCCCGGGGCCGACGGGCTCTACCGGACCCGGATCGACGAGGGCGTCGTTCGGCGTCATCTCGAGGCGGCCCGACGGCACGGCGCCATCCTCCTGCTCAACATCCAGCCCGGCCGGGCGGCCTTCCTCGACGAGGTCAAGCACTGGGAGCCCTGGCTGCGCGAGCCGGACGTGGGCCTCGCGCTCGACCCGGAGTGGGCGGTCACGGCCGGGCAGGTCCCCGGGAAGGTGTTCGGCCGGACGACCGGCGCGGAGCTCGATGCGATCGCGGCATACGTCGCGGGGATCGTCGCCGCAAACCGACTGCCGGAGAAGGTCATGGTCTATCACCAACTCAGCCGGTCGATCGTCCGCGAGCCCTCCGGCCTGCAGCCGCATCCCGGGGTGACCCTCGTCGTGTCGGTCGACGGGATCGGGAGCCGGGCGCAGAAGGCGGCGACGTGGCGCTCGATCGTCGCCGAAACCCCCGATCACGTCCACAAGGGGTTCAAACTCTTCTACGACGAAGACGCCCAGATCGGACCGCTCATGACCCCGGCTGAGGTCCTCGCGCTCACGCCCCAGCCGGAGTACGTCCTCTACGAGTGATCGGTCTCGTCGAGATCAGTGGGCGAAGTGGCGGGTCCCGGTGAGGTACATCGTCACCCCGGCGGCCGTCGCAGCCGCGATGGTCTCGGCGTCGCGCATCGACCCACCCGGCTGGACGATCGCCGCGACCCCCGCATCGAGCAGGACCTGCGGCCCGTCGGCGAAGGGGAAGAACGCGTCCGACGCGGCCACCGCGCCGCGCGCCCGCTCCTCCCCCGCCCGCGAGACCGCGAGGTGGCACGAGTCGACTCGGTTGACCTGGCCCATCCCGATGCCCACCGAGGCGCCGTCGCGGGCCAGCAGGATCGCGTTGGACTTCACGGCACGCACCGCGCGCCAGGCGAAGGCGAGGTCGGCCAAAGTCGCCTCGTCCGCGGGCTCACCACAGGCGAGCGTCCAGTATGCCGGGTCGTCACCACCCGTCGCGGCCCCCGACTCGTCGCGCACCACGGCGTCCACCCGGTCAATGCTCTGAGCGAGCAATCCGCCTGATACCGGCCGGGTTTCGGTGCGCCCAGCCCCGTCACCGGCCGCCGCTGCATCGAGCGCAGCGAAGTCGACGGTGAGCAG
>Ga0208938_1001014_pt1 | contig 17430 bp, 14 predicted proteins | sample AD_UKC125_MetaG_FD_184434 | JGI IMG/M metagenome (GOLD analysis project Ga0208938, IMG submission 184434) | Active sludge microbial communities of municipal wastewater-treating anaerobic digesters from USA - AD_UKC125_MetaG (SPAdes) (version 2) | ecosystem: Engineered > Bioreactor > Anaerobic >...
CAAGAAGAAACAGGACTTAACTGGGACACAACAGATTCCGCTTACCAATACAAAGGAGCTGCGATTGGTGTCTTCACTCAAGGTTCAAGCTTTACGACTGAATTTGTGCAATGGGATGGGCCAGCTGATCCAGCAGGTCAAACTTACTGGTTTGCGATTAATACTCGTGTGGTAGCACCAGTTGTTGAAACACCAACAAGTGCTCGATTGACCAAAACTACGGTCAAACCAACTGAAGTTAAACCAATTAGTGCTTCACTAATTAAAACAACAGTTAAACCTTCTGAGGTTAAACCAGTTAACGTTTCCATTGTTAAGACAACGGTTGACCCTGTTTCCCCTGATCCAGTTTCAGCTGAATTGGTTAAAGCTAAAAATCCTGAGAAACCGACTCTTGAATTAACCAAACTAGCTGATACTAAAAATCAACAAGTATCCGTTGCTTATCATGATTACAAATTGTCCTATAAACCGACGGTGACTAAGACTGTTACGGACACTGATAAGAAAAATACAGATGGTGCAACAGTTGCTAAAAATACTCCGCAAGTTTATACTCTAGACCACGATAATATCTATGCTAATATCAAAGTTGGAGATACTATCACTATTGTGGATCCTTTGGAAGCAGGTGCTACACCAGTTGTTGCTGAAAATGAAGCTGATGCTCAGGCAAAAGGTTGGACAGTCAACTACGATGAAATTCAAGAAACTTACACTTACACAGCTGTTTACCAAGGTAAAAAACTTGAGGCACCAACGATTAAATGGGTTCCTATCTACGATAAAGCATTCTATGATAACACTTATAAAGTGTTCAAGAATGATTATGAGGCCTTTTCAAATACAGTAACGACTTATACCCCACCAACTCCAGATCCAGTTAAATCAATTACTGATAACTCTGGTGCAGACATTAATGGTGCGAAAACATTTGACCGTAACGTTAACTTCCATTTGACTACAGACTACAGCCCATACACGAAAGTAACAGCCTCAACTCTTGCGATTGCTAAGGGCTTTGCGATTATGGATGATGTTCAAGATGGTGCCTTTACTGTAAATGAAGATGGTATTACTGCAACAGCTACAGATGGTACAGATGTTAAAGACTTATTTACCATGTATCATGTTCTTTCAGATGAAGCTCGTACAGAAGCTATCCAAGCTATCTTGGACAATGCTAATCTTTCTCCAGTTGGAGAGTTCTATCTCTGGGTAGCTAAAGATCCAGCTAGCTTCTACGCAAACTATGTTAAACAAGCTAAGAACGTCACAATTGATCTTCCAGCACGTTTACTTGTTCCAGAAGGAGAAGTAGTTGAAAATGACTTCTACCAAATTGATTTTGGAAACAGCTATCAGTCTAATCTTGTTACTGTTGAAGTACCAGATGTGACCCCAGAAAAACACGCTTTGGATCAAAAAGATGATAACATTATCTTAGATGATCAAACGGTTCAAATTGGTGAGTACATTCGTTATCTTCTTGATGGTGTAACTGTTCCAGTGAAACATGATACGTTGTGGCAATATGATGGTAAAGATAAGCTCGACATTGCACATGACCGCTATACTGGTAATTGGAAAGGTATTATCAAAGGAACTGAATATACAGCTAAAGAAGACCTCGTACTAACCTATGATGTAACGCTTGAAGATGGGACACTTGTTAAAGCTGGTGATACTATCAAATCTGGTTCTAAGTATGCCTTTACCTTTGAATTTGACCAAGATACTAATAACGATTTTATCAAGAAGATTGTAACAGTAACTTGGGACGATAAAAAAGGTGAATGGGCATACAGCATTGATGAGGAGTTTCTCCGTTCACTTGGTGTAGAGGGAACCTTCGATGCAGACTTCTACCTAGAAGTAGAACGTATTGCAGCAGGTGACGTTGAAAATACTTTTGTAAATATTGTGAATGGCAAAGAGATGACTGCAAAAGTCACAACTCACACTCCAGAGCCACCAAAACCAACTCCACCAGCTCCAAATACACCAGTTAAACAAGCTATTCTTCCTTCAACTGGTGAAGCAAGTAGCATTCTTACAGTATTAGGTGGATTCCTGCTTTCTGGATTAAGTTTGGCAGGCGTTCGTAAACGTAAAGAAAACTAAAAAGGAGGTCATAGATGGAACAAGAACGAGTCGGGATGAAAATAGCGGATGTTTACAAACTGACAGGGGAACTCTTCTTGAAGGCTCTCTATTATGCTATTGAGAATGGCTATCAAAGTGTCAAAACCTATGCGGAGAATAAGACCTTTTCGGATAAAACTAACTGGAATCAGTTCATGGCGACAAAGGAAACCAAGCACTTTGAAACGTTCTTGAATAGTGAAGTCAATTCGGAGCGGTTGGAAGAATACCTAAAAGGGTATGACGTGGGTTTTTCTATCAAGGACAATGGCAATGGGACAAGTACGGTTGCCATCGATGCGAAAAATGTCCAAGCACTAGAAGCGAGTTTTAAGGGGGTTATCAATGATTTAACAGACCCTAACAAGGCTGAGAAGCTCAAGGAAAACCTTGTTAAAAGCCCTAAAAACATGACTGTAAACGAAAAGTTAGCTTACTACAAGAAACAAGTCAAATCTGAAATTAAGGCAAAAGCGAAAGTTAACGCCAAAACGCCTAAAAAGGCGCTTGCCAAAGATGAAAAGGGGTTATAGATGGTCACAGAACAAAAGAAACGGAAATTTTTACCCTATTTGATTATCGGGTTAGTCATCTTTTATGTGGTGCATTGGCTGGTCAAACTTTATGCCATTGCCCCAGCTACGGAAGGTGTGGTCTTGTTTGATAGCGCTCGTCTGGATTGGATGATAGCGAACTGGTCAACTAAGTCACTGATTGATTTTTCGTTTACTCAGCCCAGCCTATACGGTGGCGGGATTGCCTTCTTCATCGTTTTGATGTTTTACTTTCGCATCAACGACAAAGGGCGCTACCGTTACGGGGAGGAATACGGGTCGGCAAGGTATGCCACGGTTAAGGAGATAGCTTCCTTTAGGGATAAAGAACCTGAAAATGATATGATATTCTCCCAAAATGGACGGATGGGGCTATTCAATAAGCGATTGCCATTTAACAGACAGCTAAACAAGAATACCCTGACAGTCGGGTTGCCTGGGGATGGGAAAACCTTTACTTTTGTAAAGCCTAACTTGATGCAGATGAATAGTTCATTTGTTATTACTGACCCCAAGGGGCTTTTAGTACGTGAAACAGGGAAGATGCTTGCAGAGAATGGCTACAAAATCAAAGTGTTTGACCTTGTAAGTTTGACTAACTCTAATCAGTTTAATGTCTTTCACTATATGCACGATGAATTAGATATTGATAGGGTTGCTTCTGCTATTAAGGAAGGGACAAAAGTTTCAGACAACATAGGAGAAGACTTTTGGAACAAGGCTGAAATTCTTTTGATGCGTGCTTTGATAGGCTATCTCTATTTTGATGGTAAAGTTTTAGGAAAATATGAGCCAAATATCGGTCAGGTTTCAGATTTGCTTCGAAATATCCAACGTGAAGACGAGGATATTCCAAGTCCAGTTGAAAGAATGTTTGAAGAGTTAGAGGAGGAATTACCAGGTAATTATGCAAACAGACAATGGGAACTATTTATTAAAAATGCTGAAGGAAAGACAGCTAGTTCAGTTAGATTTATCTCTTCAACAGTTTTTTCATCTTTTGACCATGAAGCAGTAAGGAAACTGACTGCCCGTGACTCAATGGAAATGGAAAAATGGCAGACGGAGAAAACAGCGGTCTTTATTGCAATCCCTGAAACAGACAAATCTTTCAACTTTATTGCAACTACCATGTTTGCCATGATGTTTAGGCAACTACCAATGACCGCCGATGAAATTCTTCAGGGGAATCACCCCACTTGTGAACCTGAAGACCTACTCCATATTAGACTTATCTTAGATGAGTTTGCCAACTTTGGACGATTTCCAAATTTTACAGAAACGCTCTCTTCAGTTCGTTCACGTGAAATTTCTATTGATATTATCATTCAGGCTATCAGCCAACTGAAAACACTTTATAAAGACCAGTGGGAAACTATCTTCAATAACTGCGCTACCCTGGTTTACCTGGGAACAAATGACAAGGAAACAATGAATTACTTCTCCATGCGGAGTGGTAAACAGACTATCAATGTCAAGAATCAGTCCCAAACCAGGGGGGCGCAAGGCTCAAGCAGTCAGTCTATTCAAACCATCCAACGTGACCTATTGACTCCTGACGAGGTGGCACGTATCGGAGTAGATGAAGCCCTTATCTTTATCTCAAAACAGAATGTCTTCAGGGATAAGAAGACAAACGTTCTTCAGCATCCACGGGCAAAAGAACTTGCTAATAGCCCAAGTGATGCGAATTGGTATCGATATATTCGTTCCATGAATGATATGGATGATTGGGATGCCAACGTCAATCATGAGCGCTTAATTGAAGTCAATGAAAGTCAACTCCTAGCGACAGTCCTTCCTTTTGAGAAAGTCGTTTAGGTCAATGTCAAAACCTGTTAGAAAGTCTAGCAGGTTTTGTTATTTTTGGAGGAAATACAATGACAAGACAAGAAACAAGAGGAATAGGATACTTTGAAACCCTCTTTTCAGCCGTTGAGATGGAGACTATGGCTGAAGCACTCAAACAATTTGCCCTGGGACACCAGGTAACTGAAAAAAGTAATGAGGGCGAGGTTTTAAATGGCTTTATCAGTACGCTGATAAAGACTTTAGAGCTTGAAGAATTTCAGGCAGTTGCTCCGCAACTCTTCAGCTACCCTAGACACTATGAAGGAAGCCTGGAGGTAGAATCGGTTGGGGCTTCAAAAGAAGACCTGAGTCATCTGAAGGACAACATAGACAGACTTCTTCAGGAGGAAATAGAGGTGATGTGAAATGAAATACCTGGTACTGGCTGAAAAGCCTGACCAAGCCAAGAAATATGCTCATGCCCTGGGACAAGCTAAGAATGAAAAAGGGGCTTGGAAAGTCACAACAAACTTGATAGACGGTCAAGTGACGGTGGTTTCAGCCGTTGGTCACTTGGTCGAGATAAAGAATCCTTATCAGAACTATGAAAATTGGGACTTGGCAAACTTGCCCGCTTTTCCTGAGACCTTCGAGTATGAGGTTAAGGCGGATAAGAAAAAGCAATTTAACCTGATAAAACGTGAGGTCAATCAAGCAGATTGCATCATCATAGGGACAGATGCAGACCGTGAGGGTGAGTCTATTGCTTATTTGATTTTGAGACTGATTCCAAATGCTCTGAAGAAGGTCAAATATAGGTTATGGGTCAACTCTCTGACGGATTCAGGAATTGTCAAAGCCTTCAAAAGCCTGAGACCTGCTGAAGAAACCCGACAATATGCTGAAGAAGCTGAAGCACGTGCCAAATCAGATTGGTTGGTCGGCTTTAATTTTAGCCCTTGGACATCATTGAAGCTCCAGGAGTTAGGTTATTTAGGGGAGAAGGAGAAGAAGTTTTCAGTTGGTCGAGTACAGACACCGATTGTTTCTCTAATCGTTGAAAATGACCTAGCTATTGATTCTTTTGAGCCTAAACCGTTTTGGAAGGTAGAACTGATTGATGATATAGGGACAATCTTCAAAAACAACACCAAATTTGAGACCCTAGAGAGCGCACAGGAGGCTCTAAAGGTTCTTGGGGGATATTCGGTCGTTCAATCTATTCAAAGCGAAAATAAGGCGGTTTCTGCACCAAATTTATACCATTTGACAAGTCTTCAATCAGAAATGAGTAAGAAATATCACTTTGATTCAGCTTATACCCTTGAAATAGCTCAAAAGCTCTATCAAAAAGGGGTTACGTCTTATCCACGTACTGACCACAAATTGATTACCCCTAATGAATTTGAATACCTGGTTAAACACCTTGACGATTATAAAGCTATCCTGGGTATTGAAGCTGATTTACCTAACGTTAAGCCACGGAAGAAGTATGTGCAAGATAAACAGATGGAACACTATGCCATCATCCCAACGGAAAACATGTCAGACGTGAGTTCACTTGAAGGAGATGAAAAAATCATCTATACGGAAATCCTCAAGAGAACGCTCTTGATGTTTGCTTCTGATTACCGTTACCAAGCAACACAAGTGACACTTGATAACAATGGGAATACCTTCAGCGCTAAAGGAAATGTGATGACTAATGAGGGGTGGACAGAACTAGCTGAAAAGGAAAATAAGGATTCCGTCTTACCTATCTACCAGGAGGGGGCTAGAATAGCCACTGAAGCCCAAATTAAGGAAGATAAGACAAAACCACCTGCAAGGCTAACAGAAAGCAGTCTGCTTGATGACGTGCTTCCTAAGTACAATTTAGGAACACCTGCAACACGAGCAGGCATCATTAAGACCATTATTGACCGTGACTATATCACACGTGACAAGAAGACAGGTCAACTTTTCCCAACAGATAGGGGGAAAATGCTTGTCCTTTTCCTTGATAATCTTGAAGTGATGTACACCAATCCTGAAACAACTGGAAAGTGGGAAACAGCCCTTCAGTTAGTTGGTCAAGGTCAAAAGTCTAAAGATTGGTTTATCGAGCAAACCAAAAAAGCCATAAGAGCACAATTAGAGAAAGGAGCAGGATAGATGGCAAGTATCGAAGAACTGAAGCAGTTATCCATTTTAGAGGTAGCTGAGAGCCTAGGAATGCAACTACACCGAACAGGAAACCATACTTACGCCTGGCAAGAGCATGATTCCTTTACCATCAATACCAGGGATAACTATTTCAATTGGTTTTCCCGTTCTACTGGTGGTGATGTGATAAAAATGGTTCAGGTTGTCCAAGAGGAAACGTCAGGACAAGCCATTTCTTTTAAGCAAGCCAAGCATTTCTTGGAAGATGGGAGCTTTGATGTAGTGGATGTGACTGCAATCCCTGAAAAAGAACCTTTTCATTATTATCTTGAACCCTATGAAACAGAGTTTAAAGAGGGGAGAGAATACCTGAAGGATGTCAGGGGCTTGTCTGATAAAACGATCGATTTTTTCGCAGAAAAAGGCGTCTTATCACAAGCCACTAAAAAGACGGGTGACTACTTTGAACCTGTCCTAGTTTTCAAGAGTCTGGACACTCAAAATGAAATTATAGGAGCTTCTTTGCAAGGGATAAGGGAAAACTTAGACCTGTACGAAAGAGGGCGCTTAAAACAAATTATGAGGGCTTCAGATGGCTTGACAGGGATGCACGTTGATATTGGGACACCATCTCGTCTAATCTTTGTAGAAGCCCCAATAGACCTGATGAGTTATTATGAACTAAAAAAGGACACCCTGAAGGATGCCCGATTAGTTGCTATGGATGGCTTAAAAGAATCAACTGTGAGTCGTCACGTGGCGGAACTCTTATCTGAAGTTGGTGAACTTAATGGCGAGGTTGACCAGGAGAAAAAATCTTCCTTCCTGGCTGACATGGCTAGAGTAACCACTTTCTTTGAAGATGGAAAACACCAGGATTTAATTACCCTTGCCGTTGATAATGATGAAGCAGGTCATACCTTTATTGAGCGCCTGACTGCTAAACAAATTGGACTTACCCTTGACCTTCCACCAATAGCAGAAGACCAGGACAAAATGGACTGGAATGATTACTTGAAAGAATCTAAGTCCCCAACAGTTAAGACACAAGAAAAAGCTCCTGACCGAAGTCAAGAGCCATCTAACATTGGGGGCGAACTTTTTAATCACAATTTCAGTTCTTTAGAAACCGAAGTTTCAGGGATAGCACTGCAACCCGAAGAGTCAATGACTCAACCTGATTTTCCTGCCAATGTTTACTTATATTTTAACATTGATAGGTCTAAAGAGTCAAGTGTTGGGCTTAGAAATGGCTATCATTATGCAACAGACAAAGATATTCGTTTTCTTAATAGATATGCTGAAGAGTTTCAAAAGTCAGCATCCTGGTATTTGAATGAGCTTGCTGATAGCAAGGTCACTTATTTCTATCAAGACCTTGACGAAATTAAAATGCTTCAGGTTGACTTTGAGAAGAAAAATTGGATGCACTTAACAGGACTAGCTCCTGTTTACCAGGAATGGGCGGACAATCTATCAGAGCAGTTTATCGAAGATATAGCTTCAGGAAACGGAAACTTTGTTAACTTATCCGTTGGAACAGGGTTTAGAGATAAAGCAAAATTATTACCTTTACTACCTGAAATATTTGAAACAGATTCATTTGTTTTTGATGATTTATCCTCAGTTGAAAAAATGGGACGACTCGATGTCTCAAGCTCTATTCGTTCTGATGATAAGGATATATTATTAGCTTTTAGGACTGATGACAATTCATCTTTCCCTGCAACGCTTTTAAAACCAAATACAGCCTTAAACATTGAACTAGATGCATTGAATCAAGAAAAAATTATCTTAGGTGTATATGCTGAAAAGAATAATCAAATAAAAATTCTATCTCTTAATAATGAATTTATCACGGATAATGGAAAAGAAATGCTTGAGACTTTACAGAAAAATAAAGAAGGAAAACCGCTTAAAGAAGAAATAAATTTACAAGATGGAGGGCATATAATGTCAACAAATCAAGACCAAAATTTAAGAAATCAGCTTGACCAAACTCTTAGAGAAGAAGAGCAAAAAAAGATTGAACAACATCAACAAGAAGAACTGGAACGGGATTCAGATGGTGACGGTCTTTCTGATAAACAAGAGAAAAATCAAGGGACAAGTCCTTACAATGCAGATACAGATGGAGACGGGAAATCGGATAATGAAGAAATTGGATATGGGTCAAATCCAGTTGATGCTGAGCATCCAAATTCTCAAAATACCCCTTCTTCAGAACCAACAAAAACTGTTGCTGAACTGATTGAAGCAAAAGACAGTAAAGGGCTTTCGCAATTATTGAAGGACGGTGTCAATGATTATTTTGAATCAGATACGTATAAACAATACCTTGAAACAATGAGCAAGTTTCACAGCTATTCCCCAAGAAATATTCAGTTGATTGTAATGCAAAATCCTGATGCTTCCCACGTAGCATCTTTCAAAAAGTGGAAGGATGACTTTGAAAGAAGTGTCAATAAAGGCGAGAAGGCGCTACGGATTTTTGCTCCAATCACACTAAAGAGAAAAGACCCAAAAACCAAAGAACCACTACTTGATGAAAATGGCAATGAACAAACTTACACTTCATTCAAATTAGTGCCTGTCTTTGATGTTTCGCAAACAAACGGAAAAGAATTAGCAAAGCCTATTTATGAACTCGAAGGGACTTATCAAGATTATGGCAACCTTTATAAGTCGGCTAAAGAGGTTTCAGAAGCTAATGGCGTTCCTCTTTCTTTCAGCAATGACACAGGAACTGCCAATGGTTATTACTCTCCAAAAGAAAATCATATTGTGATTAAGCAAGGGATGTCTGAGCAACAAACTTTAAAAACAATCTTCCATGAAATGGCACATTCAGATTTACACAATTTAGAAAAGTTGCAAGAAGAACCATTGAAACGAAGTACCGCAGAATTGCAGGCGGAGTCAGTCGCTTTTGTTGTTGCTAGTCACTATGGGTTAGACACAAGTGATTACAGTTTTGGTTATTTGGCAACATGGTCACAAGACCCTGAAGGACTTTCAGACCTAGAAGCACAAATCAAAATTGTCCAAAAAGAAGCAGATAGTTTGATTTCAAGAATTGATAAATCGCTTGAAAAGTATCAAAGTAAGGAACTAAAAAAAGATGCTTTTCAGGAAAAAATTGACCGACTGAAAAACAAAGATAAAGAAAAGACAGTTGAGCCTAAAGAGAAAGAGCAGGCGAAAGATTCGCCAAAAAAAGCACAAAAGAGCGACAACGAGATGAGCCTGTAAAAGACCTTGTCGCTCAATTATCAGCAGGCTTTATGAGTCGAAGAAAACAATCGGAGGAATAAAACCATGAATGAAACAATCGAAGCAACATTACTTTTGAACCTATTCTATTTTGAGAATGGCACATATACCAAGAATGAAAATTTTATCGAAGCCAAGCGCAGAAAAGCGATTGCTCTTTTAGATGAAGATGCTGACGAGCTAAAAGACATTGACCCTGAATTAGCTCAAGAATATGCTGAGACAATCAGCTATCTTGAAACTCTTTCTGATGAAGAGTATCAAACCAAAAAAGAAGAATTGCTTCAACAAGTTGAAGTCAATTAAGGTCTGAAGGACGACTTAGGGGCTTGGGGATATTCCCCAAAACTTTGAAAGATTGACCCGCTCAAAATTGGCACTTTGCCAGTTTTGGGTTTTGGGAAAATCTTTTAAATATTGCATTTGGGTACCCAAATGCTATGCTTGCCAGTTTGAAAAGTATAGGGGATAAGAGTGTACTTGTCAAGAAAAATGAAAGGAAAATTTCAATGACAAACGAGAAACGATATAGAGAGATTCAGCGAAAAATGAGAGTGACCCCAAGAGAAAATGACCTGATAAAAGAAAGAATGGCACTTCATGGATTTAAAAATTTTAACACTTATGCTCGTTATATGCTTTTGACTGGTGAGGTGGTAACAGTTGATTATTCTGAGTTGATAAAATTGAGAACAGAGATAAATAGAATTGGTACAAATATCAACCAACTTGTAAAATATATCAACACGAATGAAGAAGTTAGTCTTGAAAATTATCGAACTTTGCAGGAATCGTTAGCAGAGGTTAAACGCTTGGTTGATGAAAATTTTAACCGAGAAATTGCCCATATTGAAAAAGTCTTGAAGGAAAGAAAGGAGTAAATTGATTTGGTAGTAACAAAAGTCAAACAGATAAAATCAGTCAATAAATTATCTGATGGTATCAAGTATATTGAAGATGGTGCTAAAACCATTGGAGCTGAATTGCTTGATTCAGATTTAAACTTTCCTATCAAGTTTGTAAATGGTCAACCTGTCTCTCAGTTGGTTTCAGGAAATCTGATAATTGATGTTGAGTCTGCTTATTCAGAAATGATGCAACTGAAGCAACTTGCCAATTTAGAAAAAGGCAGACCAATCAATAATGAGGAGTTGGTCAAAAATGACGTTTTAGCCCACCATGTTATTCAATCATTTTCCCCTGAAGATAATCTGACACCTGAACAGGTACATGAAATTGGACGAAAGACGGCACTTGAGTTGACAGGTGGAAGTCATCAATTTGTGATTGCTACTCACATGGACAAGGGGCATCTACACAATCACATTTATATCAATTCCACTAACTCAGTAACTCTTAATAAATTCAGATGGCAGAAGGGCACAAAAAAAGCCCTGGAGCAAATTTCTGATAAGTATGCTGATTTAGCAGGAGCAAAAATCCTTGAAAATAAAAATCAATTTGGTCACAAAGAATACTCAGCATATCAGAAAGAAAATGTCTTCAAATTAGAAATCAAGTCCCGTCTTGAATTTCTTTTGAAACACTCAACCAGTCTAGGGGACTTTCAAGAGAAGGCAAAGGCGCTTAATCTTGCAGTGGACTTTTCAGGCAAATATGCCAAGTATAAATTACTTGATAAAGACCAAAAGAGAAATACTCGTGACAGCACCTTGTCAAAAAAGGGACGTTACTCTTTGGAACAAATTCAAGAGCGAATAGCTAAAAATAAAATCGTGCATCCGCTAGAGTCAATTAAAAGCGAGTATGACAAATTACAAGCCGAGAAAGCTGAAGATTTTGAAATCAGGGTCAAGATTGAACCGTGGCAGGTCGAGCATGAAACAGACACAGGGATTTATCTTCAAATGCAGTATGGGATAGCCAATCAAGGAACAGTTAAAATTCCAAGTCGCTTAGTTGATAAACAGGATGACGGGAGCTTTGATGTCTTTATCAAGAAATCTGATTTTTTCTATTTCATCAATCCTGACAATTCAGCAAGTAACAAATTTATGAAAGGGTCAACGCTTATCAATCAGCTTGCTTATGAGAGTGGAGAATATATCTTGACCAAGAACCCTAATATTTCCAAGTTGGATTTACTGGTCAAGGAATATAATTACCTAGTCAGTCATAATGTATCTGATTCTGACCAGTTTCATGAACTACGTGACCGCTTTATTGCTCAAATTGAAGAAACACAAGATTCATTAGATAGGCTTGATGACAAAGTGGAACGCTTGAACAAAATTGCTTCAGCGCTTGAAGATATTCATTCAGAAAGTCCGATTGATGCAAAAGTAGCTTATCAAGTTTTGGAAGAACTCAATATTTCACCTTCAGTCAATCCAAAAGAGATTGAAAAACAGGTTGTTGAGGTTTCAATCGAACGGAAAGCCCTGAAGGAAAAATTTGATAGTATTGTTAAAGACTTTACTCAATATGAAAAACTTGAGAAACACGCTCAAGCAAGAAGACAAGAAATTTCTCCACAGAAAAATGACCCTGAAGAAATAGAAAGATAGGCTAAGAAAAATCACCGCCAACGGCGATCGATTTTTCGGTGAAATAAAATTCTAAAACAAGGCAAGGAGATTATAAACTTTTATTTGAAAAGGATAGAGAAAATTTAGAAAGATAATAGACAAAAACATATATAGGAGTATAATAAAACTAAAAATATTATAAAGTTTCTTTGAGGTACTATATGGAAAAAACAACATTAAAAGATTTTCTTGGTCAATTAGAAGGAAATGACTGGAAATGTACTTACACGGTAACATATCGTAGCCCAGGTAAATCCCCTCTAACTATGTCTGGTAATGCTAAACTTATTAAATATCGAGGCAATCTGTTGATTAAGTGGGATAATGAATACAGTTTAGAAAGGAAGTTTGGTCAGATTCCAGTATCAAGTTTTTCTCTCTATCAAGATATCGAGTATGATGCTCGAGAAAATGAGTATAGTAATGCTCTCTCATTTGCAATAAAAATTCCTACATGGGATATGTATTTTATTTTGTAAATAGAAAAATGGTCATGTCTATTAGATATGGTCATTTTCTATTTATTTTATTAAATAACGTGGACAATAGAGTATGCCCTATTGTCCTTGCACATGGGACTTGATTTTATAGGATTTGATAAGCGGACAATAGGGTTAGGCAAAATAAGGAGGTAGAAAATGGCTAAAATTGGCTACGCTAGAATCAGCTCTTCAGACCAAAATATGGCTAGGCAACTGGAACAACTAGCAGATGTTGACAAGCTCTATCAAGAAGCCATGAGTGGAGCAAGCAAAGAACGTCCTCAGCTGAAGGCGATGCTTGACTATATCCGTGAAGGGGATAGAGTTGTTGTGACTGAGCTGGAACGTTTGGGAAGAAATAACAAGGAACTGACCGAGGTCATGAATAAAATTCAGACCAAAGGGGGAACTTTGGAAGTTTTGAACCTTCCTACCCTTCGAGGGATTGAAGATGATAACCTCAGACGGCTTCTGAATAACCTGATTTTGGAGCTATACAAATATCAGGCTCAGGCTGAAAGGGAACGTATCAAGGAAAGACAGGCGCAGGGAATCGCTATCGCAAAGACACAAGGCAAGTACAAGGGACGAAAAGCTCTTTTTTCAGAAGATGATAGCAGATTACAACACGCTTTTGAGTTGTATCAAAAAGGCCATACAGATAAAGATGTTGCGAGTTTGACAGGCATCAACGAGCGCACTTTTAGGCGGTATCGTAAAAAGTATAATATAAAAAGATAGTGATTAAAATCAACATTAAAATCATGATTTTAATGTTGATTTTTATAATGATTTATATTATAATAAGAGTATCGAAAAACAAGTAAAGAAAGAGGGTTATCCTATGAAGATTATGAGTTTTGTAGCTATTAAAGGAGGTGTTGGGAAAACTACCCTAGCCCTTCTAAATGGTCAGTATTTAGCAAGTAAAGGGTACAAGGTCTTATTTATTGACCTTGACCATCAATGTAACCTGACACATTTCTATGATGTTTATGAAGACACGTCAACCATTGCCAATGTTTTTGCAGGTTCAGATGACGTTGCTATTTTGTCTGTTGCTCCCAACATTGACCTGATTGCTGGGTCAATGAAATTGGATGAGTCAGAACGAAAGCTAGAAACTGACCCTAATCAAAATATGTATCTCTATGATTGGCTTGGGGATAATCTTGAGTCCAAGAACCTTGACCAATACGATTATGTTATTTTGGATTGTCGTCCTGATTTTGGGATTGCAACAAGAAATGCCATTGCTGTAAGTCATACGCTCTTTAGTCCAATCATTCCTAGTGATTTTGCATATGAAGGTAAGGAAAATTTGGAAGTTCGACTAGAAAAATACCGTAAGGAGGAAATAGTTCGCCCTAGTCGTGAATCGTTGATTACGGCACAACTCTATTTTTTGCCAAATATGATTAAGCACAATACAGCTAAGTCAAAAGAGTTATTAACTGCTCTTGAAGGTGATAAATCAGTTATCGGTCTAATTCCTCAAAAGGAACTGTTTAACCGTGCATCCGAAGAGGAAACGGTTATTGATATGATGTTTGACTCAACATTGAAGAGTGAACACAATACATTTTTTTCAACCTTGACTGACACATTGAATCAGGTTCAAGAACTCACAGATAAGGCTTAATTTTCATCATTATTTATATCACTATTTTAATCATTATAAAAATCACTATCAAAAAAGAGGTATGACATGGCATTTGACTCTAAAAAACATAAACTCAGCAAAGCCCTTCAGGAAACAATTCTAGACCCTAAGCCCCAAAAGAAACGAGGGCGGAAAGCTGGTCGTCCTTCGGGGAAAACGAAATTTCCTTATCAGTTCACATTGAAACCCGAAAATCGGGAGAAGTTGGATAGAATCGCAGAAGCATCAGGATATAGTGGTGCATCCACCTTCCTTGATGAGTGGATTGAACAGTATCAAGAATAAGTATCATGATTTTAATGTTTATATAAATCACTATTTTAATCAATATAAAAGGAGGGCTTTATGGATTTCATCACGAGATTAAAGGCTGAAAGAGACGGGAAGGTTCATGGTGGGATATATGATATTACACAGAAGCGCTTTGCCTATAACTCAAACAAAATAGAGGGAAGCCGTCTGACAGAAGAACAAACTAGCTTTATTTATGAGACAAAAACGATTGCCAACATCGGGGGAACAGGTATCAAGATTGATGACCTTGTAGAGACCACCAACCATTTTAAGTGCTTTGATTATATCCTTGATACCGTCAACAAACCGCTAACAGAAGACTATATCAAAAAACTTCATAGCTTATTAAAGAGTGGGACGAGTTCGGAACACAACCCGATAGCCCCTGTAGGGCGCTATAAAGTGCTTCAGAATGAAGTAGGTCAGATAGCGACAGCAGACGTTGACCGTACAGAAGATGAAATGCTTGCTCTGATGATTGGCTACGGCTTAAAAGAAAATAAAGACTTGGCTTATCTTACTAGCTTTCATGCTCAATTTGAACAGATTCATCCTTTCGCAGATGGCAATGGTCGGGTAGGTCGGTTGATTCTTTATAAAGAATGCTTGAAGGAGGGCATCACACCTTTTATAGTGGATGACTTGAACAAAGCCAGTTATTATAGTGCTCTTGAAGCCTTTCAAATAAATGACGAAAGACAGCCATTACTTGATTATTTCCGCTCGGAGCAGAAATTCTATGCTAACTATCTCAAAAATAAAGGCTTTGAAGGAAAAATCAATGAAGCAAAAGACGGTGATGTTAAAAAAAAGCCTGAAGGCTTTTCTGAGAAATTGGAAAGGCTGAAGAAAGAAACTCAAGGCACTACAAAGAAGGTAGCCCCCAGCAAAGAAGAAGACCTTTCTCTTTAGATAGCTATTTTAATCATTATATAAATAGTTATTAAAATCAATATAAAAATAATGACAAATATTATTGTAACAATAGTGACCTTTCCAAATGGAGAGGTCTTTTTTTATTGTCCTGATTTCCGTTATAATAGACATATTGTAAGAAAAGGGGAAGAGATGATGCTGGATGAGAGAGTTTTTTCAGAAAGTTTGAGAATAGACAATCAGAAAACCTTCCTGAAGATGATTGAAGACTATGAGAAATCTATTGCCCCGAGTATGAGAGCACAAGGCTTCAAGAGAATCAATCAGAAGGAGCGGACAGTCATTTTCTCTTTTGGAGAGATGACTTTTTCAAGGAGCAGATGGAAAAAAGGAGATACGGTTAGAATCCCAGTTGATGAGAAATTGGGACTTGAACCACGCTCACGCTTTTCCCAAGAACTCCTTTACCAAATAACAAGACTGTCTAATTATATGCCTTATCGGAAAGTAGTTGAAGTGATGGAGCTTCTCAAGTCAATCTATATCACGAAGAATACTGTTCAGCATGCCCTCGATGTTGCAGGTCAGCTTTTAGAGGATAAGGCTGACTATGATTCATTATCAGCAGAAATCCCAGCCGATAGACCAAGTAGAATCAAAGTAAAAAAGCTGTACATTGAAGGCGATGGCGTTTGGGTCAAACAATCCACCCCAAACAAGAAAGGGAAGTCCGTAGAACTCAGCCATTTTGTCGTCCATACAGGAAGCAAGAAAGGCAAAAGAAATGTTCTGAAAGATAAATTTGAGGTGGTATCGGCACACTATCATCAGGCAAAAGATAAACTCCTTGATTCGATTACAGAACGCTTTGAGATAACACCTGAAACGATTATTGTGACCAACTCAGACGGTGGGAAGGGGTATTCCCCTAATCTCTTTAAGGAGTTAGTCAGTGGATTCAGACCCAAAGAGCATTTCCATTTTTGGGATGCCTTTCATGTCAATCAAGCTATCAAGACACAGCTGAGACCTTTCCCTTCAGAACTGACTAAGCAAGCCTTTCAAGCCCTCAACAATCGAGACAAGAACCAGCTGAAGACAGTGCTAGACACCGCTGAATCATTGATTGAAACGGATGAGAAACTAGAAGCCTTTCAACGCTTCAGACGGCAACTGATGAAAAATTTCAAGTTTACTGATAAGCCTGAGTCTTTTGGACTGAGTTCAAATGGTATAGGTATCATGGAATCGCAACACCGAAAAATCACGTATAGGATGAAAAACAGGGGGATGTATTGGAGTAAAAAGGGGGCTAACGCCATGAGTCAAACTATTCTTTTAAGCCACACAGGAGAGTTGAGAGACCTCTTTTTCGGTGAGTGGAGAAGTCACTTTGACACAATGAAAGACCAAGAGAAAAACACTCCTGGTCTGCCTTGTCATGATGAAAATAAAAACTATACCTTGCCACAACTCAAACGGACGAACGTTAAGAAAAAATGGGGAAACCATATGATAGAGGAACGGGACTGAAAACAAAAAACCTTGAATTGTCAAGGTTTCTTGTAAAAAAACATAGAAATTGCTTGCATTTAAATCTAATCGAAAGTTCTATAATGAAGTTAGCCACCTCGCCTTGCTTAAAAATATTTGTTTTA
>Ga0208938_1001015_pt1 | contig 17419 bp, 18 predicted proteins | sample AD_UKC125_MetaG_FD_184434 | JGI IMG/M metagenome (GOLD analysis project Ga0208938, IMG submission 184434) | Active sludge microbial communities of municipal wastewater-treating anaerobic digesters from USA - AD_UKC125_MetaG (SPAdes) (version 2) | ecosystem: Engineered > Bioreactor > Anaerobic >...
AGCGTTGAGCGTTGAGCGTTGAGCGTTGAGCGTTGAGCGTTGAGCGTTGAGCGTTGAGCGTTGAGCGTTGAGCGTTGAGCGTTGAGCGTTGAGCGTTGAGCGTTGAGCGTTGAGCGTTGAGCGTTGACAGAGGGGCGAGACGGCAAAAGTTCCCGGTATTCACGCTGAACGCTCAACGCAGAACGCTGAACCTCTTCTTCACGCCGAACGCTCAACGCAGAACGCTGAACCTCTTCTTCACGCCGAACGCTCAACGCCCAACGCTCAACCTCTTCCCCAACGGCCGCTGCCGCCACGCCAGCAGCGCGCCCAGCCACAGCGCGCCGGCCGAGTAGCGCAGGCCCTGCGCCAGGCCGCCCGGCCCGTCGGCGATCCAGCCCACCACGGTGGGGCCGACGATCTGCCCGAAGGCAAACAGGATGGTGAAGGCGCTGATGCCGGCCGCCCACAGCGCCGGCGGCAGGTTGTGGCGCACGAAGGCCGTGGTCGACGCCACCAGCGACAGAAACACCGCCCCGAACAGCAAGCCCGAGGCCAGCACCACCGGCCAGGCGCCGGTCAGCGCCGGCAGCACCGTGGCCACGCCCAGCAGCGCGTTCAGCAGCGCCAGCGCGCCGCCGCCCCGCGCCCGGTCCAGCAGGCCGGCCCACAGGCGCGCCGACCCCACCACCGCCAGCCCCAGCAGCGTGTAGAAGACGGTGATGGCGCCCGTGCTCACGCCCTGCTCGCGCAGCAGCGCGATGACGAAGGTCATGTAGCCGATGTAGCCGACGCCAAACAGCGTGTAGCCGGCCAGCGCCAGCGCCATCGCCCGCCACGGCAGGTTTCGGGTCGAATCGGGCTGTGGCGGGCTTGCACCGTGCGTCAGCAGCTCCTGTTTTCGTAGAAATCGGGCAGGCCACCAGAGCACCGCCGTCGCCGCCAGGCACAGCAGCGCCAGTCCCCACCAGGCCCAGGCCCAGCCGTGCGCCACGCCCTGCGCCGCCCGCAGCACCCACGGCACGCCCAGCGCCGACGCCGCGATGCCCCAGCCCGTGCCGCCGTAGTACAGCCCCAGCAGCAGCCCGGCGCGCTGCGGCGACTGCGCGCCCAGCCGCGCCGCCATCAACCCGCCAGCGACGAACACCAGCGCGCTGGCCGCCCCGGCCAGCAGGCGTTGCAGCAGCAGCGGCCCGGCGGCAGTGAAAAAGCCCGACGCCGCCATGAAGCCGCTGGCCAGCACGCTGCCGGCCAGCAGCACCGCGGGCGCGCTCCAGCGCCGCATCAGCCAGGGCGTGGCCAGCGCGCCCAGCAGATAACCCAGCGCGTTGGCGGTGTTCATGGCGCCGGCCAGGGTGTAGCTCCAGCCCAGGTCCTCGCGCATCACCGGCAGCAGCAGCGCGTAGGCAAAGCGCGTGATGCCCAGCGACACCGCCGCCCCCAGCGACAGCGACAGCGCCAGCCACAGCAAGCGGGACAGGGGCGGGGCAGGCGGCGTCATGCGCCGATTGTGCGCCGCGCCGCCTCGCCCGGCGGCGCGCCGGCGACAGGCGGCGCCACCGCGGCCGCGCCCCCGTCGCACAATGCCGTCTGACCCTGTCCTCCTTCTTTCCGCCAGAGACCCGCCATGGCCCAGACCCTGTTCACCGCCACCCGCGTCGGCGCCATCGACGTCGCCAGCCGCCTGGTCATGGCGCCGCTCACGCGCAACCGCGCGCCCGCTGGCGTGCCCAACGCGCTGATGGCCCAGTACTACGCGCAGCGCGCCGACCCATTCACCGGCGCCGGCCTGATCGTCAGCGAAGGCACGGCCATCAGCCCGCAGGGCCAGGGCTACGCCGACGTGCCGGGCCTGTACGGCAGCGAGCAGATCGACGGCTGGAAGCCGGTGACGCGCGCCGTGCACGCCGTCGGCGGACGCATCGTGTGCCAGCTGTGGCACGTCGGCCGCGTCTCGCACCACGTGCTGCAACCGGGCCACGGCGACCCGGTGGCGCCCTCGGCCCTGCGCGCCAACGCCAAGACCTACGTCTTCGACGCCCAGGGCCATGGCCACTTCGCCCCCACCAGCATGCCGCGCGCGCTGCACCGCCACGAGCTGCCCGGCATCGTGCACGACTACGCCGCCGCCGCGCGCCATGCCGTGCAATCGGCCGGCTTCGACGGCGTGGAGATCCACGGCGCCAACGGCTACCTGCTGGACCAGTTCCTCAAGAGCGGCGCCAACCACCGCACCGACGACTACGGTGGCCGCATCGCCCACCGCGCCCGCCTGATGCTGGAAGTCGCCCGCGCCGTCTGCGATGCCGTCGGCGCCGACCGCGTGGGCATCCGCCTGTCGCCCGTCACACCGGCCAACGACATCGTCGACGCCGACCCGCAGCCGCTGTTCGCCCACCTGATGCGCCAACTGGCGCCGCTGGGCCTGGCCTACATCCACGTGATTGAAGGCGCCACCGGCGGCCCGCGCGAGGTCGAGGGCCGCCCCTTCGACTACGCCGCCATGAAGGCCGCCTACCGCGCCGCCGGCGGGCGTGGCGCCTGGATGGTCAACAACGGCTACGACCCGCGGACGGCCGAAGCCGCCCTGGCCAGCGGCCACGCCGACCTGGTGTCCTTCGGCAAGGCCTTCGTCAGCATGCCCGACCTGGCCGAGCGCATCCGCCGCGGCGGGCCCTACCAGGGGCTGGACCGCGCCAGCCTGTACGGCGGCGGTGCCCAGGGCTACGTCGACTACCCGGCGCTGGCCGACTGAGCGGCCGGGCGCCGAGGCCGCTCACTTGCGCCAGTAGTTGTTGGCGGCGGCGACGGTCTGGAAGTTGAGGGCGATCACCTGCGAGGCGGCGGTCAGCTCGTGCGCGTCGTTGGCGTACACCGGGCGCAGCTTGTGCAGCACCTCGGGATCGGGCTGGGTGTAGCGCACGCCCTTGCGGCTGAGCGTGATCGCCAGTTCAAAGCCCTGCTGCGGGGTGTCGGTGATGAGCGTGGTCAGCCAGGTATCGGCCATGGGTCGGGTCCTCCGTGGAATGGGATGTGAAATGCCATTAGCGGCGCGCCGATTTTGCGCGCACTGCCGTCATCGCTGGCCCTCACCGCGCCAAGGCCGCACCGCGCATGGGGATCAGCCGCGCAGCGCCCGGGCGTGGTGCGCCACGTGCTCGGCCATGAAGCTGGCGATGAAGTAGTAGCTGTGGTCGTAGCCGGGGTGCAGGCGCAGCGTCAGCGGGTGACCGGCGGCGTCGCAGGCGGCGCGCAGCAGCTCGGGCCGCAGCTGCGGCAGGAATTCGTCGGCCTCGCCCTGGTCGACGAGCAGCGGCAGGCGCTCGCGGGCGCCGGCGATCAGGGCCACGGCGTCGTGCGCCCGCCAGGCCGCGGCGTCCTCGCCCAGGTAGGCGGCCAGCGCCTTGCGGCCCCAGGGCACCTGGCTGGGCGCGACGATGGGGCTGAAGGCGCTGACGCTGCGCCAGCGCCCGGGGTGGCGCAGCGCCAGCGTCAGCGCGCCGTGGCCGCCCATGCTGTGGCCGAACAGGCCGCGCGCGTCGGTGGCCGGAAAGTGCTGCTCGATCAGCGCCGGCAGCTCCTGCGCCACATAGTCTTCCATGCGATAGTGCGGCGCCCACGGCTGCTGCGTGGCGTTGACGTAGAAGCCCGCGCCCTGGCCCAGGTCGTAGGCCGGGTCGTCGGCCACGCCCTCGCCGCGCGGGCTGGTATCGGGCGCCACCACGATCAGCCCGTGCGCGGCAGCGTGCTGCTGCGCGCCGGCCTTGGTGATGAAGTTCTGCTCGGTGCAGGTCAGCCCCGACAGCCAGTACAGCACCGGGCAGCGCTCGCCCCGCAGCGCCGCCGGGGGCAGGTAGACGCCCAGGCGCATGTCGCAGCCGGTGCTGCGGCTGGCGTGGCGCCACACTTCCTGCCGGCCGCCGAAGCTGGCGTGTTGCTCGATGCGTTCCATCGTCCGAATCCTTCTCGTCAGCTATAACAAAAGGAGCTGTCGGCGCCCGCCAGACAAGCGCCAACAGCCGATTTTTCCATGGTTCTACCGGGGCTTGCGACCGATGAACTGCACCACCGACGCCAGCCCCGTATGGCCCTGGCCTTCGCGCACCTCGCGCTCGGTCTGGCGCAGCAGCAGCGGCTCCAGGCCCGCGAAGTCGGCGCGCAGCTTGTCCACCGTCAACAGCAGGTCCAGATCCTTCGGGCCGCCGGTGTCGCGCGCGATCTGGGCCTCGGCATAGCCTTCCAGCACCAGCACGCCGCCGGGGCGCAGCGCCTGCACCACGCGCGGACACAGGCGCTGGCGCAGCACGCCGGGGACGTGGGCGAAGATCGACACCACCGCCCCATAGTGCGCGGCCTCCGGCACGTAGTCGCCCAGGTCGGCCAGCAGCGTGCCGATGCGCACGCCGCGCTCGGCCGCCAGCCGCTCGGCCTTGGCCAGCCCGACGGCCGAGCCGTCCACGCCCAGCACGTCCAGCCCGCGCTCGGCCAGGAACACGGCGTTGCGCCCCTCGCCCTCGGCCAGCGACAGCACCGGCCCGCTCAGCAGGCCGACGTGCTCGCGCAGGAAGTCGTTGGGCGCCGTGCCGTAGAAGAAGCCGGCGCCGCCAAAGCGCGCATCCCAGGGGTTGGCCGCGCTCATGCGTAATGCACGACGCTGCGGATCGACTCGCCCGCGTGCATCAGATCGAACGCGCGGTTGATGTCGGTCAGGCCCATGGTGTGGGTGACGAAGGGCGCCAGCTGGATGCGCCCGGCCATGGCGTCCTCGACCATGCCGGGCAGTTGGCTGCGCCCCTTGACGCCACCAAAGGCCGTGCCCAGCCACTTGCGCCCGGTGACGAGCTGGAACGGCCGGGTGCTGATCTCCTGCCCCGCGCCCGCCACGCCGATGATGACCGACTGGCCCCAGCCGCGGTGCGCGCACTCCAGCGCGGCGCGCATCACCTGCACGTTGCCGATGCACTCGAAGCTGTGGTCCACGCCCCAGGTCGTCATCTCGACGATCACCTGCTGGATTGGCTGCGCGTGCTCCTTGGGGTTCACGCAGTCGGTGGCGCCAAAGGTGCGCGCCAGCGCGAACTTGTCCGGGTTGGTGTCGATGGCGATGATGCGCCCGGCGCCGGCCAGCTTGGCCCCCTGCACCACGGCCAGGCCGATGCCGCCCAGGCCGAACACGGCCACGCTGTCGCCCGGTTGCACCTTGGCGGTGTTCTTGACGGCGCCCAGGCCGGTGGTCACGCCGCAGCCCAGCAGGCACACCTGTTCGGGGTTGGCCTGCGGGTTCACCTTGGCCAGCGACACCTCGGCCACCACGGTGTATTCGCTGAAGGTCGAGCAGCCCATGTAGTGGTAAATCGGCCGGCCGTTGTACGAAAAGCGCGTGCTGCCGTCGGGCATCAGGCCCTTGCCCTGGGTGGCGCGCACGGCCGTGCACAGGTTGGTCTTGCCCGACTGGCAGAACAGGCACTGGCCGCATTCGGCGGTGTACAGCGGAATGACGTGGTCGCCCGGCTGCACGCTGGTGACGCCCTCGCCGCACTCTACGACGATGCCCGCGCCCTCGTGCCCCAGCACGGCGGGGAACACCCCTTCCGGGTCGTCGCCACTGAGGGTAAAGGCGTCGGTGTGGCAGACGCCGGTGTGGGTGATGCGGATCAGCACCTCGCCCTTCCTGGGCGGGGCGACGTCGATTTCGACGATTTCAAGCGGCTGGCCCGCGGCAAAGGCCACGGCGGCACGGGATTTCATGACGGCTCTCCATTCAACAAACTGGCCCGGGGCGGACACCGGGCGTTTATGGCCCGGATCGGGCCCAAGTTCAAACCCGCCCGCCCATGACCCCACAAATGCACAGGGCCGCCCGCGGGCGGCCCTGACGAAAGGCATCGTAGCGCGGCGTGTCAGCCGCCGCCCAAGCCGATCGGTGCCGGCGCGTCGCGCACGATGCGGGTGAACAGCTTTTCGTACACCGGGTCGGGCTTGTACTTGCCGGTCAACGGGTCGCAGTTCTTCTCGAACTCGGCGTCCAGCTCGCGCCAGTCGGCCTCGCTCAGGTGCCGCTCGGCGGCCGGCAGCACCTCCTGCTCCTCCAGGCGCATGTGCTCCAGGTACAGGTTGACGTAGCGGTGGAAGGCGTCAATGAAGCGCTGGCGGCGCGACTCGCCCAGCAGCTCCCAGGCCAGCAGCAGGTGCTGGATGTCACGCACCGCCTTCTCGGTGTATTCGTGGTCGCGGTCCAGCCGGGCAATGGCCATGCCGACCTCGGGCGCGGCGGCGGCCACGCGCGGAAACAGCAGTTCGGTTTCCTTCGGGTGGTGCAGGCGCTCGGGGAATTCGTCGATGTAGAACAGCATGGCGCGCAGCACGTCGAAGAAGTTCCTCGGGTCGTTCTGCGGCCCGCGGTCGACCATCAGGCGCATGGATTGCAGCATCGCCGCCAGCGAGGAATGCTCGTCGCGGATGATTTCCAGGCTTCGGTGCTTCACGGCAGATGTCTCCTTGTGGTGGGCGTAGGCTCTAGTGCAGTGTTTCGCGCTGTCAGGTACTTGTTTATTGCGAGTCGCCAAGGGGCCAGCGGCGCGGCGCGTGGCCGCAGGCATGGTGGCCCCATGTCAAGGCCACGCCACAAAGCAGATGGCCCCTTGGCGGCTCGCCCTGCGGGAAGCCAGAATAAGGCTTGCGGCAAGGCGCGCTTCGCAGCCAATGCTGGCGGCCTTGGCAAGAGGCGCAACGCCGCCGCAAGCCTTTTTCTGGCTTCTATAAGTGCCTGACAGCGCGAAACACTGCACTAGTGTAGTGGCCCGGCCGGCCGCCGAACGTGACCGACATCAAGCTGACGCAGCCACCGCAGAGTTGCTCGATAGTATCAAAATCATAGCTGCTGGCGCACGCTGAATCAGCCCTGAGGCGCATTTTTGTTCATGATACGGGGCGTCCAGCGGCGCAGCAGCAGGGCGTTGCTCATCACGCTGACCGAGCTCAGCGCCATGGCCGCGCCGGCGAGCACCGGGCTCAAGTAGCCCAGCGCCGCCAGCGGGATGCCGGCGGCGTTGTAGAAAAAGGCCCAGAACAGGTTTTGCCGGATCTTGGCCACCGTGCGCCGCGAGATGTCCAGCGCCGCCGGCACCAGGCCGATGTCGCCGCGCATCAGGGTGATGCCGGCCGCGTGCATGGCGACGTCGGTGCCGCTGCCCATGGCCATGCCCACGTCGGCGGCCGCCAGCGCCGGCGCGTCGTTCACGCCGTCGCCCACCATGCCGACCACGGCACCGCCGGCGCGCAGCTGCCGCACGGCCTGCGCCTTGTCGCCGGGCAGCACCTCGGCCATCACCTCGCCGTCCTCGGGCTTCAGGCCCAGGCGGCGCGCCATGGCTTCGGCGGCGCCGCGGTTGTCGCCCGAAATCATCACGGCACGGATGCCACGCGCATGCAGCTCGGCCAGCGCGGCGGCGGCGCCGGGCTTGGGCTCGTCGCCAAAGGCCAGCAACGCCATGGCCTGCGGCGGCGTGCCGGCAGGGGTGTCGATCGGCTGCGTGGCCAGTATCGAAACCGTAGCACCTTGCGCTTGCTGCGCCTGCGCCAGTGCCTCGAAAGCCTGCAAATCCACACCCAGTTCGGCCATCCAGCGGGCGCTGCCGATGCGCGCCAGGTGGCCATCCACCCGGCCTTCGGTGCCGCGGCCCGGCACGGCCCGCACGTCGGCCAGCTCGCCGGCGGCGCCGGCGGCCGGCGGCCACAGGCCGCGCTCGCCAGCCAGCGCCAGCACGGCGCGCGCCAGCGGGTGCTCGCTGCCGCTTTGCAGCCGGGCGGCGGTCTGCAACGCGGCGGCCTCGTCGACGCCCGCTGCCGGCAGCAGCGCCAGCAGGCGCGGCTGGCCGACGGTGAGCGTGCCGGTCTTGTCGAAGGCCACGGTGTGCACGCGGTGGGCGACTTCCAGCGCCTCGGCGTCCTTGATCAGGATGCCGAACCTGGCCGCCACACCCGTGCCGGCCATGATGGCCGTCGGCGTGGCCAGCCCCAGCGCGCAGGGGCAGGCGATGACCAGCACCGCCACCGCGCGCATGATGGCCACTTCCAGCCCGGTGCCGCCCAGCAGCCACCAGCCCAGCAGGGTGGCCAGCGCGATCACCAGCACCACCGGCACGAACACCGCCGCCACCTGGTCCACCAGCCGCTGCACCGGCGCCTTGACCGCCTGCGCGTCCTGCACCAGGCGGATGATGTGGGCCAGCACGCTCTCGGCCCCCGCCGCCGTGACCTGCAGCACCACCCGGCCGTCGCCGTTGATCGAACCACCGGTCAGCGCGTCGCCCGCGCCCCTGGCCACCGGCAGCGGCTCGCCGGTGAGCATGGATTCGTCCACCTGGGTGGCGCCTTCGGTCACCCGGCCGTCGGCCGGCACGCGCTCGCCCGGGCGCACCACCAGGCGGTCGCCGGCGCGCAGCTCGTCCACCGGAATGTCCTTTTCGCTGCCGTCCCAGTCGATCAGGTGCGCCACCTCCGGCCGCAGCGCGTGCAGCGCGCGGATGGCGGCCGTGGTCTGGCGCTTGGCGCGCTCTTCCAGCCACTTGCCCAGGCGCACCAGGGTGATGACCACCGCCGCGCCCTCGAAATACAGGTGCGGCTCGTGCCCCGGCGGGTGCGACTTGCCCAGCCACAGCCACATCGACAGCAGCCAGGCCGCCGTGGTGCCGATCGACACCAGCAGCTCCATGTTGCCGCTGCGCGCCTTCAGCGCGTGCCAGGCGGCGCGGTAAAAGCGCGCCCCCAGCCAGAACTGCACCGGCGTGGCCAGCAAGAACTGCACCCAGGCCGGCGGCATCCAGTGCCAGCCCAACGGCATGCCCAGCATCGGCAGCACCAGCGGCGCCGACAGCAGCAGGCCGATGCCCACCGGCGCAAAACCGGCCCAGGGCCCGCCTTCGCCCTCGGCCAGCGCGGCCTCGGCGGCGCGCGGCTCGTAGCCGGCGTCGCGCACGGCGCGGCGCAGCCGCGGGCCCAGGTCATCGGGGTCGCCGGCGAACTGCACGCGCGCCGACTCGGTGGCCAGGTTGACGGCGGCGCTGGCCACGCCGGGCACCTTTTTCAGCGCTTTTTCGACGCGCGCCACGCAACTGGCGCAGGTCATGCCGCCGACGCCCAGATCCAGGGTGGAGGTGGTGGAAGTGTTCATGGCGCCAGTCTGAACCTTTCCATGATGGCAATGTCAAGGGCTGTGATGCGGGGTGCGCCGCAAGCGGACAACCGGGCAGCCGAGCAACCAGACGCGAAGGACGCGAAAAATGCGCGAAGGGCGCAAAAGAAGAATTCGGGGCTTTCTTCGTCCTCTGCGCATGGAAGGTCAGAGCCTCGCATCACGCGCTTGACATTGCCATCATAGGAAGGTTCATCATCCAGACTTTTCAACGGAGCACCTCATGGATCAGACTTTCACCGTCACCGGCATGACCTGCGGCCACTGCGAGGCCAGCGTGAAGCGCGCGCTGCTGCAAATCGACCCTGGCGCCCAGGTGCAGATCGACCGCAGCCAGAACAAGGTCCAGGTCAGCGGCGGCACGCAGCCGCGCGAGGCGCTGGCCACCGCCATCCGCGAGGAAGGCTACGAAGTGGCGGCCTGAGCGTGAGGCCTGAGGCCACGCCGATCAACATCGGCCGGGCCGCGCGCGCCTCGGGCGTGTCGGCCAAGATGGTGCGCCACTACGAATCGCTCGGCCTGCTGGGCGAGGTGGCGCGCACCGACAGCGGTTACCGCCAGTACCGCGCGGCCGACGTGCACACGCTGCGCTTCATCCGCCGCGCGCGCGAGCTGGGCTTTTCGATGGCCGAGATCGCCGAGCTGGTGAGCCTGTGGCACGACCGCGGCCGCGCCAGCGCCGACGTCAAGCACATCGCCCAGCGCCATCTGGCCGAGCTGGAACAACGCATCGCCGCCCTGCAGGACATGCGCCGCACGCTGGACGATCTGCTGTGCCACTGCCACGGCGACGCCCGGCCCGACTGCCCGATCCTGGACGAGCTGGCCGCCGGCAGCTCCCGGCCTGAACGCGCATAGCCCAGGGAACCTCTGCATAAGCTCTCGCGGCAAGCAGGCGCTGCGGATCGGGATGGGATGCAAGGCGCGAACCGCAGCGATGGCCGCGGCCATCGCGAGGATTTGCAACGCCGCAGCCCGCCCGAGACCGCAGATGCCTGCGGCGCAGGAGCTTATGCAGCGGAGCCCCAGCCTTCGTGCAACTTTACAAACCGACATGCGCGGGCCAAGTGCCCGACACATGCGCCGCGCACACTGCCTGGCAACCGGAACGCCGTGGCATGTCGCCCGGCTCGGCCGCACCCGCCACCGCGGGTCCCGCTCCTGAAAGGACCGTCGCATGAAACCGCATCGCAAACACCTCCTGCTGGCCACCCTGCTGGCCGCCTCCAGCACCCTGGCGCTGGCACAGACCCCCGCCGCCGGCGACGCCCCGGCGCAGCCCGCCCGCGCCGAGCGCATGGACCCGGCCCGCATGCAGCAGCGCATGGCCGAGCGCCACGCCCAGCGCCTGGACAAGCTCAAGGCCGAGCTCAAGCTCAGCCCGGCGCAGGAAGGCGCCTGGAACCAGTTCAGCGCCGCCATGCAGCCGCCCGCGCTGGGCGCGCGCGGCCCCGCCAGCCGGGCCGACTTCGCCAAGCTCAGCACGCCCGAGCGCATCGACCTGATGCAAAAGCGCGCCGACGAGCGCCACGCCCGCATGAAGCAGCGCGGCGACGCCACCAAGGCCTTCTACGCCCAGCTCACCCCCGAGCAGCAAAAGAGCTTCGACAGCCGTGCCCAGCGCGCCGGGCGTAGCGAGGGCTGGCACGGCGGCCACGGCGAGCACCGCGGCTGGGGCCGCGGCATGGGGCCGGGCCCACGCTGAACATCGGCAGCACCGCATCCGCCGCGTCCCGCGCGGCCCGACGCCAGCACGGCCCCAGGTCCTGCTGGCGTTGTTGCACCGGAGCGGCGCATGCACAGGCCGGACTCGGGCTCGGTGAGCGCGACCGTTTGACCGTCAAATCAAGGTCTATCGCCCGCACATTCAGCGCCAGGAGCTATACTTTTTGATATTCACTGGCGCTCCCGCTGTGACGAGCCCGCGAAACTGGCCTTAAGCTGCGGTCCGTGACCCAACACCTCCCACCCCCCTTGCCGCCGCGCCCGGCGCGCGGCACCCTGACCTTGCCGGCCGTGCGCGCGGTGGACCTTGGCGCGCCGCTGCACTGGCTGGCCCTGGGCTGGCGCGACCTGTGGCGCGTCGGCCTGCCCAGCCTGCTGTATGGCGCGGCGCTGGCAGGCTTCGGCGCCCTGCTGGTGCTGCTGGCCGGCCAGCAGTTCTGGCTGCTGTCGGGGGCGTTTTCCGGCTTTCTGGTGGTGGCGCCGGTGCTGGCCACCGGGCTGTACGCGCTGTCACGCGCGCTGGAGCGCGGCGAGCCGGCCAACTGGACCACCGTGCGCAAGACCTGGACGCGCTGGCAGTACTCGCGCTACGCCGTCCACGGCGGCTACTGGAGCCTGGTGCGCTTTGGCGTGTTGCTGGCGCTGGCCGGTACCGGCTGGGTGCTGACCTCGGCCGCGCTCATCACCGCGCTGGCGCCGCAGCCGGTGCACACGCCGCTGGACTTCGCGCGCCACGTGGTGCTGGCCCCGGGTGGCCACCTGTTCGAGCTGTGGCTGACGTTGGGCGGACTGATGGCGGCGCCGCTGTTCGCCTCCAGCGTGGTGGCCATGCCGCTGCTGCTGGACCGCCGCGTCGACGTGCTGCAGGCAGTGCTGACCAGCTGGCAGGCGGTGCTGCGCAACCCCGGCGCGCTGGCGCTGTGGGCGGCGCTCATCATGGGCCTGACGCTGCTGGGCATGGCCACCGCGCTGCTGGGCCTGATCGTCGTGCTGCCCTGGCTGGGCCATGCCAGCTGGCACGCCTACCGCGCGCTGGTCGACGCCGGCGGCCTGCCCGAGCGCCTGCCGCCCGAAGGAGGCTCCTGATGTTCGGCTTCAGCGAGGAGCAGATCGCCTGGTTCGGCCTGACCTTCGGCGTCAGTGCCTTCATCCTCTACATGCTGTTCATCATCGGCCAGCTGGCCTGGGAGTCCAAGGCCGGCAAGTTCGGCACCTTCGTGCTGTTCCTGGCCCTGGCCTTCGGCATGCTCGGCTTCGTCGCCAAGGGCGTGATCCAGTGGATCATCGAGAAGTGACGGCGTGCTCGTCCGGCAGGGGCGCCTGGAGCAAGGCCTGCAGCTCGGTCGGCAGGGTGCGGTAGTCGTACGCGCGATCCTCGGTGATCGGCACCAGCTCCAGTTCCTCGCCCGCCTCGGTCAGGTAGTCATAGCCCTGCGCCTGAAAGCGCTGGTCCGGATCCAGCGACTTGTAGAAGTCCCGCCGCCGGATGCGATCGGCGTGGTGGATCATCTTCAGGTGGTACAGGTGGTAGTAGAGCATCGCATAGCGACGCGGCTGCCGGCTTGCCGCCAGCAGCACGTCCGGAACCCAGGAGCCGTGCAGCTGCGCCGTGCGATCAAACGCCACCACGTGCGGCAGCTTCAACATCCGGGCGTCGTTCTTGGCCCACCACGGACCGTCGACCCGGTAGCGGTCGGGCCCGTCCCACAGCTCCCGGCGCGACACGCTCAGCATCCAGAAGCCCAGCGCATCCAGCGCCTTGGCAAGCGCCCGCAGACCGTTGACGAACAGCCGCTCAAAGCGCTCATCGGCATCGCACACCAGCACCCACTGCGCGCCGTGACGGCGCGCGGCTTCCAGCAGCCGGCGCTTGTTCTCACGCTCGTTCCAGACATGCGGATGGGTGGCCGGGTTTTCGATCAGCTCCAGCAGCGCGGGCTCGCGGCGGATGATCCGGTGGGTGTCGTCGGTCGAGCCATCGTCCAGCACGATGAAGCCATCGACATGCTCGCGCAGATGCTCCAGGCAGCCCGGCAGGTCGCGCTGCTCGTTGTGCACCTGCATGACGCAAAGCAGGCGCGGTGCATCCACCGGCTTGTGGCTCGCTGGTGGCACGCAGCGAAGGCAGATCGGCAACGCTGGCTGAAGCTGGGTGAAGCGACCGCAAACCGGGCAGCGCAGCCGCGAAGGCACCGCGAACGCCGGGTTGCCGGCCGCCGGAACCGCCCATGAACCCACCTCGGGAGCGGCCTTGCCTGGCATGCCGTCCACCGGCCATGCGCGGCGGGAAAAAGACCGTCCCCAGTCCACGCCCGGGTTGGCCACCGGCGTGGCCGGCGAGCATTTACGGAAGTCGGCCGCCGCGTCAAAGTCCGGACTGGGCCCCCGCGGCTCGTCCGACAGATGCAGCAGCTGCATCCGCGGGCAACCCAGCAGCCGGGCGCCGTTCATCGCCAGGCGGGCACGCAGGTTGTCGTCGTCACCTCCCCAGCCACGCAAGCTCTCGTCGTAGCCCTGAATGCTTTCCAGTTCCTGCCGCGCCAGCGCGATCGAGCCGTAGAGCTTGAACGGATCGCGGGCATTCGGCGCCTGCGCGTCGAACGCGGCCGAGGCACCGAGTTCCCGCAACTGCGCATACGTCCCGAACGCGACGCGCCCCAGCGCCACCCCGCGAGGCTCCGCCCTGACCGTGCCGAGCGCCTGCGCCGGCACATCGGTGACGAACATGGACTCGGGCGAGCAGATCAGCACCACCTCGTGCGACGCATGCCTGACGCCGACGTTGATGGCCTTGCATGGCGGCTGCCATCCATGGGGCTGGTCGTTGACGAGGATCTGCCAGCGGATGTCGGGGTACTGCCTGGCCAGCTCGATCACGCCTGACTCGGACGCGTTCTCGTCCATGGCGACCACCACCTCGACCCACGGTCGGGCAAGGTAGCGGCGGTTGAGCGGCAACACCTTCTGAAAATCGGCAAGTTTCCTGAAAAACGGCAAGACGATGCTGATCATGTCCTGTGCTGGATCGTTGAAACAAAAAAAACAGGCCGGCTGATCCGGCCCCATCGCGCGGTCTGGTCATGGGATCGACGTCCGTGACACCGATCAGGCCAGCGCCCAAGCCTCGCACGGAACCCGTGCCGGGACAAGCCTGTGGATGTTTCCCGCATAACGAGGCGTTTATCCACAGACCGGCGCCAAGGGCTCGACTTGTGCCCGTCGCGTCGATCCGTCCATGGCGGCTTGTCCACAGCGCCCGGCGGCACCCAAGTGCCTGTCGTCACGACCGAATTCTGCTCTGTCCACAAAAGCGCAGGGGCTCTACTACGACTACTAGTTGTTCATGAAGAAAACAGGAAACAAGCTGGAACAACTCCAGCGTCCGGCCGCCCAGTTCGGCCGCAGCCTGGCGCGCGGCGACTGTTAAGATCGCAAGGCTTTATCGCTCCCTGCCTGCTGCGGGGACGAGGTTCCGATTCCCCCGCCATGTCCGTTGCCGTCGCCGGCCGCAGCCCCACCACTTTCGAGATCAAGAGCGCCAGCCTGGCGCTGCTGACCTTGCGCCTGAAGTCGCCCGATCTGGCGCGGCTGGGCGAGGAGCTGCACGCCCAGTACGGCGACATGCCTGATTTCTTCGAGGACGACGGCGTGGTGCTCGATCTGTCCACCCTGCCGGCCGAGCAGACGGGCAGCGAGATCGACTTTCAGCAGCTGGGCGAGCTGCTGCAGGCGCGCCGGCTGCGCCTGCTGGCGGTGCGCGGCGGCAGCGCCGCGCAGCACGATGCGGCGCGCGCCATCGGCTTGCTGCTGGCGCCTGATCTGCGCGCGGCGCCGGCGCCGGCATCCGAGGCCACGCGCGCCGAGCCGGCAGCGGCCGAGCCGCCGCCGCCGGGCGCGCTGGTGATCGAGCGGCCCCTGCGCTCGGGCCAGCAGGTGTACGCGCGCGGGCGCGACCTGGTGCTGCTGGCCATGGTCAACCCGGGGGCCGAGGTAATTGCCGACGGCCACATCCACGTCTACGCGCCGCTGCGCGGGCGCGCCATCGCGGGCGCGCGCGGCTGGGCCGAGGCGCGCGTGTTCGCGCTGGAGATGCGGCCCGACCTGGTGTCCATCGCCGGCGTCTACCGCACCGGCGACGAACCCCTGCCGCCCAGCGTGTGGGGCCAGCGCGCCAGCGTGCGCCTGGCCAGCACCGAGGCCGGCGACAAGCTGATCTTTGAACCCGTCGCGGGTTGAGAGCCTGTGAAAAAATACCTCACGCCCGCCCGAGCCGTCAAAACACGCCCGCTCGTCGTTGCAAATCCTCGCCGTAGCTCCAGCTACGGCTGCGGTTTGCGCCTCGATCGGACGCGTTTTGACGACCCTTTCGGACGCGATCAATTTATTCACAGGCTCTGAGACCGCGCGGCGACGACTGTTTTCATTTCCTAGGCGAGACCGACATGGCAAGAATCGTTGTGGTGACCTCCGGCAAGGGTGGCGTGGGCAAGACCACCACCAGCGCCGCGTTCGCGTCCGGGCTGGCGCTCAAGGGACACAAGACGGCGGTGATCGACTTCGACGTCGGCCTGCGCAACCTGGACCTCATCATGGGCTGCGAGCGCCGCGTGGTGTACGACTTCGTCAACGTGATCCAGGGCGAGGCCAACCTGAACCAGGCGCTGATCAAGGACAAGCAGTGCGACAACCTGTTCGTGCTGGCGGCCAGCCAGACGCGCGACAAGGACGCGCTGACCAAGGAAGGCGTGGAGAAGGTGCTCAAGGACCTGGCGGCGATGGACTTCGACTACATCGTCTGCGACTCGCCCGCCGGCATCGAGACCGGCGCGCTGCTGGCCATGCACTTCGCCGACGAGGCGCTGATCGTCACCAACCCCGAGGTCTCCAGCGTGCGCGACTCCGACCGCATCCTGGGCATGCTGGGCAGCAAGACGCAGCGCGCCATCGAGGGCAAGGACCCCGTCAAGGAGCACCTGCTGATCACGCGCTACAACCCCACCCGCGTGGCCGACGGCCAGATGCTGAGCCTGGAGGACATCCAGGACATCCTGCGCGTCAAGCTGATCGGCGTCATCCCCGAGAGCGAGGCCGTGCTGCAGGCTTCCAACCAGGGCCTGCCGGCGGTGCACCTGAAGGGCAGCGACATCGCCGGCGCCTACATGGACGTGATCGAGCGCTTTCTGGGCGCCGAGGTGCCGATGCGCTATGTCGAGGCCGAGAAGCCCGGCTTCTTCAAGCGCCTGTTCGGGGGGCGCTGAGGCCATGTCCTTCCTGTCATTCTTCCTGGGCGAGAAGAAGAAAACCGCCAGCGTCGCCAAGGAGCGGCTGCAGATCATCCTGGCGCACGAGCGCGCCGGCCGCAGCGCCGCCGAACCCGACTACCTGCCCGACTTGCAGCGCGACCTGATCGCGGTGATCAGCAAGTACGTCAGGATCGATCCCAAGGACATCAAGGTACACCTGGAGCGCCAGGACGACCTGGAAGTTCTCGAAGTGAAGATCGAGCTGCCCGAAAAGAAAGCCGATTGAGCAATCAATAGGCTTTTTGCTCTGACTGGGTAAGCGCCAGAAGCTATCTTTTGTATAGCATTCAATCGGTTGGCGGGCGCTCCCGTATCATCGGGCGTCCCCCAAGCCCAACCCCGTCCCACCGCGCCATGCCCTCGCCCGTCGACTCCGGCGACGAACCGACACTGCGTCCCCCCGAGACGGACCACGGCCTGGGCCGCTGGCTGCTGGCGGCCGTGCTGGTGCTGGTGATCGTCGGCGGCGCCTGGCGCGCGTACCAGTGGCTGGTGAGCGACGTCGAGCGCCGTCGCGCGGCCGTCACCGAACAGGTGGTGCCGGCCGCCGTGCCGGCTGCCCCGGTCGCGCCGCCCGCCCCCGCCACGCCGACCGGGGGCCGCACCGTCGCGCCGCCGCAGGCCGGCGCGCCTGCCCAGGCGCCCGCGCCCGCCGTCATCGGCCAGGCCATCCACCGCTGCCGCGTCGACGGCCAGGTGACCTACACCAATCAGCCTTGCGCCGAGGGCACCGAAGACCTGCCCACGCCGGCGTTGGGCGCCGATCCCAACGGGGTCGTCGGCCTGGCCGGCGACAGCGTGCCGGCGACCTTGCCCGCGGGCCTCAGCCTGGAGGGCGCCAGCCACAGCCAGCGCGACGCCGTCTGCGCCTACCTGGCGGCCGAAATCGCCCGCCTCGATTTCGAGTTCCAGCAAGCCCTGCCGCCCCCCGTGCTGGACCACCTGTCGACGCGACTGGGCAGTCTGCGCGCCCAGCACCGAGCCGCTGAGTGCGTGGCTGCGGGCGCGCCCGGCGGCGCCCGCCCCGTCCCCACGCGCCAACGCGCACCCACCCCCGTGGCGGACGAGAAGCGCACCCGCTGATACCAAATTGCATTCAATAAATTAGATATCATCCGATTCCACGCAACTCCAGGAGGCGTGGATGAAGAGTCTGATCGTCGTCGGCGACAAGCCCACCATCGAACGGCTGGCCGAGCGTTTGAAGCGCGCGCAATCG